>MDTA01164091.1_pt1 | contig 20302 bp, 33 predicted proteins | sample 811151 | NCBI WGS metagenome assembly MDTA01 (sample SAMN05326648, study PRJNA326480) | marine metagenome | isolation source: seawater | place: Indian Ocean: South | collected 2010 | reverse complement strand
GTAATCTTTAATTTTTTCTCTGTATTCTCCAGAGCTTTTTGACTGATCCCCAAGAGCAAACAAATCATCGCTTATATCGTCAAGAATCCAATCCATGCCTATTTCCTCTATTTTTGTGGTAACCTCGCCATGAATAATCTGCCTTGCATTAGGATCTATAGCTGCCTCTGACTCATTATCGTAATTGCCTCCGATACCCATAGACTGAGTAAGCCCCATGTTTGCTCTGAAACTTTCCATTATGAGTTTCATTTTCATTATCTATAAGCTACCTTAGAATCTATAGCCGCTCTAATAGCTTCCTCGGCAACTGGATCTGACATATTTTCATTTGCAACGTTATCTCGAACCCAATTTCTAAGTCTTACCTTTTGAGCATGCCCTAACGCTCCTGAGAAATTCTGTCCTTTTGAGGCGGCGTATTCTATAGCATACTCAAAAGCGCGCTTGAGAGGCATACCTTCGCCGGCAGTAGAACCCCTAGCTTCACCTATCTTCTCATTGATTACGTTATTTCGGAAATTTTCCATTATATCTTTCATTGCCTTCTCCTTTCATATCTTTTCTTTGCTGATATCAGTTCTCTGCCAAAATACAACAACGAATAGTGTACGATACCTCCAGGGTATTTATGACTCCCCAATTTCATCAAATCGTTGTGAAGTATGCTCATTCGACTGTCTTCATACATACTTTTTATAGTTTGTATTAGGGTGTCAAAACTTAAGAATGCATCATAGTCCAGCGGCTCTATACCAACTGATCTCCAATTATCACCCTCACTGTCGGCAGCGTTGGTGTTCATCATACCTTCTATTGGGGAGTTTGGAAAATACTCTGAAATATATCTTTGAGCTTCTGCTCGAGCAAAATCGGAACCAGCCCACCTATCATCTCGAGAATGATATCTCTTCACTCCTTCTGGAGGAAGGGATTCTTCTATCCATGCTAATATCAACTCTCTCAACGTACCATCTTGAGCATCGAAAAAAAGTTTTGCATCTGCTCTCCTCTCTTCCAAGCCCTCCTTGATATAGCGTCTCCAGTTTTCTACTATGAGTTTCATTATTAACTACAACAAGCCTTCTCGCATGCGCAACATCCGCAACAGCAGCAGCAGTGCTTTGGGTTAAAAAGGTTCAATAGTTTGTGCATAAAATTCTTCATATTAATAGTCTCCCTAGGGTGTTGTTTTAGATTCCTGGTATACCCGCTAGGCGGGCAGCACGAGCTTTGTAACTCTTGTCCATTTCTTCTCCTGATTCTTGTGATATCACTCCCCGCTCTTTCATCATTTCCATGAACCTGCCGGCAAGTGCTCGATAACCTGAACTTTGGTTATCTTTTAAAAGATTGTATACTGATCTTACCACGTCTTCGTCTGTGACTGAATCTCCACTGGGGGATGGATATTGCCCTTCGGCTTTTACCTCTTCTTTTGACTCTGAGATAGTTTCCTTCTTTTCGTCCATGAAGTATCTTGGATCTATTTTCTTTTTGTTTTGTCCATTGAATTTTGGCATTTATATCCTCTCCTTGTGTCTTCGTCTTCAACGTTGTATAGTAATTATTTCAGCAAACATAAAAAGGCACGCCAATCGACGTGCCTAATATGATTTAATCTTTTTTTGGCTCGAGACTATTAGCGACAAAACAAAAAGAACTATAAAAACTTGCTTGAAAGCTGTCTGAAAGCTTTCATAATTAACTAGTTCTTTAAAATGTAAAAAGCAAAATTAGCCATACCCTCAAAGTCAGCTGGCAATCTAGGATCTACAGGCTTTTGAGATTTAGTGTTGACATATTCGACTGTTGTCTTTTCCTTTGTTTTTTCTGCCACAAACAACGCATAATGAGTGACTACCAATTCTGTAAAAATTCTTTCTAAATTTCTGCTTTTACCTACCCAGGAAACCACTAGTAGTGACTTTGTTTCTAAGCAATTATCAAGCTTGATCAAGTGCACCGCCGGGCCCGGATCATATATTGTTTTTGGCATTGAATAACTTTCTGATAAAACTGGACAATACTTAAAAACCTCGTCCAATGAAGCTTCTTTAATAGTTGGGATTTTTGGTGGTTTAACAGCCTCAACTTTTGGCGGTGCTAACGTAGGCACCAATAGCGATATTAATAAAAATAAATTTGTCACTTCTCATCTCCTGATTGCTTAATATTAAATTGTTTAATGCTTTTTCTTAATTCTGAGAGGCTTATTCCAAGTATGTTTGCTGCCTCTTTATGAGATGAGGCAGCTGACAGAGCAAAATTAATTAATGCGCTTTTAACAATATGAAAAGAAGAATTCCACAATGGAAACCCAAACAATTTACCTTTTAAGGGGCCAGCTGACAATTCTAACTTAAGAGCTATTATCTCTTCTAGTTTTAGATTAGAAAGCATCATTTCAAATTGCTCAGTTGTTTTTCTAGAATTTCTGAGTTCTCTAGCAAGACTATATTGGTGTGTTTTATTGTTTTTAGATCTAGGGTTCTGCATATTCAATCACACGTCTTAACATAAGACATAGCTATACCCTTAACGTAAGGTAGTTTCTTAACTTTTCAGTAATCATAATATTTTAATTTTCATATTAATTTTTTTCTATACAATTTCTTTAAGCTTCTTTGTTTTAATTAACTCAACAAATGCTTCGTTAATACAAAGTATTTATAGCATATATTTCAGGAAAAGTAAAGAAAAAATTAAGCTAGCAAGGAGTCGATATCTATGTCTGCTTCTTCTTCTGCGCCTGGCTCTTCTGGTGGAGGCTCTTCATCAGCTAGCGCCTCATCAGATACGGCATCTTTAGCGTCTTCGTATTCTGGGTTGGTGGGTTCTTGAATTTTTGTCGACAATTCTTCTTCAAATTTGTCGAAATATAACTTAATGTTAGTTATAAGATAGTCATAGAACATTTCTTTATCTTGCTCATTTCCAAGTACGCTAAAGTAATCTATTATTGATTGTTCTATTTTATTATAAACTTCAAAAGCTCTGTTTCTTCCGGTTTCATCTTCACCATCTAGTGAAAAATCTGCTTTCGGATCCTCTTCAGGCTCTTCTTCTACTTCGACATCATCGGTGGGTATGAACTTGTCATCTTCTATGTCAATTTCGATTTCTTCTTCTAAATCTGATGAAGGTTCAGTAGAAGCTTCATCGTTTGCCATTATTGGCGCCAAAGTGCTCTGTACAGCATTAACAATGTGCGCTCTAAATGAGTCTCTTTGGTTTTTGTCGGTTGTTAGAGACTTGAATGCCTGCGATAGTGTTTTCAATATATTGGAGTTCTTCAACATATCTCTCAATACATTGATTCCTGTGTTCTCATGAGGATCCTCTTCTGGATCAGCTGCAGCTTCAACTATCAGAGATTGTATAATGGAGCGGAGCTTGATTTCTTGCAAAATTTCTGTAGTTCTAGCCTGAATGTGTCGATTCTTAACTATCGATACGGCTTTTTGGATATTTTCTCTCAAAACCATTTCTTTTGCCATTTCTTCTCTTGATAACATTTAAAAGTCTCCCAATTTATTTTAATTAGTTTCTTCTTCTTGGTTTTCGTCTAATTCTTCTTCGTCTTCTTTTTTGCCGATAGGAGCAGAATATCCTTGCACTGCGCCGCCACCGGCGCCGCCCATTGCAGATATCTCTTCAAGCTCTTCAGTCTCTTCATCGGCGCAGTCCGACTCTTTTGCCAAAAACGCATTTGATGATCCTATGTTTGGATCGATGGTGAATGGTTTTCCATGTTTGATGATATCTTTTTTTCCACCAAAAATTCTTTTCATACCCTTTCTCAATCTCTTTTTCGCAACCGGTTGCCAATCACCTTCTGAAACTAGTATCTTTTCTATCATTGAAAATAAAGTTTCGTTAATGTTTGACGGAGATTCCTCTTCGCTGGAGAAAAAGTTCAACAGCTGCCGAACCTCATCTTGCGAAACACCATCAGGTATAAACCTAGATATATCTTGTGCGCTATCTAGCGCGGCTCGAAAATCACTAGCATTATAAGTTCCCTGCGAATCCAGTTCTGGATCTACCGCCCAATCCCGCACATCAGCTGGCACCACACCTTCTAGTTTTGGACTGTATTGAGAAAATTTGGCAAATCTTTGAATATCAGAAATTCCTCGCTCGTCTGGCTTGGTGCTAGCGACTGGTATTATCATGTCCCCTGGTTGAGGTATACCTTGATTGCGTAAGCCAGGAATTGCCTCATCCATTATTGAATACGCTGCCATTACTGGGGAGTTATATGGAGATCTCATTACCACAACCCTGTTAGGATCTATCGCTGATGAGCGAAGATAAAGATTCCAAACTGATATAGATTCTTCAGCTGATATATCTCCCTTTGAAAGAGGAGAAACAAATATAACTACTTTGTCTGCTCCCTTTGCTAGAGTCTCCTTCACTAAATGAAGATGTCCGCGATGAGGAGGTTTAAATTTACCAGGAAAAACTGCTATTTTTCTAGAAACTTCAGGAGACTCTTCTTCTATTTCTGGAGTCGGATCTTCACCTAGAATGTCTTCTGAAACTTCTTTCTTTGATCCTCTACTGTACCTTCCCAATCCCATTATTTGGTTTATCGGTGCGAAGTTGCCTGTAAACTTATATGTCTTACCTTCGAATTCGAAAACAATCCCCTCTACAGCTGTCGTTATTTTTTCTAGTGCTGCAGCAATTGAAGCATCGCTGAGAACCTCTTCTGCCGATACTTCACCACCTAGTATCTTTTGCAGCCCTATTTGAAGTTTTTGAAGATCATCAGGATCAGCAGATGCTCTGATATCCTTCATTTTCTGTCCTATTTTCTTTCGGAGCTTTCCGACTGTAACGTCAGCTTGCATGATGTAAGCGCTTGTAAAATTCTCAAGTATTTCAACTGCAAATTTATGCACTACATTAATTAACGGCTGTGAAGCTGCGTCTGATAATTCCTTGAGAGCCACCCTGTCTCTCAATATATTAACACATACTTCCCTCTCCTGAGTTAGATGTTCTGGAATTTCAGACAGCGCAATTGCGATTTCAGTCTTCACTCTAGGCATCTTCTTTTCACTACCATAAAAAACAACAGCTTCAGCCATGGCGTCGACAGCCTCTTGACTGAAGTTCATGTTTGCCAACTTTCTACTTAATATAATAAAAACTCTTGTTTTAAGATAATCGCCGAGAGTCTGTCCATGAGATATTCCAACGTCGCGTATTATACTATCGACATTGGATATAGCTCTTTTATATGCATCCTTCTTTTCTACAAAGTCTTTAAAATCATTAATGGCATTTACTTTGACAGAAGGCATACTAGAGTCATCAGCCATGTTGTCTAATATTTCTTCTAGCTGTATCGCGTGTCTTTCCGCCTCTTCTGATTCTAGTTTATGAGACACGCCGTCTATCACAACTACGTGTCCAACTCTATGAACTGCAAGAGTCTGAGCATCATAATCGACTACATTTGGGCTTCTAGGATCCATAACTTCTGCATTGTAAAAGATTAGTCCTCCGTCTTCCCGAACAAAATACTCGCCAGGAACAAGGTTTGCGACAGTTTCGAAATTAGTGAGAGCGTCAACATAAGCCTCAACAACACTTTGGGGAACTCTTTTGTCGACAGGCCTGTCAGTTGTGAGGGCAGCTATTAATGTTTTCTTATTTATGCCACCGGCTTGGGCATGAGATTTGTTCCTTATTGCCAGAGCCTCCTGCCTAACAGGGTTGTAGGAAATAAAAATGTTTTGCCCATCAAGCTTTTCAGTAACCTTGAGTCCGGGAAACCCCTGTGATGCTATTTTAAACATCTCCTTAAGTTTCGCGAACGTCAAACCTACGTTTTCATAGGGGTGGGACATGTGTCCTGCAGCACCACCCTCTGTTAGAAGTTGCTTGTTAGACATAATATGATTATCCTACTACTTTTTTGCCCACTTGTTAAGCAGTCTTTCAAAAAGTTTGTTGTCTCTGCTTGTGAACCTGCTTTCGTAAATGGCGTTTTCTTGTTCTGGTGTCTGAACCTTTGTTGTCTCTTCTGTATCTGTCGAAGCTTCCTCTTCGAGAGTTTCTTCTTCATTTTCTTCAAGTGTTTCTTCTTCAGTCTCATTAAGAACAGAATCTAACAAAGCCTCTTCTTCTTCTGTTAATTCTTCTTCGTCGGGGCGCCAAGATTTTGAATGTAGCCTAGGCGAACCGTCCGGCCAGATAGGATCTCCGTACCTGTTTAAGTGTGTACGAGGATCTTTAGGATTCTTTACGTACTCCTCGTCTTCTTCCTCCTTGCGTCCAAACATGTCTGTTGCCTCCTCGGGCGCGCGAGGAAGATCATCGAGACTCTTGAATCCCTCTTCAACCTTGTTTTCGTCTAAAACTTCTTTAATAATTTTTCTCAGCAATGATTTAATACTGGTGCTCATGTTACTTGACTCCTTTTGTAAAGCTTTTTTTCTATCATTTTCAAAATCTCGTACGTCCAATCCAGAGGCATATGCTTCAAATTCCATTTTTCTCATATGATCATCTGTCTGGGCGTAATCCTCTCCTAGTTCACCAATATTATCAAACTCCCCTCTAAGGTTTTGTAGGTGGTGAGTGAGTTCGTGTGCCAAAGAGCGAAGTATATCTTTCGGGTGGCGATTGGTTATGTACAGAGTTATTTCTTGTTTTTGAGGATCGTAATATGCAGTCTTACCCATGGGATCCATGGCATTCTCTTCGTCTTCTATAAAATTCATTACAGGAGGTTTTTCAAACCCATGCTTCTTTTGACAGTAAGACATGAATTCTTCAGCTAGCGGTTTTATATCATCTATCATAATATGGCGCCTCAAATAACAATAATACTTAGTAATTAGAGGTTTTGATCGTTTATGTCACTTTAAAGTGGTTTTATAGGGTATTGCAGTAGAACGTTTTCTTATATTGAAGGCGCCACAAACTCCATACACAAATGGAACAGCTTTTGATGTAGTTGTGGTTGTGCTATCAGCTGCAGTAGCGGCAACCCAGTCACTGGCGTTTCCGCCTAGTTGTCCATCATTTAATTCTGTAACGGTTATTGTAACGCCAGTGGCAGGTGTGAGAGTTACAACGTTCAAAGAAGCGCTAGCTGTTATGCTTAGAGAGCTAGCATTGATTTTTGTAGCTATTTCAGCTGCAGCCTGCGCTGCTGTCCTACCAGATCCTGTCTTGAGTTGTGTAGCTGACGGACAATCTGAATTGTCTGAGTTGCATGCCTGCAAGTATGTATATGTCACAGATACGGTACCATCGCTAACGCTGAATTGTTCATCTTGCAAATTAACTCCGCTCATTCCAATATCAGTACTGGCTGATGAACCTATGGTTATTGTAGTGTTTCCGGCAATTGCGGTAGTTTTTGCAAATTGTTCGTTAATATCATCCAACTTGTTGCTAGTATAGGTATTTTCGAAGGTTGGTTTTCTTTTTCGTTTGAAAGACATACTATAAATAGCCCCTATATAGCATCTTTGCAAGAAGAAAACATTATTTCCACATCTTTATCTTTAAGATTTTCCTCTATCCAGAATTGCATGTCTGCAGATTTGTCGAATTCGAATTGGTTAATTCCAGAATAAACACACCACCTGCCTACCTCTTCTAATACATCTACCTTGTTTATCACTAGCTTGCTAACACCATTGATATCAATAGCTTTAATCATGTTATCAAAGTCCATCCAATTTACTTGTCTTGGGCGTCCCGTTGTTGCGCCAAATTCTTCACCTGCTTCTCTAATCTTTGCAAAGATTGGATCGACGCCTTCAAACAATTTATTTCCGACATAGGTTTCATAAATTTTAGCTACACCCCAGACATCACGAATACTTCTAGCTGGTACTCCATTTAATATAGCACCACCAACCGTGCAATGACTAGAAGTTACGTAGGGGTAATCACCCCAATCAATATCCAGCCCAAACCCTTGTGCTCCTTCAAAAAGTATTACACTCTCTTCATAGAATGGACTATCGTGCAATTCCGTATACATGTCGACAATGAAGGGCTCAAGTTCAGGTATCTCAATTGCTCGAACTCCTCTTCTTGCGTACTTATCTCTATATGCCGGTCCATTGCCCCTCTTTGTCGTACCTATGATTTCGTCTTGCCCATCTTGAGCCATGTGAAAGTCAGTGATGATATGAGCATTTGATGCCACCCCTATTAGCCCACGTGCATTAATTCCGTGAGACTCCAATTCATCAATCTCATCAAAAAACTTCTTTACGTTAATCACACACCCGGGCCCGATAATAGATCTGATACCAAAGAACACTCCGCACGGTATATGGTGTGTTACAAACTTCTTCCCTTCGTGATAAATCGTGTGCCCAGCGTTACATCCACCATTATATCTTATTACGTGAGTATACTCACCAGTTCTAGCTAGGTGGTGCGCAACCTTACCTTTGCCACAGTCACCGTACTGCAAGTCAACAATTACATCTGCTATCATGATTAGTCCTTTTTATTTTTAGAAGACAACAGTATAGTAACAGATTGTTCAAAAGTCTTTAAGACATCTTCGGGTAGCGGGGATATTTTTTTTAATATAAGCCAACAGTTTAGATAGTCTAGCGCTAATGTGGGTTCCACACCCAAGAGAGACAAGAGTGTGTCTGTTTCATCTCTAGTGTTGTCGGGTATATCGCTTCGCGGCTCTTTTGTGAAGGAGTTGACAATTTGTAAGAAAAGATCGGGGAAAACGATTCTTTTCTTTTTTTTCACTTTCCTTCTCTTTTTCTTTTAATGAATTCTTTTTTAGCTGCCATTGGGTTTCGAGCTGTCATCTCTATATCCTCTCTTAGTTGCAATAATTGCTTGGACAAGAGGAAAGGTAACAGCAAACATAGAAAAGAGTTAACAAGGGTAAAACCAGTTATAAGATATAGTAGAGAATCACTATTCATCATTTACCTCCCACAGATTAAAGTCTGGATCCATAATATCTATGATATCATACTTTCTGCTTTTTATTATGTTGTCTTTATCATCTAGTTCTGATTCTTTTTTGATTTTTGAGAAAAACTCTTCTGCTTCTTCGTTCATGTGTTTTGCAGCCCTCGCAGTATCGCAATCATCATAGCAAGCAGTTTGCTTCTTCGTGGAGGGGCTAAGTACGGCACAGTCGCCTTTCTCCCCAGTTGTTTTCTTCGTACAACTTCGTTTTATATAAATTTCTTTAATTCTTCTGTTAAGGTTGCTGTTCATATCATTGGACTCCATTGTTAGGCGCATCAAATCATCTATCTCTGCTGTGGTGAATGGGTTTTGAACTTCATGGCCTACGTCTCCGTTAAACTTGAGTATTCTAAAAAGAGGTGATAGCACCTGAGTTACTAGTATCGACATTGTAGATATTTCGTCTCTTTCGTTTCTCCACGCCCCTATCGATATGTCTTTGACTCTATCCATCCTTCTTTTTGCATCATGATCGGTTGAGTTTTTACCCAGTTCAAGCACCTCTTTTGCAACAGGGGGCAAGTTATCCATAAACTCTTTCTGAGCACTCCAGACTTCAGCTGCCAACTCTTGTGCAGATTCAATGGCAGCACCAACAACTCTTTCGTAATTCTCATCCAGAAATTGAACAACATCGACAACCATATCTATCTCTTCCTGGCTAGCCTCTGGGTTATCTATCCTTACGGAGATTTTGGCAAAGGTGGAGTTTTCATCATTTAGATTGAGGCTGTCGTAAAGGACAACTCGCAATGTCTCTGGTATAGCTAGTTTTCTGACAACGCGAGGATCGGCTCCCTGCAGAGGTAATTCGAGCTGTTGTGAGAGATAAGTTTGTATCGCTTGGTTGAGTTCTTTTAATTTTTCAAACATTCTCTGATTAACTTCTTCGCTGACATATTTGCCACCAACATATTCAGATATTTGTTTAACTAAGAACGGGCTAAAATCTGTTATTATTAGATTTTCCTTGCTAGCAAATATTATCTCCTCTTCACCAGCATATTCACTATAATCGGTGATTTTAAAGTTCTTAAGCTTCTTTTGTAACTCTTCAAGCGTTGCTTGAAATGTGTCGAACGCTGCTTTTGCGATATATCCTTTTTGCGCCAAATACTTGTTTATGATTCGTTGTATCGTGCCATAATTCTTGTCGTAACCGGAAAGTTGATATAGAAAAGAGTCATACCCTTGTGGATCCAGCTCAAAACCATCAGTACTTGCTCTAATTTCAAATATTACTTTTCCATCGTAGTCTGAGATTTCTACATCTTCATGATATATTTGAGCCCTTTCAAGTCTGCTAGATATATCACGCGTGACTTCAGTCAAATCCCGATAATTGTCAGGAAACTCGTACTCTCCTCCTTTGAACTTCCCTTCATCAATCTCTACTGTAAATCCCCCACTAAACGATACATAATTGCCTTCACCGTAGTCTTCAACTTCAGCGCTGTAGTATGCATGCTTGATTTTTTCTTGGTATTCCGCCTCTAGGTTTGTGATTTCCTCTTCCCAGCTTCCTGTAGGATCCGGAGGATTGTCTAGGACGTTTATATATCCACTGTGGACAATATCTGCAGCTATTTCATCTATTTTTTCCTTCTCTTCTTCACCTAATATATCGTAATCCTTGTCATTCCCGAAAGTATTTATTGTCACTGCTTTATAGATAGCTCTCTCGCCTACTTCATCGTCTGGTGCGTCGAACACCTGCTGTAAATCACCATCGCGACTATAAACAAGAGCAAGCTTGTGAAGCTCGTTGGTAGTAGGGATATTATCAAATCTCGCCATCACAAATGCTTGATATTCTGAAGTGTATTGTTGAAAATAGTTTCGAGATTCAGTAGCGGATATGCACCATCTGGTGTTTTTGCCATAAAAGCAAGAAGCCTCTTTTGTATATGGGCGAATTGCAAATATATTATTATCATCATACACGACTTCAGATCCTTCCATCGCTTCTTCTTTCTTGCGCTGTCTCTTCTCTCTCTCAGACGGGCCCATTTTTTCGAGCATAGAAAGAATTTCTGCCGAGTTATAGTTGTAAATATCTTTATCTTCTAACCTTTGATGTCTAATATGAAACAATTCAATAGTGCTTAGTATTTCTCGCGCGACAGCGAAAACGTCTTCGTCGAAACGAGCATTCGAGTGCCAATATTGATCTTCCTCTATGTCGTCTTTAAAATTATTGTGCATTTCACGGGCAAACCATAAGAGATATTTCGAAACTCCCTTGGGCCCAAGTTCGCTCTGTATTTGATCGCGGCCGTAATTTATGAAACCAGATAGATCTAAATCGGGGTATTTTGCTTTTATGTCCTTTATTCTTGCTTCTAGGAGTAGTGCTGGATCTGTTCGGAACTGTTTCCAAATTTTATGAAACGAATTTGGCACGCGACTACCCCTCTTCGTCTACATCTGATATATCGACGTTAAATTCTTCTAGTAGCCATTCGCACAATTCGTCAAGGTTGTTACCTTCCGCTTGAAAGGCAACGTCAGCGGCGAAATCTTCAGAGTCTATAAACTGTCCGGGGCTCTTAAGCCCTATTAAACGGGCAACAATATCGGGCGCGATTTGCATAACCATGTCTTGTAGCTTTCCAATCCTCTCGTTATATCTTTTTTCATCTGCAATCTCCCCTGGTGTTGGTGCATCCGGGTGATCTTCGAGGTACCCATACCAATTTTCAAAAAGCTTTTTCATTTTTCGTACTCCGTAGCGAATCCTTCATTAATTAGTACCTGATTCACGCTTTCCTTATGATCTTTTACGAATATTTCCCCCAAACACCTGCCGAACTTGCCATCACCATGAGTTATCAGCTCAAATTCGCCATTTGAGAGGGCTAGAATCTCGCTCAGGCGACGTAAAGTCATCTCCCCAGCCTTAACCTCATCTTTATCCGTAGAACGCGTCTCAGGGGCGTTAATTCCCCATAAACGAATCCTTTTTCTAACAAATACGTCAAAACCTACATCGATTTCTGCATCGATGGTGTCTCCGTCGACAATCCGGATTAGTTTTGCCTTATATTTAGTCATTTTTACTTTTCGAGTTCGTGACGGAGGGTTTTCATCCTAGTTTCGTTGGATATCCACCTACTGAGTCTGTTGGCGAGGCTACCAAACTCGTCAGCGTCAGCTAGTTGCTTTGCGGCATTTCGAAATTCATACCCAGGATAATAAGAAAGCTCTTTTTCTTTAATTTCTTTCTCCATTTCTAAAATTCTCATTGCCATGTTTTGAATTTCTTGCAAATATTCGCCAAGAATTTCCGAATCTCCTCTTCTCGCATCTACTACGGGGCTTTTGTCGACTACATCCAACTCATTTTCCTCTTTTAAAAGAAAATTTTTCCATTTTTTCATTGAATCATCCATTTACCAAGCCTCCTTTACGAAATAGTTTCCAATTTTCAGATATGTTTATTTTTTTTGTCTCTTCTTTACTCATTGACATCATCATATCATATGAGGTTGTCCTCAAAGACATCAAATCTTTGATTTCATCATTGTTTCTTAACATTTTAAACGCCAAATTCTCCGCAGAATAGACACCTTCATCCTCTAATCCTGCTACGCGCATGTTTTTAATCTTTTCCTTTAGTTTAGAGGCATGATCATAGACTTTTTTGTACTCTTTCTTTTGGAAAAGTTTCGAAAGTTGAGAAATTTCAAGAGATAATGCTTCGTACTTCTTTTTTGTAGTTTCGAAATCAATATCTATCTCTTCTCTGACTGGCATCTCAAGCCACTCGCCGAGAAGGACTGAATAAACCCCGTTTGAAAAGTGCTCTTCGTTTATATCTTGTATATAAATCTCAACTTCGTGTCCAAATATTCGAATATTGTGGCTATTGTTCCATTGTATTCTCTTAAGGGCGAAAAATTCCGATAAAATTTCTTCAGTTTCTCCTATTTCGCTAAAGTCTACCAACAAATGCAAGTCTATATCGCTAGCGCCGTGATAATTGTAGCTGGCGAGAGAGCCTGTGAACGTTATATCTTCGAAATTTGGAGCACTCGGAGCAGATTCCTGCACGGAAGAGTAAAATTCTTCTGCTATTTCAGCCAATCTGCCTCTTACTTCGGGCTCAAGCCTACCTCTGTTCCAAAATTTTGAATTAAGTTTATCCTTGATAGTCAATTTTGAAGCATCGAACTCTTGTTCGGTGAGATATTTGTTCCACTTGTTTTTAAAATCAGTCATTTTCGAAAATTTCCTGTACTATTTTTTCATATTTGTTAGGATTTTTGATGTTTTTTACGTCTCTCATCTTAGATTCCGAATGTTCAGAGCTTAATTTAACTTCACCTTTGGGTAAAGTAGCCTTGAAGTACTTGTGGTTTCCCACATCTTTTATTTTTTCGACGTTTTTTATGTCAAGTCCTGTCTCTTCCTTCACTTCCCTTCGAAGTCCATCAATTACGGCTTCGTTTTCGTGCACATGTCCACCAGGCAAATCCCACTTTCCGGCATATTTCTTCACATAGTTTGTTCTCTTAAGAAACAATACCTTGTTATCTTCGTCAATAAGAACAATCTTTGCCACTATCTTACTATCCTTGCTCTCATTCACAAAAAGTCTCCAGCCTTTCATAATAAGTTTCATACAATAAATAGTATTTAAATGTCTATTATAATAACTCTTTTCTCTGGCTTCTTTTCTGTGTTTGGTGTTTTGGTTTTTGGAGGCGGGGGAGGCGGAGGTTCTATTCTCGGTTGTTCTCGGGGCGTTTCCTCTTCTCTTTTCTTTATTTTCTGCTTGATGCTTCGTATCAAAATGTCAATAATGTCTATCATGGTACCCCCTCAACAATCTATATTGTCTGTTATATATCTACCATTGATCCAAGCCTGGCAGTATGGCCCAACCTCATGGCTGACATTTTTAATTATCCATAACGCTTCATCTATCTCTGAAACCTGAATAACCAATATTTTACTTTCCCACATTTCTTCGTCGGGTAAAGCAAATCCCATCTTTTCAAGCATCTTTACGTGTTTTCCTGGATCATGCATAACGACTATGTTTTCGCCTGGATGCATCATATCCAACCAAGTTTGCACCAAGTCGTGCTGACTGACGGTATAAGATAAGTGCATTATTTTGTTTGGTGCGTCCATGTTACTCTCTTATTTAGAATGTTTGTCGGCTACAGATTGAGCAGCCCAACTGTCGGGTTTAATCTTGCATTCAAAGCCTGCGCCGGTTACATAGCCACTCAACATGTCAGCAAAGCTAGACGTAGCAGCTTTTGCGTGAAACGGAGAAACGTCAATATGCAATTCTATATTAGATGGTTCGATGTTGTGCGTATTCATGAAGTATTCGCCTATCTCAACAGAGCGACGAACCTCCTCTGTTATTCGATACACGAGAACATTGAATTTCTTTTTTGGCAAACATTCCTTATGAAAGAAATATCTACCTCCCTTGCCATCACCATAGAGACATATGGCTGTGGCGAAATTAACTTTATTTTTGGATATAAAAGAATCGGATCCAACAAAGAGTTTGCCGCCGTCAGATATACATGCTTTTGCTTTTTTAATAATCTCATCGAACGTAGTATCTTTATCGGAACCAGTGTGCCACTTAAATTGTTCGAGAGCATGCAACATAAGTGTTATATTACATTAAATTTATTCATTTTTAAATATCTTTTCGATATGATTCATTAGTATATTTCTAACCTCAGAATCATCTGTGATATCTTCCATCATGTCCAACAAAAATTCTGAATTTTCTTCAGCTGCGAGAGTCATAGCTTTAAGGACAATGTTTCTAAAATGCTCGCTATTTTCTTCTCTTTGGGGGTTAAGGGAGTCCAGAACTTTCCCCCAAGAGATTTCTCGTTCAGCTTCTTTGGAAACTTCGTCTTCTATGTACGATGAGGAATCGGGAGTCTTAGCATTAACCATATCGTACATTGTTTCTTTTATCAGATACTTTAACGTGTTTTTTGTTATATTCACTGTTATATCTCCGATTACTTTCTAGTAGTGTTTTTAATTTCCTGCTGCACTAGTTTTTTGAGTACGGCGGCAAATTGCTTATTCTCTTCTAAGTCTGCTGCGCTATCAACCGGTGGCGGTGCTGCCGTCTCTGCTTGTGCTATCTCTGCCTCTTTCGCGCCTTCGCTTTCTGCCTTAGCTAGTCGGGTTTGGATGAGACTGCGAAATGCCTGCAGTTCGTCTACAGTATCCAATCCGATGGCTTGTAATATAAGAGTGTATACGTTTGCCTTTATTTGAGGAGACTTTTGAGCTTCAATGGCATCTGCTAGCGAAGCAAGTATCTCGTCTGCTCTCGGTATATTGAGGACTCTCTTAACTTCTCCGGGAAGCGAGGAAGAAGACATGTCAACCACGTCAGGTGCTGCTTCTTCGCTTACATTAAATCTATCCTCGAGAGACTCTCTTATCATTTTCTCAAGTGTTTTCTTGGTAATTTTCATAATATTATGAACTCCTTTTCAATATTAATATAATAACTAGTTTGTTTTTCTGTAATCTTGAATAAAATCGGCTATCGAAGAGACATGTCTTTTCTTGTGCCTAAGAGCTTGGGCATGAAATCTTTTTTTAGCTTTAAAAGCTTTTCGAATTTGACTTTCTGGCGTGCATCCACCCAAAGTACTTTTGGTTTCTGCACTTTACCGTCGATAAGTAAGTCGTCGAAGTTATAAAATTTTGTTTTTGCATCTTTATTTTGAGCAGACGCAGAGATAGGCAGGAAGGAGAAAATAAATAAAAGCGTTAATATTTTAACGCCCCACTTCATATCCTCGCTTTACCTGACACAATGTCTTCGATAACTCCGCCCCTAATGGATGACAAAGCTTCTTTAACCTGTAATTCTAATGCATCGAGAGCATCCTGGCTTGGATCATATGAGTAAAGAGCTTCAACAACAGCAGTCACTCCAGCTTGTATAACATCACCAACCTCATCTGGTTCCCAGCTAGTCTCCTCTCGCCCTTCCAGATCTGAGAAGTCATCAGGAGAATGTTCATTCAAAATTTGAGTTACTTCCTCTTGAATCATTTTAATTATATCTTCTTTTTTCATTGTTCTTCTCCAAGTTCTTCGTGAAATGCTGTAAGTATAGCTTCGGTAACTTCCTCGATATGCTCTTCTTCAATTGAGTCCTTCATTTCCCAAAAGTTTCGAAACGCCTCTGAAGCTGTGAGTTTGTCTTTTTCAAGCTCAATACATATAATGCACATGTTATTCTCCCAACCAATTGTGAAAAAAGTCTGTCTGAGCCCACTGAGCTGCGGAACGACTCTCTCCCCACGATGGCATGCCCCAATCTTTATAGTTCTGGAGGAACTCCGAAGAGCGGGGTGGCATGTTGGTGGACAGAATCCCCGTTTTGCCAAACCACTTGCTTCTCATAAACTCACGCATGCGAAAGAAAGCAGCATTGTCGGGCCCGCTACTCCACTCAGACTTCTCAATAACAGCATCCGCATGCGCAGTCATTTTGCGCAAGTCTTGAACAAAAAGCTCGACAATGCGCCGGGTGGTATCATCAGAATCAGCAAATTGCCCACCCGGCCCATTTAGCCAAAAGTCTCGCCACCTGTTGGAGTCGGGAAGATTCGAATCGATTTCTTCGCGGATAATTTTTTTAATATATGAAGTTTTGAGTTTCATTAATGAGTTCCTTAAGTTATGTTGTAATTAGTCGCGAAATTTTGATTTTTTTCGCGGGGAAATTTTTTTATGCCCACATTTGCACTTTTTGATTGTTTTTTCCAAAATAGCGACTTTAGTCTCGAGATCAGAGATATTATCAGACATTGAATAATATGCTCCACCGATAGCAATGCTTAGGGTGATGATGGTTATGAGGGTACCAATTTCAATCTTCATGGTGTGCTTCCTTAATAATAAAACTCTTTACCTTCAGGTTCGGCAATAGTTGTATTACGCATGTTGAATGTTTTTGTTTTTCTTTGCTTTTCAAGTTCTTTAGTTAGATTGTTGTTTTGCTCTTCGAATTGCTTAATAGCGCTATTGACAAGCTTGATGTGTGTGTATACCAAGCAAGCAGTCCATATGGACATTATAGCACAGTTAATAATTATTAGCAATGTTGACATGGAAATAACTATAAGTTAATTAAATTAATTAAGCGAATTTCGTTGAACGCGTCAGACGCAGAGGAGCCACCTGCGCATCAGGATCAGCAGGCATCCTTAAAGGTGGAGGGGAAACAGGAGGCTTAGCAGCCTCCTTTTTGTCGATTATAGTTTTGATGAGAGAGATAGCCTCAGATAATATATTACCTATTTGAGCGTATTCAGGTTCACTAAACTGCCATCCTCCGCGTCGATCGACATACTTCTTGACAACGTTTAATGCGTATATGCATTCTTTGTCTTCAGTTATAACATCGATATTGTAATCGCCGATAAGTTGAGAAGCACCGGCTTCAATGAGATACTTGCCGATTTCTTCCTCAATTATAGCTTGAAGTCGCGATGACGTCATCTTAGCCGAGCCTCTTCTTGATTGCAGCGGCAATATCACTCAACAAACCGGAAACATCGTCTTTAAGGCGTTGACGAGACTCAGGAGATGAAATTTGGTTCATTGCATTTTCAATTTCTTTGTTGCCTTGATCAACAGCGTCTCGAAGTTCAGGATCTTCTTCTATCTGCGCAGCGATTCTTTTACCCAGTAAAGTTTTGACAAGCCAATAAGCCAAGCCAAGCCCGGCGATAGTACTAAAAAAGCCTTCTTCGAGGTTTTCACTCTCTTCGACAACACTATTGATTTCTTCAGCAATAATTTGATCTAGTTGTTCTTTTTTGATTTTCATAATTAAGCTCTGCTTTGCAGCTCCTTTATTTTACTCCATATAAGGTTAAGCTCGTCGATAACCCACTCGCCAACGGCGGGATCAACGCCCGAAGGGACAGTCTTAAGATGTCCGGGATCAAAGCTTCCTTCTTCGATATTTTTAACCAGCGCTTTTTTGATTTCTTCGTTAATGATAGAGCGCAGTTTTGATTCTGTGATTTTCATGATAGTTAAGCTCCTTAAGCGTACAGTATAAGTAGTTATTTAATGTCGATATTCAATAAAAGATAAACAGTTATTGGGCCGGCGCCTTCGCGAACAGCAACAATATTGCTATTTGAATCTAAGGCTAGCAGTGTAGGTACTGAATTAATTCCGTATATACTTGCTATAGCATTAACCCAGCGTGCATCGATATTCAGGTTTTCGACTGCGCTGTGGAGATTTCCCTCGCGCAATGCGCGGCGCAAAAACTTGCATGCGTCACACCAATCAGCTCCAAAAATCAGAAATTTTTTTCCGGGTTTTTTAAGCACTTCTCTTAAACGTGATTCATTTGTCCATGTGGGTTTTTCTTTTTTGATTTCTTTGCCGTAGTATGTAACTGTTAATTCGGCATTTCTAGGTGTTGGGGGAGCAGAAGAGCAGCTAAGTACTGTTGCAGCAGCCATCATGATTATAACTAATGCTGCAATCAATGCTCTCATTCTTTATTCCTTACCGCATCTTTTAAGTCTAGCAGTTTTCTGAATATCATATCTGCCTCGAGGTACTCTTCCATGTTACCGCTGGATTGCAGTGCCTCGAGTACTTTGCCGGTTACCAATATTGCAGCTGCGTCTTGCAAGCTAGCTGCCACGTCTCTTAGGGAAGGTTGCGCCATAGCTTCTTCCAATTCTTCTTTAATCATATTCTTAAGCTTGTTTTTCGAAATTTTCATGATATTTTCCTCTAATTTTTGTCCGCGCGCTGCAGCGCCCAATCTTAAAGATTTGCCCAACTCTAAGTTTGATATCCATGCGGCGTTTATCTCGAACGTTCTTCTGGCTTTTTCTCTTTCCTTTGCGGCTTTCTTAATGCCGTCAGGAGAATTCTTTTTTATATAAGGGATTATGTACTGGTTTCGGTATACCATCTCGTATGTCTTAACGCTCAATTCGACGTGCATGAACTTTACACGTACGTCGTTTGATATGTTTGCCCATGCCTCTTGGTATGCGCGCTGAGCGTCTTCTTCACTAGCTCCTGCCGCGACAGCTTCCTTTTGCGCACCGGCTGCAGCTGCGTATACGCCCTCTACCATGCCGGCTATAGTTAGAATCTTTGTATCTAGATCTAGTACTGCATCATGTCCCGCTCCGGCATATGCTCCTCTGCCAAACGCTGATGCTATAGCGTTAAATCCTGGGTACCCTGCTGGATCCATTCGTTCTCTGCCTACTGGCTCGAGCGGCTCTGCTGCCTCGATTGTTTCCTGCATTAGCTCTTCTAGGCTTTTTCCTTTCTTGGGGCTTCCGAATCCCATGGCGCTTTTAACTGAATCCACCCAACCTTCCGATGTTAGCTCTTCTTCTAGGTGGCTCCGGAATATCGGATCGTCTTCGCGCCATCTTTCGTCTGGATTATCATCTGCCGGCTTTTTCTTGCGTCTTCTTTTCAATTTCTCGCCATCTGTATACTCTTCATATCCTGGCAAATCTCTAAATCTATCATCGTCGCTAAGCACCTCTTCAAGTTGTGCTTTAATCATATTCATTAAGTTTTTCTTTGTGATTTTCATACCGGCTCCCAATATTGGTATTATAACTAGTTTACCTGTTTCTTAAATCTCAAAATTTCTCAGCGCTATTGAACATGTCCTTAGCGCGCTCAGAAGCGCTATAGGCACGGGTGGGACTTATATTCCGGGTACGGGGGGGGAGGGGGGTGCGTCTCTTGAACGCTCACAGAAAAATGATTTAAAGCCCTAGCGCCTTGAGTAGCGCAGCGTGTGGATCGCTTGGCTCGCTGGTAGGTTTGGACGTATACGTTTGAGGACATGCAACGCTCGCATCACCTCGCGCGATGTCATAATCAGGGGCGTCGTCATGCTCTAGCGTTACTGGTTCGCTCTCCTCTACTACAGGGAAAGCTAAACCCTCATCAATGGGGTTGATGTCCTCGTCTAACCCGGACAGAAAGAAATCATTGCGTACTGAATAAACTTCTTTTATTCTTTCTTCCTTGTCTCGGATTCTTTGCAGTCCCTTGATAAACTCCATCTCTCATCCTCTCGTGTTAAGTTGTGCGCTCACATTAGTCGCAGAGCACTCGCGCATGTCAATTGAAATAGTCAACGATAGCCAAGAACAGCAAAAGGGGAACAGTGCCGGCAATAATCGACAGACACACAACCTCAATTGCTCGGAATATCTCGTCAGTCCCTCGCATTGATTCCCCTTTACATCGCGGCGTTAGAAAGTTAACGCTTGATTTAAGTGTT
>MDTA01193453.1_pt1 | contig 20342 bp, 21 predicted proteins | sample 811151 | NCBI WGS metagenome assembly MDTA01 (sample SAMN05326648, study PRJNA326480) | marine metagenome | isolation source: seawater | place: Indian Ocean: South | collected 2010 | reverse complement strand
CATAATGCCCCAGAGCCGTCCACGAATCCGCCAAGAACAGCAGCGGATCCGGCGGGCTGAGCCGCCGCATGACATTGTATTGCTCCAGCGCGAGGTCAGCCTCGCCCAGAATGACGTACATGTTGCCGCAGTAGACGCGGATAACCGCGTAGCTCGGATTCGCCCTGCTCGCTTCGTCAGCCGCCTCGCGCGCCTTCTGCGGATCGCCCGAGAAGAGCTCCACCCACGACATGCACGCGCGAGCGTGCGCGTTGCCCGGTTCGAGATTAAGTGCGGTCGATGCGTGCTTGGCGGCTTCGGCAAGCGCCTCCTCCACATCCTGCCGCCAGCCCATGGACACCCCCCACAGATCGATGTCGGAGATCAGCGCGTGCACCATGGCGATGTCGGGGTCTAAGCGTAATGCCTCAAAAAAGACTTGGCTCGCTTCTGCAAAGCTCTCCGCTTTGAACTGCGCGTGATTCCACTGGGCCTTGAGCATGAGGTCCCACGCCGCCAGGCTGCCGGGGGGCTTACGCAAGGCCAGCTTCTGCTGCTCGACGTACAGTTCGGACATGATGGCACCCGCCAGGCTCATCGTGATTTCGTCCTGGACCTCGAAGACATCGGTCAATTCACGGTCGTAGCGTTCCGCCCAGATGTGCTGTCCATTACTCGCATCGAGACGAACTTGTGTACGGCGCATATCTGGCCGGGTCGGCGGGCCGCTGCATCGAATGCCACACGCCCATGGTCAACGGGCGTCCCGATTTCGAAAATCAGCTCGGCGCAGGAGGCTTCGTGTTTCACGGCCCCTGGGGGACTTGGGCAAGCTCGAACCTGACATCGCACCCCGAACTGGGGCTGGCTCATTACACAGACGTGCAGGTCGAAAGCATGATCCGGAGCGGAAAACATGCCACTGGCCGACCGATGCTACCTCCGATGGGCTACGCATATTATCGAAACATCAACGATGCGGGCATGCGTGCGCTCATCAAGTACCTCCGCAGTCTCCCGGCAAAGACGACTCCATCACCCTGAGAAAGACCCGTTGAGGGAATCACCCTGTCGATGCGTCGAGGTCACACGGAGGTTCTCTAAATCAATTTCGACCTCATCGCCAATGTCTCCGAACATCACCTTGAGGGGGCGGCTGGACTCCTAAGCACTCCGAATGTTTTTGGGGATCGACATCCGTGGCCGAAAATCCCAGCTGGTGATACGCCGTGGCTCGACCTCGATGATGGATTCGGTACTGGCCCGTGACATCAACCATGCGCGCAGTTCCGGGTCCTGGCCTTGCAGGTAGCGGTCTATTAGGGTTGCCAAAAGTGCGCCAGCATCGCCGTCGACGATACGAGCGTCCGCCTGACCACTGACACCGAAATAGGGTGGTTCGTTGGCTGCAACTTCGAAGGCGACGCGCGGATTCTGCGCTATCTGCAGGCAGACCAGTGATCCTGGTCGGCTGCAGCAGAGCAGTTTGCCCTGTCGAAGGACATACCAGAGAGACGTAATCTGTGGATATCCGTCCGCGTTAAACGATGAGATGCGCACCGGGAAGAGACAGTCGTCCAGAAACGCAACAATGGAACGCGTAGTCCAGGCGCTCCTGCGACTGATAGCGGCGGTGAGGATGGATTCTTGTGGAATAAGGTCAGACATAAAACCACGACTCCAAAAAATTGGGGCAGGGCTTTGTCACGTCATGGCGATGGGCCAAATGTGACGGTGGCAACGTGTGTCAAATCGCCGTCCGCATTGCGCACTGCCAGCACACCTTCGCCGGATCCTACTCCAACGCCTGTCGTCGCACTGATGGTTACGAAGTGTGTGACGAGAATAATCGGTCCGCCGTCGCTTTGCACTGTGTTCAGGAATGACTTCAGCTGACGCAGGTTCGAGGCGCGCGAGTCTGGAATTTCATAGAACGAATTGAGCCCGACCAGTTCCTGAACGCTGCCTAGGCCAAACAGCCTTGCAGTATCGAGGCATCGGCACCACTGGCTGGACCAGACGCGTGCATTGTGAATCCCCTGAGCATTAAGCCAGCGCCCAATCGAGCGCGCCTGGGTCCGGCCTTCAATATTCAGGTTTCGCTGCGTGGCGCAGTTGCGTAACTGAAACTCCGCTGGATCACCATTCCCCGGGGCCAACGCATGTCGAATAAGCAGCACGAGTTCGCCTCGTTTGAAACGGTCCCAAGGTGAATCGGTAGCCAACGTGGGCAGTGAGCACGCAGCCACGGCACCCACGACAAGCAGCCATCTGACTATCACTGGCATCGCACTGGACCTCGCAAGGTGTTTTGCCGATCCTGACCGCCCACTTGCGACTTGAGGAAGAATGGAGTGTCCCGATGAAAAACCGCCCGAGAGGGAATCGCACAGGACCCTTTCAGGAACTTTCGGAGCGCAAAGCGTAGCATCAAGAACCGCACGTCGACCTCTTCCGAATCGAATCCATTGGGAGTGAGTGATTCGCCCGATCTCGAATCACAAAAAACGCAATGCGAGACATTTAGTTGCAAACAAATTCCCAAATAGCAATCAATACGCAATTGCCTGGTTTAAGGAACGATCGGATACGCCGATAGCCGTGGCTCGCCTATATGGGGCGACGTTGGGAGGAGTTGGACAAGATTCTTGGCATTCGCGCAACGGATGCATTTTCCGGAGGTGGCGTGCTGCTACATACGACGTCACGTATCTGTAAGTTTCTCGGGATTGAAACTGACAGGAATCCACCATCCCGGCTGAAGCGCTTGCTTGGTTCCGCCAAGCACAGGCCCTCATTAGCCTGAGCACTGCCTGCGCTTGCTGGCCGGGTCCTGTTTGATTGCTTTGGCAGTGACACCTCGCGTGTCCAAAAGCTTGCCAACAAGCCGACACAGTTTTTTGATGGCTCTACAAAGCCGGCACTGTGCAGCCATCGGGAAGTGGTCCGGCCGGGGAGGGTAGGTGTTACACAAGCAAGGCAGTTGTGTTTACATCCCGTTTTAGCCACCTCCCGGTCGGCTGCCACTTGTGCGCTCAGGGACGCCAGAGTTGCTCTACGCTGCAGATCGATTCGACTGTACCGGGCATCGAGGCCTCGGTAGCGCGGGCTAGCGGTTGCGCGTCGTCAGCAGTCTGTCCGACATCATGCTCCAGGAATAACACGTGCCGAATGCCACCGGTCACGCCAATCAACTTGTGCATGACGCCAACCTCTTCCCCTATGTGCGCAAGCTCTTGTGCCGATATGGCGCCGATGTCTTCGTCGTCGTAGTCATCGGTTGACCTGAGCAACGCAACGTCCAGGCGAGGAGCGGAAATCGCGGCGCGCGCATCTGAGGACCACTCATGCGCCAGAATGGCGCTGCGCGGGCGTTGCCTCAGCGGCATCATTTCCCGCGTCTCGGCATCTTGCAGCGTCTTCAACTGCTTGGGGTTCGGGTCCAGAAATGTTGCTGTCGACTCGCCACCAAACATGGCAACGAAGCTCGTGAACTCTTCGTCCTCGACGTTTGGCGCTTCGTAATGCGCCGCCCACAAATAACCGGACCGTGAGAGCTTCTCGGGAATGTGTACGTCGTGAAACCAAGTGACATACTGCTCGCGGTCGTTGGCCTCGATCTCGTACAACAACAGCCAGATGGCCCGTGTATTCACCATTGTGCTCACCCTCCACGCGCGCAATACACGCCTTTGAGCCCCAAGAAATACTGCGCCCGAAGTGCAACCATTCGTCTATCGAATGACATGTTCACCACGACCAAGCTTGCGCGCATCCGAACGCTCAAGCGCCAGAACGTTAAACAATGACCGCCCCGGACAACAAGAACTGGCACTTCACGCCACCGCTGCCCATCAGTCAAGCGCCTGTTTTACGAATGACCATCATGTCCACTAAACACATTTGCCAATGGCCATGCCGAGTTGCTTTAACCAGCCGCGCCTCTAGCCTTAACTATCGGACTCGCGCAGCTGATCCCTCATTGGTCGGGGCACCCTTTCTACTGGTTTCACCGCTCCTTCGACCATAGCCATGGCACGTAGGAAACGCCGTGGGACAAACTTTTCAAATCGTTTAACGGCGGACGCCTGCGGTGGATGCGCACATTCCTCAAAGGCGGCGTCGACAAAAAGCCGGGCCAGACCGGCCAGGTGACCGCGCCATTGCACCAACATATTGCTAAACTGCGAAGCTCAGACGGGTCGTCCCCGCCTGACAGGTACTGAAGGCCATCGCCTGCGCGACCTACGACGGAGTCGTCGACGGTTGACGGGAAGAGTGCCCCCAGGCGCGATTGTCAGAACTTTGGCGCCACCCGAGCCATCCAACCTCGAAGTTCAGGCGTCACGAGTGAACTATCAGTGGCGGTCAGGTGGTCGTGGCGGCTCCCTCGCCGCAGGATAGAGTCGAAGCCAATATCATTCGCCCGGGAAAGCGACCGCTCGACAGTCGGATCCCCGTTCTGCTCAGAACGACAATCCACCGGCTTGTTCAGCCGCAGGCTTGCGCCGACTCCATGAAAAGTGGAAGAGACGGCAGGGCAACTTCGCGACCGCAGACAACAACTCGATCAGCTAAAGAAACAACTTCCAGCGAAGATAAGCTTCACACAGTGAGCAAGCTACGTAGTAATAACATTCAACGCCTGCGCGACGGCACCTTTGACGTGTTGATCGTAGGCGGCGGCATCAACGGCGCGGTATCAGCCGCAGCCCTTGCAGCAAAAGGCGTGCGCGTCGCGTTGGTTGACCGCGGCGACTTCGCCGGGGGTACCAGTCAGTCGTCGTCCAACCTCGCCTGGGGCGGCATCAAATACATGGAGAGTTACGAGTTTGGCCTCGTGCGCGATCTATGTACCGCGCGCAACAGGCTCATCCGGCATTTCCCATCCACGGTCAAAGAGATCCGGTTTCTGACGACAATCAACGCCACTTTCCGGCACCATCCCTGGCTGCTGTTGGCCGGGAGTTGGTTGTATTGGCTAATTGGCAATGGGTTCACGCGCACCCCGAGGTTGCTCAACAAGGCGGACGTTGAAGCCGAGGTACCGGTTGTCAACACCGATGAATTCGCAGGCGCGATCGAGTACTCGGACGCTTACCTGTTCGACAACGACGCGCGCTTTGTTTTCAACTTCATACAAAGCGCGCTGCAAAGCGGGGCGAGCTGCGCAAACTATGTTTCTGCAAGCGCCCTGACGTTTTCCGGCAATTGCTGGAACGTGACGCTAACAGACGTTGTGAGCGGGGACGCGTTCGACATATCAGCCAGTGTTCTGATCAACGCGAGTGGCCCGTACGCAGATGAGTTAAACGGCACTTCCACCCAAACCACAGAACACCGGCATGTGTTCTCAAAGGGCATTCACTTGCTGGTACCTCGGACCACCGACAGTACGCGGGTACTGGCGTTTTTTGCAGACGACGGGCGTCTGTTTTTTGTGATCCCGATGGGTGACAAAACCTGTATCGGGACAACGGACACGCGTGTCCCAACACCGGAATCCGCTGTCACCAATGCCGATCGTGCATTTGTACTCGACAACATCAACCGCTTGTTGAAGTTACCAACGCCGCTCAGAGCAGACGATGTGATCGCGGAACGCTGCGGCGTACGGCCACTGGTTGTGACGGGCGGCGATGACGCAAACGGCGACTTCCTGCAAATGTCACGTCGTCATGCGCTGGAAGTTGATGCTAGGCGTCGCCATCTGACCGTGTTCGGCGGCAAACTCACGGACTGCATTCATGTGGGCGAGGAGGTGAGTGATGCCTGCGCGAGCATCGGTATCAACCTCTGCGATCCCGAGCGTCGCTGGTACGGAGAGCCGCACGCAAGCGTACGCGAGGAATTCCTGCATCAGGCCGCGCGCCACGAGTTGGACAAACATACCCGGATCGGGGCACCCGAGCCGCTGAGTGAGCGGCTGTGGCGCCGCTATGGCCACCACGCGTTCCAACTGCTTGATGAGATTCGGACTGACCCGGCCATTGGTGAGATCGCAATAGAGGGTACGGAATACCTACACTGCGAAATCGACTATATCGCCAGGCAGGAAATGGTCGTACGCCTGGAAGACTTCTTGCGTCGTCGCTCGAAAATCTCGCTGGTGACCAGACACGCAGAACTCGAGGCCGCACCAGGGCTTCGCCGTGCTTGTCGGACGTTGTTTGGTGATGCGGGTGACGCCGAATGGCGTCGTTATTTCGAGTCCGGGCCAGACTAGCTCCAGCTGTTCCTTTACGAAGCAGTCAATACACCGGCGAAGATCATGAACCCGCCGCCCATCGGGTTGACCAGCGTCAATGTGCCCGGCGCACTGAATCTCGTCCGAAAATAACCGGGCAGGAGCGCCCACACCGAAACGACCGTCGATGCCAGGACCTCGCCGACGCGCGAAACGACAATGCAGTCATGACGGCCGGTCCTATGTTTGCAAACCCAGACTCGATACCAATATTGTACTTTACATAATATACATTATGCGCAAGTTCGTATATCGGGCAACGTTGCGCATCGAGTCCGCGGACTGGACCAGCCGCACAGATAGCACCGAGATCACAAGCTAAGATCCTTCGCCAGCGTCCGGTATGCATCCCGCGCGGTCACTCGCTCCCACCAGTGACCTGTGTTGGGTCGCAAAACCTTGTCGAGCCCAACTGACACCAGCGCAAAATGTACGGAGAAAGCGACGGCTATGTCGGCTATGGTGAATCGTCCAGCGCAGAGATACTCCCGGCCTTCCAATCCCATCTCGATGGATTTGCTGCGGTTCATGTACCAGGGAATGTAGTCAGCTACTATCTGGAGATTCTTGCGCTCGTCGGGCTCAAGTTGCCCGTAGCGATAAATCAACGCCAGCGGAAACGTTAGCGTGGCGTCGGCGCGTTGCAGCCAATTCAGGTAGATTGGATAGTCTGGCTCGTCCGGGCTCACAGTTAACGGCGTCGGCCCATAGCGCTCGGCCAGGTACTGGCACATGGCGATGGATTCCGTCATCACTACGTCACCGTCCACCAAGTACGGCACCGTCCCCAACGGGTTGATGGCCGTGAATTCTCTGTGGTGGTCGCGTGCCGGAAACTTCATCGTCACGAGGTCGTAGTCAATTCCAATCTCCTCCATGGTCCACATGGGCCGCATGGAACGTGAACCGTCGCAATGATAGAGCGTGATGCTCATCTGACCTCCGAGTTTGTTCGTTGTTGGGATATTTGAATGGTCACCCATCGTACCCGTGGCACAGATAAGGAGGGAGTTCATGCGATAACTCTGCGCGCAGGTTACCCACGACCACCGGAAAGCTGACATCATTGGCAGCCGGATGCCAGCGTCACGGGTGTGAGACGTCGAGCGTTCCGATGTAATCAGACGCAGACTTTCTCTCAATGAGCGCCTTCGCGGAACACGGTGTTCGCCCCTGAACTGAGCACGGTTCGAGAGTCAATTAGTACACGCGTGCCTATCGCTTTGCGGCCTTCTTTAACGGTCTCGTGCATAAACTGCTCGAGGCAGTGTTTTTCCTCGGTCCTGTCCTCGCCCACGATTACATCCTGGTTGGTGCCGCAAAGGAAACGCGTTAAGTTGTAGCCCCCGTAGGCCAACGATTCTGCCGAGACCATGTCAGTCAAACTCATCCCTTTGACCAAGACGATTGGCGCTGAGGTGCGCGGCATCAACATTCGATCCGCACTTTCGGCTGATGCCTGCACTGCCATCCACCAGGGCATGAATGAACACGCGGTTCTGGTATTTCGAGAGCAGCCCTTGACCGAGGAGCAACAACTGGCGTTCAGTCGCTCGCTAGGCGAACTGGAGTCCTCCGCGGGCACCAATTTGATTCCGCTTGAAAAGCGCCGCCTGCCGCCTCACTTCGCCGATGTCTCAAATCTGGACCGCCACAACAAACCGTTCGCACGTGATGCACATCAGCGTCTGTTTGCTATCGGTAACCGGCTTTGGCATTCCGACAGCTCGTTTAAGGTTGTGCCTGCCAAATACTCGATCCTGCACGCCTTGAGCACTGTCTCCAAAGGCGGCGAGACACAATTCGCCAATATGGCTGCAGCTTACGACGCGCTGGATGATGACACTCGCACTGAGATTGAGGAACTGGTCTGCGAGCATTCGCAGATGTATTCGCGCCAACAATACGGCTTCCTCGACTTTACAGACGACGAGCGCGAGCGGTTCAAGCCTGTTCTTCAGCGCCTGGTGCGCGTGCATCCCGGCACGGGTCGAAGGACGCTATTTCTCGCCTCGCATGCTGGTGGCATCCTGAACTGGCCAAAGCCCGAAGCGCTGATCTTCCTTCGCGACCTGATCGAACACGCGACCCAGCCCGGGTTTGTCTACACTCACAGTTGGGCCGTTGGCGATACCGTGATGTGGGATAACCGCCAGACGATGCATCGTGCGCGCCCGTTCCCGGCTGACGAAGCACGCGACATGCGGCGTACTACTCTGGTCGGCGAAGGCCCAACCGTTGCACGAGATTCCGAACTCTACGCCCGTATGAGCAGCTAGGACGCCCTGGCCAGCGGTTCAGTCATCGCTGCTGGCACCGCCTGAATCGCCGCCAGTGTCGCTCGATGAATCACTGCCGTAATCGTCGTAATCGTCGTCATAATCCCAGCGATCGTCAGAGCGCTCCCTACCCCGCGCGCGCCGGCGGCCGCGACGTTTCGACTTTTTGCTCATCGACCTGATGACCAGGACAGCGATGATGCCGAGGACAATCAGTACGACAATATCGGCGCCCATGGCGGACCCTCAAATGGTTGGCTCAAGTCCCGTACAGGCTAGCGCCCGTTGCGTAGCAACTCCAGCAGCATCGCGACTAAGCATCCCTTATCGCGCGGAACGCAGCGCGCACCTCCGCCACGAATAGAGCCGGCTGCTCCAGTGCTGCAAAATGCCCTCCGGTCTCTAACACATTGAAATATTGGAGATTCACGTAACGGCTTCGGACCCAGCGCTCGGACGATTTGAAGATTTCCTTCGGGAAAATACTGGCGCCGGACGGTACTTGTACCGGCTTGTATTCGCCTCGGCCAAAACTCTCCCAATAAAGCCTCGCGGACGACGCGCCGGTCGCAGGCAGCCAGTACATCATCAGGTTGTCGAGCAGTTCATCACGCGTGAGTACGTTTTCTGGATGACCATCGCAGTCAGTCCACTGGTAGAACTTCTCGATGATCCAACCGGCCAGTCCAACTGGTGAGTCAACCAGGCCGTATCCCACCGACTGCGGCCGCGTGCTTTGCTGCTTGGAGTAGCCGGAGTCCCAATCGCGGTAGAATTTGCGTCCCTTGAGCGCATCCTCCTCAAACGGCGTCAGGTCCTCAAGCAATTTGCCTGCGGGGGCGACGATCGGCATGTTCGTGTGGATGCCAAGGCAACGGTCCGGATGGCGCGTACCAATGGCCGTTGTTACGCCTGAGCCCCAATCACCGCCCTGGGCATAAAACGCGTCGTAACCGAGCGCCTTCATCAGCGCACTCCAGGCATCCGCTATCTTCTCAATGCTCCAGCCAGTGACGGTCGGCTGGGTCGAGAACCCGAATCCAGGCAGCGCCGGAATTACCAGATGAAACGCATCTGCTGACGTCCCGCCGTGGCGTTCGGGCTCAGTAAAAGCCTCGATGACCTTCAGGAACTCGACAACGGAGCCGGGCCAGCCGTGGGTCATCACAAGCGCGGGCGCATCAGCGTGGCTGGACCGGATATGCAGGAAGTGGACCTTGACGTCGTCGATGTCCGCAACAAATTGTGGCCATTGGTTGAGCCGCATTGCGATCCTCTGCCCGTCGTACTCGTTCGCCCAGTACTGACAGAGTGACTGCAAATAGCCAAGCGGCGTTCCCATGCTCCAGTCATCCACCGGCTCGGGCTCTGGCCAGCGCGCATTGTTGAGTCGCGACCGCAGGTCTTCGAGTGAAGCGTCCGCAATGTCTACCGCGAACTCAGAAATGTTGCTGCATTGTGTCACGTGCTTACCTCGTGGCTGCCTCGAGGGCCTCTTCAGCCGGTACAAACCAGTAGCTGCCGCTCAACGCGTCGGAAAACTCAACAATACGGTCGTGTAGCCCGTCCTCACATACGCCAAACATCCGATCGAGTTGAACCTGAATGCGGCGCCGTTCGCACGAGAACGCGAGAAACAACAACCCTTGCTCACGTGCATCACCGTAAGGGGCGCTGCGCCTGTAGATCTTCAATGCCTCGCCATCGAGTTTGACATCGGTCCGGCTCACATGTGAATCGTCCGGCATGGCATCACCCTCCAGCTCGATGTCGTCCACCTTGGTACGGCCGATGATGCCTTCCTGCTCGGCGACCGGGCATGCGTTAAACGCGTCCAGCTTGTGTCGCCAACGTTGTGTCAAGGCGATGCTGCTACCCGCGGCAGGCCCGTCACTGACCAGCGCAGCCGCAAAGCGCGCGTCTTCCTTCGGGTTCGCTGTTCCATCTACGAAACCCGTGAAATCCCGGTTCTCGCGACGTTGAAACACCGGTACGTCGGATACCACACGCGCAAGGCCGTCCAGCGCCTGCGCAAACGCAATCGCGCGGTCGAGTACAGCCGCCCTCTCTCGCCCCTGGACCCAGATCCACAAGTCCGCCTGTGTACTTGGCGCATACCACCCTGCGTCTGTGCCGACAGGCTCAAACCCGGCGTAGTCCTCAGGCACAACTTGTGAGAACAGACCGTTGACGAGAGCCGGCCCAAAGCCAACAACGGCGACACTGCCATCGCCGACTTCATCAGCGCGCCGGGCTTCGACCGCTGCGGCTGCCAGCGCCTCAGGCGTGACTCCCGGTCGCAGTGCCCACTCGAGATGATGTTGGTGCGGGTTATCGGCCTCAAACATGCCTGACTGTGGATTCAAGGTGAGAGTCCCCCCTTAAGCGTTGGCCCTATCCCTCTTTTTTGAGGCCGACTAAGGACAGGCTATACCGGATCCCACGTAAATACATCAGCACTGACGTCAAGTGAGAACAGACTCTTCTCGAGTGCCGGCATCGCATGCTCCGCAATCGACTCGGGCGTCCACCCCTCACTTTTTTGGACCGAGCGCATCGGCCGCGGCTGACTCATGAGGAAAATTTCGTTGTTACGCACCGCAAAGATCTGACCTGACACATGCGCCGCCGCGTCGCTCGCGAGAAAACAAACCATCGGTGCGATCTTGTCCGGTGTCATCTGCTTAATCTTCTCAACCCGCGCCTCCTGATCCGGTGTGTCCGTGGGGATCGAGCCGATCATGCGACTCCAGGCAAACGGTGAAATACAGTTGGAACGCACGTTGTAACGTTGCATATCCAACGCAATCGACTTGGACAGCCCTACGATGCCAAGCTTCGCAGCCGCGTAGTTGGCCTGCCCAAAGTTGCCGATCAAGCCGGACGTTGAAGTGAAGTGCACAAAAGCGCCGCTTGCCTGCTCTTTGAAGTGCAACGCAGCCGCCTTACTGACGTTATATGCACCATGCAGATGCACATTGATGACTGCTTCCCAGTCCGCGTGACTCATTCGATGGAAAATGCGGTCGCGCAGGATACCCGCGTTGTTGACCACGATATCGATGACGCCAAACGAATCCAGCGCCTGCTGGATCATCTTCTCGCCGCCTGCCGGTTCCGCGACGCTGTCGCCATTGGCGACCGCTTCACCGCCAGCGTCTTTGATCGCCTGTACAACCTCGTCAGCTGGCCCCAAATCGGCACCGGAGCCGTCAACGGCACCACCCAGGTCGTTGACGACCACTTTTGCGCCCCTGGACGCCAGCATCTTCGCGATACCCGCGCCAATACCACGCCCCGCGCCAGTGACCAGCGCAACTTTGTTCTCAAGCATCACAGATTCTCCATAGGTTCAAGCCAAAGCTTTGTGTGTACCCGGCGCGGTTGTACACGCTCTGCAGTACAGACCAGACGGACCAGCCTTGAGCCGACCGCCGGCAATGCGATGGTGGGAATATCGGGTGCATTTCTCGCGCCCGGAGATCACTCAGCGATTCCGCTACTCACATAGTGTGAGTCCGGCGCTCAGACTTCAACGCCGCGGCGAGATGATTTTCGATCTTGTTACGGGTCTGTCCTTTGTCCAGTTCGCTGAACTGCACGCCGATGCCCGCTGTGCGGTTGCCCTGCGCGCCACGCGGCGTCACCCAGACGATGCGTCCGGCGATGGGCATTTTCTCTTTCTCGTCCATCAGCGTCAGGAGCATGAACACTTCGTCGCCCAGGTTGTACGGCTTGGCAGTTGGGATGAACAATCCTCCGTTTTTGACCATCGGCATGTACGCAGCATACAGCGCACTCTTGTCCTTGATTGTTAGCGACAGGATGCCCTGTTTTGGTCCCGCCATTTACCGTGCTCCCATTGTCGCGCTGCTATCCCGTGCCCAGGCGATCGCCAGGCTCTCCAACAACAGCTGCGCGTTCGGATTCCCGCGGCGTGCACGGACTTTCCGCGCCGCACTAACCTCATCGAGTATGTAATATAGCTTAGCTGAGTCCAAACGCACTTCACCGAGGCCTGCGCGCCGCACCAGATCGTTGGCACGGAGCTGCATCCAATACAACACATCATCTAAAGGTAATTTTGCCAGCCCGCGCGCGGCGGCAAGTGGATCCAGCCGGCCGGCCAGCAACCCCCGAAGCGCGTTATCCACCTCGGCGCGCTGCTCCAGCCCCTCCTCCGCATGTAACCCCAATGCCCGCAATGGCGCCCCCTGAGCCGCCTCCAGTAAAGTCTGCGCGACTGACGACTCGACCATACCCTCGGTCACGAGCCATTCCTCCGCCTCAGCCGTCGACGGTGGCGGGAAGCGCATCTGATGACAGCGACTTCGGATAGTGGCCAATAACGCGTGGGGCCGGCTGGAGACCAGCAGAAACACCGTGCCGGGAGTTGGCTCCTCAAGCGTCTTCAAAAGCGCATTGGCGGCCGCAACATTCATCGCGTCCGCAGGCTCCACGATAATGGCACGGTAGTCGGCGTGTTGCCGGGTTAACTGGGCGCGTTCGACCGCAACGCGGACCGCTGCGACGCTAATGTCCTGCTTGCCTTCCTCCGGGCTCAAACTAAATCTGTCCGGGTGTGTGCCAGCACCGTAAAACGTACAGCCTCGGCAGCTGCCACACGGGCGTTGTTCGGTAGATTCGCACAACAAGGCGGCCGCAACGCATTCCGCAAACATGCGTTTCCCGCAACCTCCAGGACCGTGCAGCAACAGCGCGTGCGGCATCCGTCCCGCGCTAAGCAGCGCATAGATCTGAGACCATTGTGTGGCCTGCCACGGCATCGGCCGGGACAGGCTCCCAGCCAGCGTCATAGGTCCTCCACCGCCCGCCACATCGCTTCGGTGACGGCATCTGCTGATCCTTCCGCATCGATGCAACGGTAACGGCTGGGATACGCCTCGGCACGCTCCAAATAGGCGGCCCGCACGCGCTCAAAAAAAGCCTGATGTTCCGCCTCGAATCGGTCCGCCGTGCTGCGCGCCGCGGCCCGTGACAGTCCCACCGGAACGGGCAGGTCAAACAACAGCACGCGGTCGGGTCGCAATTCGCCCTGCACGAGCGTCTCCAGCGTAGTTACTGCGTTGCCTCCCATCGCCCGTCCGCCTGCCTGGTAAGCAAAACTTGCGTCGGTGAAACGGTCGCATAACACCCATTGGCCCGCCGCCAGAGCGGGCTCGATCAGTCCTGCAATGTGCTGGGCCCGCGCCGCAAAGATCAGCAATAACTCTGTCATCGGCGCCACCGCTTCGTCACTTGGCGCCAGCACCAGCTCCCGGATGCGCTCTGCGTAGCCGGTACCACCCGGCTCCCGCGTGGTGACAACATCTACACCACGCTCGCGCAGATACTCGGCAAGCCGGACGATCTGGGTCGACTTTCCAGCTCCCTCGATGCCTTCGAAGGTAATGAACCGCCCTCGTGGATTCACGCTGACCGTCTTGCTCATTTCTTCTTCCGTAACCGTGCCAGGTAACGTTGCACTGCCCGCTTGTGCTGCGCGTAGGTGTCCGAAAAATCATGCCGTCCCGTGCCGTCGCCTCGCGCAACAAAATAAAGAGCCGTTCCCGGCAATGGGTTCACAGCGGCGAGAATGGCAGCGCGCCCGGGGCTCGCGATAGGAGTAGGCGTCAAGCCTTTGTGGACGTAGGTGTTATACGGCGTATCTTCCTTCAGGTCCTTGCGTCGAATGTCGCCGTCAAACCGGTCGCCCATTCCATAGATGACGGTTGGATCGGTCTGCAGCTTCATGTCTTTGCGTAGTCTGCGGACAAACACGCCAGCTATACGCGCCCGTTCCTCAGCCGCACCTGTCTCCTTCTCGACAATAGACGCCATGATCAGCGACTCGTATGCAGTCTGGTAAGGCAGGTCGGAGGCACGTTTGACCCAGGCGTCCGCCAAGACATCGTCCATGGATTGCAGTGAGCGTTTCAACACATCGAGGTCCGACTGTCCGCGCGCAAAGACGTAGGTATCGGGGAAGAAGCGCCCTTCCGGATGGTCACCGTCGCGCCCGAGGCGTTGCATGATCTCTGCGCCTGACAACTCCGCGGTTGTCTGCACTAAACGTTCCTCGCCCGCCAATGCGGCCCGAATCTGCTTGAAGCTCCAACCTTCGACAAAAGTGATGCTGTAGCGGAGCGTTTCACCACGCACCATGCGCGCCAGCAATGCCGGTACCGTATCCCCTCGGCGAAGCGCGTATTCACCGGCCTGAATTTTGTTCGCCTGCCCACTCAGACGCGCGAACCAGACCATCGGCCGTGGGTCATCCAACAGACCCAATTGCTGCAAATCGCGCGCAACGCCGGCGATACTGCTGCCGCGCCGGACTTCGATAGAGGTGTCTGCGGACACGTTCAGCGGGCTGGTGACATGGGTCACCCCGGCAACGGCCGCGATGACTATCGCCACGGCGAGCACGACGCTCGCCGTACCGATGAGCTTGACGAGACTAGTCAACAATCTCGTTACCGCACGGCTATTGCATGCGCTTGAAGACTAGCGTCCCGTTGGTGCCGCCAAAGCCAAACGAGTTGCTGAGCGCAATGTCAATTCTGGCATCGCGGGCGGTGTGGGCAACGTAGTCGAGGTCACAACCTTCGCCCGGGCTGTCCAGGTTGATGGTCGGAGGTGCTACCTGATCACGCAGCGCCAGCACACACAGTGCCGCCTCAACGCTACCCGCCGCACCCAACTGGTGCCCCAACATCGACTTGGTCGAACTGACCATGAGCTTGTCTGCTGCTGCCCCGAAGCTGCCTTTGACAGCATTGGTTTCTGCAACGTCGCCAGCGGGTGTGGAAGTACCATGTGCGTTGATGTAATCCACTTCATCAGGGTTGATGCCCGCGTCTTTGATGGCGAGATCCATGCACCGACGGGCGCCGTTGGCATCATCAGGTGGCAAGGTCATATGGAAAGCATCACTGCTCATGCCAAAACCCACGAGTTCGGCATAAATGTTGGCGCCGCGCGCCTGCGCATGCTCCAGCGACTCGAGAATCATCGCCCCCGCCCCGTCTGACAACACAAAACCATCCCGGTCCTTGTCCCACGGCCGGCTGGCACGTTCGGGTTCTTCGTTGCGAGTCGACAGGGCCCGTGCCGCCGCAAAGCCACCCAGGCCGGTGGGTGACGTAGCCATCTCGGAGCCACCTGCAACCATGACGTCCACGTCGCCACGCTCAATCATGCGCGCGGCGTCGCCGATGTTGTGCGTGCCCGTTGAGCACGCGGTGACAATGCTGTAGTTCGGACCGCGAATGCCGTAACGGATCGACAGATTCCCCGCCACCATGTTGATGATGTTGGAGGGCACAAAGAATGGCGAGATTTTACGCGGGCCACTCTTCTGGAAGGTCTCGTGGCCTTTCTCGATGCCCGGTAGTCCGCCAATTCCGGATCCATAGGCAATTCCGATGCGCTCCGCGTTCTCCTCGGTTACCTCGAGTCCGGCGTCATCGATCGCCTGCACCGCGGAAGCTATACCGTAGTGGATAAATGGATCCATCTTGCGCGCATCTTTCTTGCTCATGTACGCATCAAGGTCAAAATCCCGAATGGAACCGCCAATCTTGACCGAAAACGCCTCAGTGTCGAACGAATCAATCATGCCAATGCCGCTGCGGCCCGCCTTGATGGCGTCCCACGTGTCAGCCACTGTGTTTCCGACTGGCGTGATCAGACCGAGGCCCGTCACAACGATTCGACGATTCATGAAGATTCTCCTGCTACCGATCCCAACGGCTGTTCACCATGTCTTCGCTTCGTGAACATGCAGTCGCGAAGAGCCACGCCCGAGCCTTCTAACGTACCGCGAAACGCGGCTTCGCTGACACGCGGCCAGGGGTGAATGCTACCTGTTTTGGAGCTTTAGAAATGCTGAGGGGTTGTACGCGCCAGGCGTGAACAACCCCTCAGTGACTCGAGTTGTCTGCGTCTACGCACCCTCGCGTGCTACGGCTCCGCGTGCTTTTCGATGTAATCGCACGCTTCTTTGACCGTGGTTATATTTTCGGCGTCTTCGTCCGGAATTTCGCAATTGAACTCTTCTTCCAGAGCCATGACGAGTTCCACCGTGTCGAGCGAGTCCGCACCCAGGTCGTCAACAAAAGACGATTCGCCGGTCACTTCTTCTTTCTTCACGCTGAGCTGTTCCACTACGATTTCCGTGACGCGCTCTTCGATTGTGCTCATGCCGAATACTACCTCCCCTCTATGCGTGCCAGTCAGGCACGGCGTGTAGTTTAGTGATTTGAAAACTTGTTGCAAGCACTGTTTTAAAGCCGGTTTTATTCTTTAAAAACAATGCACTAAATAAATTTTTTAAGGTCTCTTAGTCAGACTAATCCATCAACATTCCGCCGTTAACGTGCAGTGTCTGGCCTGTAATGTAGGCCGCATCGTTGCTGGCCAGAAACTCGACCGCGGCCGCGACTTCTTCCGCCGCACCCAGTCTTCCGAGTGGAATCTGCTCCAGCAAAGCATCGCGCTGCTTTTCCGGTAACACGCGAGTCATATCGGTATCGATGAATCCTGGCGCTACCGCATTGGCCGTGATGTTACGGCCCGCGAGCTCGCGCGCAATGGACTTGGTAAAACCGAGCAGACCCGCTTTGGTCGCCGCATAATTGGCTTGTCCGGCGTTGCCCATGAAACCAACAATCGACGTCAGATTGATGATGCGGCCGTGACGTGCTTTGACCATACCGCGCAGGCACGCGCGCGTTAGCGCAAACACTCCGCTCAGGTTGGTCTGCATGACGATGTCCCAGTCTTCATCCTTCATGCGCATCATCAAAGTGTCGCGGGTGATCGCTGCATTGTTGACCAGCACGCTGGGCGTCAGCCCCAGTTTGCCGAGGTTGGACATCATCGCGGCAATCGAATCACCTTCACCGGCCACCAGCACCTGGCCTTCCGTCCCGAGCGACGTCTTGAGCTGTGCCGCGCCCTCTGCGCTGGTCGCTGTACCGATGACGGTTGCGCCTGCCGCGCGAAGCCTCTGGGCAATAGCCTGACCGATGCCACGACTGGCACCCGTCACCAGTGCCACTTCGTTACTGAGGTCAGCCATCAGTCACCTCCGATGGCATCACGCGCCTTGCCAAGGCTCGCCTCGTCGAATATGGACAACGTCTGCACGCTGCGGTCGATTCGTTTGATAAGGCCGGCGAGGATACGTCCAGGCCCACACTCCACAATCGTATCGACGCCCTGCGCAGCCATTGCCTGCACGGTGCGAGTCCACGGCACCGGGCTGTAGACGTGTGGTTTCAGGACCGCACGAATCTCTTCGGCATGTGCGTGCGTCGCCACGTCCACGTTGTGGACGATCGGAATTTTTGGGTCAGACAGACTCAACGCGTCGATCCTGGGTTCCAGCTCGGCGCCAGGGGCTTCCATCAGCTTGCAGTGCACCGGGACACTGACTGGCAACACCATGGCCTTGCGTGCACCCTGTTCCTTGGCGACTGCCAACGCGCGTTCGACCGCCGCAGTATGCCCAGCAATCACTACCTGCCCCGGAGCGTTGAAGTTTACGGCGGAGACCACTTCATCCCTTGCCGCGGCGGCGCAAACGTTCTCTACATCCGCGTCATCAAGACCCAAGATCGCGGCAACTGCCCCCTCCCCTTCGGGTACTGCAGCCTGCATGCACTTGCCGCGCTCATGTACAAATTGTACGGCTTCGGCGAACGGCAGTGCTTCAGCACAAACGAGCGCAGTAAACTCACCAACGCTGTGCCCCGCGAGTAACTCTGGCATGGCCCCACCGCGCTCGCGCCACACCCGCCAGGTCGCAACGGCCGCAACCAGCACGGCTGGCTGGGTGTTCTGAGTCCGGTTGAGGTCAGCCTCCGGCCCTCCCAACATCATGCCACCCAGGTCATAGCCCAGTGCATCGGATGCTTCCGCGAATGTGTCGCGGGCTACTGGATATTGGTCCACCAGCGCCTGCAGCATACCCACCGACTGAGATCCCTGTCCGGGGAAGACCATTCCAAGTTTCATAATGTTTTCCTTGCGACCACGTAACCGTTGCAGCCTAAGCCTGCGTTGGCAAAAAGCGTATGGGAATAAAAAAGAGGTGGAATCAGGAGGACAAGGATGTGCCTGTCAGTATCGAATCAGAGCGGAACCCCAGGTAAAACCTCCGCCAAAAGCTTCCAGCAGCAAGACATCATCGCGCTTGATGCGGCCATCGCGTACGGCAGTGTCCAATGCCAGCGGCACGGAGGCCGCAGACGTGTTGCCGTGCCGGTCCACCGTCACAACCACATTGTCCATCGACATCTTCAGCTTTTTGGCCGTGGCCTGGATGATGCGCATGTTGGCTTGATGCGGAATCAGCCAATCCAGCTGTGACCGGTCCATACCGTTAGCCTCAAGGGTCTCGTCAACGATGCGTCCAAGCGTGCGCACGGCAACCTTAAACACCTCATTGCCCTGCATCTTCGTGACGGCAGGCCCGGCGGCGGGATTGTCGTAACCGTCACCTACGCTGCCATCAACATAAAGCAGCGGCTCATAGCTGCCATCAGCGTGCAGATGCGTGGACAGGATGCCGGCTTCGTCACCTGCCTCTAAAAGCACAGCGCCAGCGCCGTCACCAAACAACACGCAGGTGCCGCGGTCATTCCAGTCCAGAAGTCGACTGTGCACGTCAGCGCCCACAACAAGCGCACGCTTGGAGCGCTCGGCTTTTATGAAGGTGTCAGCCACACCCAGCGCATAGATGAAACCACTACAGACAGCCTGGACATCAAACGCGGCGCAGCCGTTGGCGCCAATGCGATTTTGCAACTGGCAAGCCGTGGCCGGATAGACGCGATCTGGCGTGGTCGTGCCGAGCACAATCAAGTCGATGGTCTTGGGGTCGATGTCTGCCGCTTCGAGCGCGTTCAGGGTTGCCTGGTAGGCCAGATCGCCTGTGCCCTCGCCGTCCGCCGCACGATGGCGTTGATGGATACCGGTCCGCTCGACGATCCAATCGTGTGAGGTTTCGACGACCTCCTCAAGCTCCGCGTTGGTAATCACACGCTCCGGGACGTAGCTCCCAGTACCGATGATGCGCGCAAAGCTCATAACCCCTCCTGATATACGAGCCACTATATTTCGAGCAACCCGGGTTCGAGCAACCCGGGTTCGAGCAATTTTAGTGCTCGAGCAACGTTTCCAGCCTGGCTTCGATAAGCGTGGGCACGTTTTGTTCTGTTTCCGTGGCCGCAACCGCTATGGCATTGGCAAACGACAATTCGTCTGCACCACCATGACTTTTGACGACAATTCCGCGGAGGCCCAGCAGGCTTGCACCGTTATAGCGACGCGGATCAGTCCGGGCGCGAAACGAGCGTAACACCGGCGCGGCCATCAAGGCGGCCAACTTCGTGAACGCAGAGCGTTTGAACTCTTCGCGCATGAAGTTTCCTATCAACTTTACAGCGCCTTCCGTAGCCTTCAAGGCGACGTTGCCCGCAAATCCATCACAGACAACGACATCTGCAGCGCCGCTGAAGATGCCGTCCCCTTCGACGTAACCGACATAGTTCAGGTCTTCGGACTGCAACAACTTGTCAGCACCCTTGACCTGCTCATTACCCTTGATCGCCTCTTCGCCGATGTTGAGGAGGCCCACACGCGGGCGCGGATTACCATCCACCGCACTCGCAAGGACAACGCCCATCAGTGCGAACTGCAACAAATGCTCAGCCGTGCAATCAACGTTGGCACCCAGGTCCAACACGTGCGTGTGGCCCGATGGTGTCGGCAATGCAGAGCAGATTGCCGGGCGGTCGATCCCAGCGATGGTCTTCAGTACGAACCTT
>MDTA01224419.1_pt1 | contig 20343 bp, 21 predicted proteins | sample 811151 | NCBI WGS metagenome assembly MDTA01 (sample SAMN05326648, study PRJNA326480) | marine metagenome | isolation source: seawater | place: Indian Ocean: South | collected 2010 | reverse complement strand
CCTCTTTTCCAAGCATAGCAGTCATCCATCCATTGTAACCGGCACATCTTAGACAAACATAATAGAAGTGCTCGATTATACTTTTCATCTTAGCAATGAATTCATCTTTAGTTTTTGGTTTAAGATCAAGTATTGCCTTGTTTCTATCTACAAATTGTGTCAAAGGTATTTGAGAATACTCAATGGAATTGGAGATTTTATTAGTGAACAAAAAAAGTAAGACTAAGATAATTCTCATAAATAACCTTAGCAGACATCAATGCTAAATTAAACTCGTTTTACAAATGGTACCCCTAGTCCGACTCGAACGGACATGAACCGAAGTTCAACGGATTTTGAATCCGTCGCGTCTACCAATTCCGCCATAGGGGCATGAGTAAATACAATCAATTTATAGTTAAGTAGTAATTTTTTAAAGCTCTTTAATTAAAAATTCATCAGCTTTAAAAAAAGAAGTATGATAATATTGTGATATCAACTCATATTTAGATTTCTTTAGAATTTCGTAAACCTTGGTTTTAAAAATATCCCTTGTATTCTTAACATGTATCTCAATAGTAATAATCTTTGGTCTAAAAAGTTTAAAGTTAATTCCTTTTAAAACATCAATTTCATGACCTTCAACGTCTATATTCAATAATTCGATGTTTTTTGGGATTCTGTATTTTTTTACAATCTCACTAATTGTAGTTTTCTTTATTTTTTGAGTTTTGTATTCTCTATTGATAGTTTTAGCCCACTTTTCGGCCCATTCTTTTTCTAATGTATTTAGTCCAGAACCTGATCCGAAAATATAGGAATTAATAAAACCTGATTGTGAAGACAAAGCGACATTAATAGATGTATCTCTTTTTCTGAAAATATTGAACAGTCTGATATTTTTTTGAACTATATCAAAGTTGAATCCTTTCCAACCTTTTTTATATAAATTATAAGTTAACGAGCCATTTACAGGGTGAAGTGCTCCCACATCAATAAACAAACCAGTATTATTTTTAAAAATTTTATTTATTAGAACATCTTCTCCAGTCGCACCATAAGATCTAAAATAGTTGATTTTATATTTAAAATATCTGTAAATATGGTAGATAAGTAAATCTTTTATATATCTATATTTAAATTTTTTTATCATGTTAGAAGTTTACAATTTTAATTTAATCAACAAAATAGTAAAAAGGTAAAAACCCAATGTTAGCTAACAAGAAAATTGATCAAACTTTTTTAAATAAAAACAATTACTTCATATTTCTTTTTGTTTTTTCACTCATCACATTATCTTCAGCATATATTTTGGAGTTTTTTTTTAGTTATCCCCCTTGTAAGTTGTGTATTTATCAACGCATTCCCTATTTCCTTATTATTATTTTATCATTATTTTCATTTGTTAAAGAACCTAAAAAAATACTTATATTTTTTTCAATCTTATTGCTAGCTTCTAGTATTTTAATTTCAGGTTTTCATAGTTTAGTTGAACGTAAACTTATTGATTATGATATTGGTTGTACAACAACTCATGGAGAATTTGAGAATGTTGAGGAACTTAGAAATTTTCTGGAGAGCGTTCCTATAACTAAGTGTGATGAAATATTATTCTCAATTTTAGGGTTATCATTGGCTAATCTTAACTTGATCATTTCATTTGGATTTATAATATTAAGCATATTCGTTTTAAAAAATTATGAAAAGAACTATTAAAAAACAAATTGATGAAATAATAAGAGTTAATCATGCAGGAGAACATGGTGCTCAAAGAATTTATTCTGGTCAAATAAGATTTTGCAAACAAAAAGAATTAAAAAAAGAGTTGAAGAGAATCATTGAAGAGGAATTCGAGCATTATGATTATTTTAATGACATTATGATCAGTAGGAGGACTAGGCCAACATTAATGAGTCCAATTTGGCATCATGGCGGTTTTTTGCTTGGCGCATTCACCTCAATTTTAGGAGAAAAATATGTTCATGCATGCACTGAAGCGGTGGAAGAAGTGATTGTTGAACATTACGAAGAACAAATAAAATTTCTTGAGAAAAAAGGTATCGAAAAGCAATTGTTAAGAAAAATAAAGAAATTTCGTGCGGATGAAGATGATCACAGGCATTTTGCAGAGCATTCTAATAAAGATCAGGGCGGGGCAAGATTATTTAAAAAATTTACAAGAAATCTAACGAAATTAGCAATTGAGATCTCTAAAAAATATTGACTTAAGGTTCAAGTTCTGAATCCCAATAAAGAAAATCATTCCAACTTTTGTGAAGAAAATTCGGGGGGAACATTCTGCCAATTTCCTTGAGCTCAAAATTATTCGGAGAATAAGGTTTATTTTTAAGACTTACACCAATTTTTTTAAGTGATTTACTTCCTTTCTGAGTATTACACCTTCTGCATGCTGTCACAACATTTTCCCATGTTGTTTTACCTCCTCGAGATTTTGGAATAACGTGATCAAATGTTAGTTCTTCGACTTTGAAGTTATTACAGCAGTATTGACAGACAAATTTATCTCTTAGAAAAACATTAAATCTTGTGAATGCAGCTCTCTCAGGTAATGGGATGTAATCTTTCAAAGAAACTACGCTAGGCAATTTGATTTCTATAGATGGTGATCTAACTACTTGGTTATACTCTGATACAACATTTACTCTTTTCAAAAATACAGCTTTTAAGGCGTCTTTCCATGACCAAGTTGACAATGGAAAATAGCTAAGAGGTTGATAGTCAGCATTTAAAACAAGTGCTGGACAGTTATTAGAAGTTAAACTCATATAAATACCTTATCATATTTATATTGTATAATTGTCAAAAATTTAAATGTTTAATATCCTGTTGACAAAATTAAGCCCAAAATCTAGTCCAGAATTATCAATTCCATGACCAAGATTATCTTGTATTTTTAAATCCACATCAAATCCTAACGACTTTAATTTCTCGTATGATTTTAGCGAATACTCCGAGTCTATCACTTCATCATCTTTACCATGGAAAATTCTAATTGGAAATTTAGACTTAATATCATTTTCAAATTCGGAATTTTCATAAAGCAAACCCGAGAAGGCAAGAAGGCCTGCACATGTGTCTTTTCTCTTACATAAATGGTATAATCCCATCATTGCACCCTGGGAAAATCCAAAAAAAATAATTTCTTTATCCTTTAAAGAAAATTTAAATTTTAGGTCTTCTATGAATTTGTTAAGAAATGGTCCAGCCTTTTCTAGTCCTTCACCAATTTTTTCTGGAGCAATAGATGTAAGATCAAACCATTGATATGCATCCCCACCCCAATCGCATCTAAAAGGAGCATTGGGAGAAATAAAAATAGTATTTTTAAGCTTATCTTTCCATTCATAACCAATGCTTAATAAATCCAAACCATTAGCACCATAACCATGAAGGAAAACAACTGCACTTTTAATATTCAAATCTTTTTGAGGTAATATTATAGGAACATTATCAAAATCAGTCATAAGTTTTCATCAAGTTAGTAATTTCAAGAATAACTTTTTTTGACATAAAATCACTTTTTTTTAAAATTAAAAAATCAATAATTGGAATAATGCAATTTGGTTTGAGTTCTTTTTTTTCAAGAATCTTATATAAATCATCTATTTCAATTGTAACAAAATCCTCAACCTCACCATCAATATTTTTAAATTTCATTTCTTTATTTTTTTCTAATTGATAAATAAAAATTACTGAAGAGTTTAATTTTTTATTCTCATTATGAATGTAGTGCGCTGTTTTACTTTTAATTGCCAAATTCATATGTATGGGTTTTAATCCAGCCTCTTCAAATGCCTCTTTATGAAGATTATTTTTAATTGAGATTTTCATAGGCTGACCACCTGCAATTAAATTGTCATACATTCCAGGAAACTTTTTTAATTTTGATGATCTTTTCGCTAAGTGAATAAGTACAGAATTTCTGAATTTACTCCATACATTACAATGCACACCATAAGCTGGTAATCCAAATTTTGATAAAAAACTTCGTTCTATAAAAAAAATTTTTGAATCACAGAATTTTTTATTGTGATTAAAATGTATCTTTGGGCTTAACGAATCATAGTAAAATATTGGACAAAATTCTCCCTTTTTTCTAAAATTTTTTTTTTCAGAAAAATTGATTAATTTTTTAACATCAATACTTGAAACTGATTCTAAAGAAAATGGCAACTCAAAGTCATTATCTTTATTTACCCAACCTAATTGTTTCTTTTTAAAAACAACAGGGATATAATCTGAGATATCAAACTTATTGAGTTGCCTCAAAAGTTCAATGGCCAATTCTAGAGTTTTTTTTTACCCATACTCTTTTTTTATAATGTAAGTAATTTGTTTCATTATTTCTTCAATCCTAAAATCTTTCGGGGTGAAAACAGCTTTGACGCCGAAAGATAAAAGTTTTTTTTCATCCTTTGGTGGTATTATTCCTCCAACTACCACAGGAATCTTGTGAAAATTATTTTTTCTTAGAAGATTCATTATAACTTTTACTAAGTGCACATGAGAACCTGAAAGTATTGATAAACCAATAATATGTACACCTTCTTCTATAGCCGCTACAACAAGCTGTTCTGGTGTTGACCTTATTCCATCATAAACAACTTCTAATCCTATATCACGGGCTCTGACTGCAATTTGCTCAGCACCATTAGAGTGTCCGTCTAAGCCTGGTTTTCCAACAAGCATTTTCGGTCTTCTTCTAAGTTTTTTTGATATTTTGTTAATTTCTTTCTGGTTTTCTTCTATGTCTGATTTTTTGTCTTTATTAATAACAATGTGAGAAGACACAATTCCAGTTGGGGCTCTATATTCACCAAAAACTTCTCTCATTATATTAGACCATTCTCCTGTTGTAACTCCATTATGTGCACATTCTACAGAAATTTCCATTATATTTTGTCCAGATGAGGCAGCTTTCTTTAATTTTGCAAGACAATCCAGAGTTTTTTTATTATTTCTCTGAGATTTCCATTTTTTTACATTTTCAATTTGTTCTTTTTCAGCCTTATCGTTAACTTTCATAAATCCTCCATCTTTTTCATTGATAAGAGGAGAATTTTCTCCTTCTGAAAAACAATTAACACCAACAACTTTTTGGTTACCTGTCTCAATATTCTTTTGTCTTTTAGTTTGTGATTCAACTAATTTACCTTTTAAATATCCACTCTCAATTGCCTCAACTAACCCGCCAATCTTATCAATTTTTTTTAATTCATCATTTGCTGATTTTTTTAATAACATTATTTTATCCCTCAACACTTTAGAGCCTTCAAATATGTCAGAAAACTCAAGTAAATCAGTTTCATAAGCCATAATTTGTTGCAATCTAAGGCTCCATTGCTGATCCCATGGTCGAGGTAGGCCTAAAGCTTCGTTCCAAGCAGGCAATTGCACAGCTCTAGCTCTTGAGTTTTTTGCAATTACAACGGGAAGCATTTGTATTAAAATTCTGTATACATTATTTTCAGGCTGGAGTTCAGTTAATCCCAATGAATTTACTTGCATTCCATATCTAAACCTTCTGAATTTTGGATTTGTTATTTTAAACCTTTCTTTGCAGATTTCGTCCCAAAGCTCTGTAAAACATGCCATTTTGGCTGTTTCTGTTACAAATTTCATTCCTGAGTTTACAAAAAAACTAATTCTACCAACAATTTTTTCAAATAATGATTTATCAATTTTCTCAGAATTATTGAGATATTCAAGAACTCCAATTGCTGTGGCTAATGCAAAGGATAATTCTTGTTCTGGGGTTGCTCCAGCTTCTTGAAGATGATAGGAGCAAATATTTATGGGATTCCATTTTGGCAGCTCACTTGTTGTATATTTTATAACATCAGTTGTTAATTTTAAACTTGGTTCTGGCGGAAAAATGTAAGTACCTCTTGATAAATATTCTTTTGTAATATCATTTTGCGTGGTTCCAGATAAATATTTTTTATCAACTCCTTGTTTTTCAGCAGTTGCAATATAAAGTGCAAGAAGCCATGGTGCTGGAGCATTAATCGTCATTGATGTATTCATTTGATCTAAGGGTATCTTATTAAATAAGGTTTGCATATTTCCGATGTGACTTATAGGAACACCGACTTTACCAACCTCTCCCTTTGATAATATGTGATCTGAATCATATCCAGTTTGTGTAGGTAAATCAAAAGCAACTGATAAACCTGTTTGTCCTTTTTTTAGATTTTCTCGATACAACTTATTCGAGTCCATAGCTGAAGAATGACCAGCATAGGTGCGTATCATCCATGGTTTATCTTTTGATCTAACTTTAATTTTGTTCATTTTGGTTCATAAATAGTATTATTTTTTATTGCTAACAAGAAAATTTATGTATTTTTTATTTTTAGTGGTATAAAGTTCTCTTAAAATATCATAGGAATAGTTATGACTGCAAAGAAAATTTATGAGATTGGTGAAATTCCAAATTTAGGTGATGTTCCTGAAGAAATGTATGCATGGGTGATTAGGGAAGATAGATTAGGTGTTCCTGAAAAAGCAATGCAAATTGAAAAAATGCCCGTACAAATTCCAGGAAAAGATGAAGTCTTAGTTATGGTCATGGCTGTTGGAATTAATTACAACAATGTATGGGCATCCCAAGGAGTACCAATTTCTGTGATTGGTAAAGATACGGGTTATCATATTGGTGGTTCGGATGCTTCTGGGATTGTTTGGGCTATAGGAGAAAATGTTAAAAGATGGAAGGTAGGAGACGAAGTTATCATTCATTGTAATAGAGATGATGGCGATGATGAAGAGTGTAATGGTGGAGAGCCTATGTATTCAAAATCTCAGCAAATCTGGGGTTATGAAACCAATGATGGTTCATTTGCTCAATTCACAACAGTTCAATCCAGACAATTATTAAAAAAACCTCAACATTTATCGTGGGAAGAGAGTGGTTGCTATACATTAACGCTTGCGACAGCTTTCAGAATGCTTTTTGGACATCCACCTCATGCACTAAAACCTGGAATGAATGTTTTAGTTTGGGGTGCATCTGGAGGTATTGGGAGTATGGCTGTTCAAATCTGCAAAGCAGTAGGCGCTAAAGCAATAGGTATAATCTCTGATGACGAAAAAATCCCATTTGTTAAAAAACTAGGTGCTTCAGGTGTATTGAACAGGAAAAATTATGAATGTTTTGGGCAGTTGCCAGATGTAAAAAATCAAACTGAATATTCAGAGTTTATAAAGAAATGTAGAGTTCTTGGAAAAGATATTTGGGAAATAACCGGAAAAAAAGATGTGGATATTGTATTCGAACATCCTGGGGAGTCTACTTTTCCCGTCTCTTGTTATTTAGTCAAGACTGGCGGCATGGTAGTTATTTGTGCTGGAACATCAGGTTATAATTTAACTATGGATGCCAGATATGTTTGGATGAGACAAAAAAGAATTCAAGGAAGTCATTTTGCTAATTTATATCAAGCTAACCAAGCCAATGAAATGATGATAAATAAACTTATTGATCCTTTGATGTCAGAGTGTTTCACGTGGGATAAGATTCCGGCAGCTCATACAAAAATGATGAATAATAAACATTTACCAGGCAATATGGCAGCTTTAGTTCAAGCAAAAAAGACTGGAATGAAAAGCTTTAATGAATTATAAATAAACTTGAAAAAGAATTAAAAAATCATAAATAAGTAAATCTATGGACAGTTCATTAAATTTAAATTCTGAAATAATTAATTTTAAAGAGTATCTAGGCTCTAAAAAAGATATTCTCCAACAAATTCTGAGGGATTTAGAGAACCTCTCAGACAAATCAAAATCATATCTTAAAACTCAATTAACTAAAGGTGATAGAATTGATAATCAACTCTTAGAGATACATCAATTTCAAACCCATGGATTTGCATGGTTTGAAACCTATAGAATAGGACTAAGAGAAACCCTAAATTGGTTTTCAAGATTAGCCGAAGAAGGCAAAGCTTCAGAAATTGATGCTTCAATAACTATTTTTGCATTTGCAGAATATCTTACTCAAATGAGAAACGGAATCATGATGAGTCAATCTGAAATAATTAGACCTAATGATTTAGGATTAGAGGACAGTGATTTTAATTTCCTAAATGAGAAAGATGTAAAAGATGTAGTTGAAACTGGGCTTTCGGATAAAATTAAAAAAGTAATTGTTGATTCATTAGATAAAGATATTTTTGCTAGTTTGGGTTTAAATGATGAAACTTTAGAAATGATTCAAGATCAATTTAAAAAGTTTACTGAAGAAGAAATTTTACCTCACGCAAATGAATGGCATCTTAAAGATGATCTTATACCAGATGACACTTTAAAAAAGATGGCTGAGTTAGGTGTATTCAGCATCGCTATTCCTGAAAATTATGGAGGCTTGGGAATGGGCAAAGTTGCTATGTGTGTTGTTACAGAGGAGCTTTCTAGAGGCTTTTTAGCTGCAGGTTCATTGGGCACAAGAGCCGAGATAGCTGGAGAATTAATTAGATTAGGTGGAACCGAAGAGCAGAAAAAAAAATATTTACCTGGAATTGCCTCAGGTGAAATCCTAACCACAGCCGTTTTTACAGAACCCAACACAGGGTCAGATTTAGGTAGTTTATCTACCAGAGCAGTTGCAAGTGGAGATGATTACATTATTACTGGAAATAAAACTTGGATAACACATGGTGCAAGGTCCGACTTGATGACTGTTCTTGCCAGAACAAACTTAGATCAGAAAGGCTACAAAGGTCTTAGCATGTTTTTAGTGGATAAACCAAGAGGCACATGCGAAAATCCATTTCCTATGCAGGGTATGAGCGGCGGAGAAATTGAAGTATTGGGGTATAGAGGTATGAAAGAGTATGAGATTGCTCTCGACGATATTAAGGTATCTAAACAAAATTTACTTGGAGAAGAAGAAGGTAATGGTTTCAAGCAATTGATGGAAACCTTTGAATCTGCAAGAATTCAAACAGCGGCGAGGGCGGTAGGTGTTGCTCAAAATGCCTTAGAGTTAGCACTCCAATATGCTAAAGATAGAAGTCAATTTGGTAAACAAATCATCAAATTTCCAAGAATATTCAGCAAACTAGCATGGATGGCTATGGAAACTACTGTTGCAAGGCAAATAACATTATTTTCTGCAAGAGAAAAAGATAATGATATTAGATGTGACATTGAGGCAGGAATGGCAAAATTATTAGCAGCTAGAGTTGCGTGGAGTAATGCTGATAGTGCACTTCAGGTTCATGGGGGTAACGGCTATGCCTTGGAGTATCCAATTAGCAGAGTTCTTTGCGATTCTAGGATTTTAAATATTTTTGAAGGTGCAGCTGAAATTCAGGCTCAAATTGTTGTTAAAGGCCTCCTAGTAAGATAAATGGAATCATTTCTTAATTTTATAATTGTTATATGCTTGATTGCAACTTTCTTAACCCTGCTCATTGGTCTTTTCCACACCGCCAAATCAGGAGATACTGAAAACAACAAAATAAATTTATTCATGCGTTATAGAGTTGCCATTCAATTTGTAACCCTAATAATATTAACTTTGGCTCTAATTCTTAAATCTTAAGGCAATAATTTGGTAAAACTTGATAAAATTTATACTCGTGGAGGGGATAAAGGTTTAACAAGTTTAGGTGACGGTTCAAGAGTAGAAAAAAGTCATACTAGAATAAAGGCATATGGTGATATTGATGAAGCTAATTCATGTATTGGCGTGTCAATGGTATTTTCGTCTGGGAAAATTAAGAAAGTTCTAAGAGGTATTCAAAACGATTTATTTGATATTGGTGCGGACTTATGCTTTCCTGAAAAAGTAAAAAAGCATGTCACTATATCTAAAAAAAGAATTAAATTTTTGGAAAACGAGATAGATAAAATTAATAAAGATCTAAATAAACTAGAATCTTTTATTTTACCTAGTGGAAGTAGGGCTTCTTCATTTTTACATCTTGCGAGATCATTAATAAGAAGAGCTGAGAGGTCAATTGTAGAACTAGATAAAAAGGAAAAGGTTAATTCTGATGTTCTAATATACACTAACAGATTATCTGATTTTCTTTTTGTTGCAGCTAGGTTTGAGAATAAGAAAGATGGTGATATACTTTGGATCCCTAATAAAGAACAAACAACATAGGATTGAAAATGAAAGCATTAGTTTGTGTTAAAAGAGTTATAGATTATAACGTTAAAATAAGAGTAAAGGCTGATAAAACAGGAGTTGAAACAGAAAACGTTAAAATGTCTATGAATCCTTTTGATGAGATTGCTGTAGAAGAAGCAGTCAGAATGAAAGAAAAAGGCTTGGTAAATGAAATCATAATTTTGTCAATAGGTAATGAAAAATCACAAGAAACAATTAGGTCTGGCTTAGCAATGGGAGGTGATAGAGGAATACTTGTTAAAACAAATAATGAACAGATCGAACCATTAAATGTTGGAAAGATTATTAAAGAAATTTCTGAAAAAGAAAACCCTGATCTTATCATACTTGGCAAACAAGCAATTGATGATGATTGTAATCAAACTGGACAAATTGTTGCTACTTTACTTGGTTATCCCCAGGCTACTTTCGCATCAGAACTCAAAAAGAATGATGATAATACAATTGATGTAACACGGGAAGTAGATGGTGGTCTGGAAACAATTAGAATATCTATCCCTTGTATAATTACTACTGACTTGAGACTAAATGAACCTCGTTATGCATCGCTTCCGAATATAATGAAAGCAAAACAAAAAAAGATAGAAACACTTGAAATTGAAAGTTTTAATATTGATATGAAAAGTAGATTAGAAATACTTGAAGTAAATGATCCACCAGAGAGAAAACCTGGGGTTAGAGTAGAAGATGTTGAATCCTTGGTTGATAAACTTAAAAATGAGGCAAAAATATTATGAAAATTTTAGTAGTTATTGAACACGATAACAACTCAATTAAACAGTCATCACTATCAACTATAACTGCTGCAAATAAAATTGCCGAAAATGTTGAGGCAATTATTCTCGGAAAGGGAATTTCTGGTGCATTGGAAGATTTAAAAAAGTGTGATTTTTTAAAAAAAATAAATTCAATTGATAATGAAATTTTTGAAAATCAAATTGCAGAGAATTTATCAACAGCTATTTTAAAGTTCACAGAAGGAAAGAATTTTACGCACATTTTATCTCCATCATCTACTTTTGGAAAAAATTTGTCACCTAAACTTTCTGCACTTTTAGATGTTCAGCAAATATCTGATATAACCAATATTATTGACCAAGATACCTATGAACGACCAATATATGCAGGTAATGCAATTGCAAGAGTAAAATCAAATGATGAAATTAAAGTAATAACTGTAAGACCAACTTGTTTTGAACCTTGTAATCAAAATTCAGCGGTTGTTTCCGAAGAATTTTCTTTAGATACAGCAAAGAATGATAATGTTAATTTTGTTAGCTACGATAAGTCAAAGTCCGACAGACCAGAACTCACTAGTGCAAAGATTGTTATCTCAGGCGGGAGGGGTATGCAAAATGGTGATAATTTTAAACTACTAGAAGGAATAGCAGATAAACTTGGAGCAGCAATGGGTGCAAGCAGAGCAGCCGTAGATGCTGGTTTTGTGCCTAATGACTGGCAGGTAGGTCAAACAGGAAAGATTGTGGCACCAGATTTATATATTGCTGTAGGTATTTCTGGAGCAATTCAGCATATAGCTGGTATAAAAGACTCAAAGTTTATTGCCTGCATTAATAAAGATGAAGAAGCTCCAATCTTTAATTTTTCAGATTATGGTTTAGTTGGAGACCTCTTTGAAGTTTTGCCAAAGCTTGAAGAAAAATTATAATAAGTTTTCTAATTCCTTTAAAATCTTTTTATCAAGCCAATCAATATATCCCTCAATCCTTGAAAGTTCCTCTAATTGATTATTAATCAAGAGGGTTGTAGGCATAATTTTTACATTAAGTTTTTTGGAAATTGTAAGTTTTTTGTCAACAAAGATGACCAAGTCTTCAAAATTATTTTTTTTTAGGAATTTTGGTATAACTTTTGATGGATTAGAATCAACTGAAATAAAGACAACCTCGATATCCTTTTTATATTTTTCTTTTAATCTTATTAGTTCTGGGATCTCCTTAATACATGGCGGACACCAAGTAGCCCAAAAATTGATAAGGAATAATTTCTTATCTGATTTTTTTTTTAAGATTTTTTTTTTATCTCCTTCCAAGGTTTCAAACTCAATATTACCTATTTTTTTGGGCTGATTATGTAATAATAGTTGATTGTTCTCATATGAATGAGATAGATTTGAAATAATTATAAATAAGAAAAAAAATAATTTCATATTGGCATAATAACACAGATGAGAAAAACAACAAATTTAGTTTGGGGAGGAAGATTCAAGAAAGAATCATCCGATCTTTTGAAAAAAATTAATAATTCTATAAAATTTGATTATCAGCTTGCTTATCAAGATGTTCAACTTAGTAAATCATATGCAAAGTCACTACTTGAATGTAAAATTCTAAGTGCAACTGAATTTAAAAAAATTTTTAATGCATTAAATATAATCTTGGATGAAATCCAAAATGGAAAATTTAAATTTTCTGATAGTCATGAGGATATTCACATGAATATAGAAATGGCATTAAAGGAAAAAGTAGGAAGATTAGCTGGTAAAATTCACACCGGAAAATCACGTAATGATCAAGTTGCAACAGACCTTAAATTATGGATAAAAGATAAATTAAAAGATGTTATTCTGAAATTAAAGAAGATCCAAAAAACTATTTTAAAAACAGCAGATCAAAATATAAGTGTAATTATGCCTGGTTTTACTCACTTACAAAATGCTCAACCAATTTCTTATTCTCATTATTTGATGTCTTTTTTTGAAATGTTTGAAAGAGATAAAAAAAGAGCAAAACAGTTATTTGAAAATATTAATGAATGTCCTCTTGGATCTGGAGCTTTGGCTGGTACAAATTTTTACGAGATAAATAGAAAAAATTTAGCAAAAGATCTTGGTTTTTTAAAACCAACAGAAAATTCACTTGATAGTGTTTCTGACAGAGACTTTGCAATAGAGTTTTTAAGTGTAATGTCAATTTTGAGTATGCATTTTTCTAGACTTTCAGAAGATCTTATTATTTGGTCTAGTAGTGCGTATGATCTTATAAAATTTCCAGATAATCTGTGTACAGGCTCTTCAATAATGCCACAAAAAAAAAATCCGGATGCAGCAGAATTAGTTAGATCTAAGTCTGGGAGAATATATGGATCATTACTTAATTTATTAATAATTCAAAAAGGTCTTCCAAGCGGATATAGCAAAGATCTTCAGGAAGACAAAGAACCCGTTTTTGATGCCTATGAAACAATTAGTCTTTTATCAGATATTGTTAATGAAATGCTTGCAACAATTCAAATTAATAAAAAAGCAATGTATGATCTAGCTAATAAAGGATTTACTACCGCAACAGATATTGCGGACTGGATTGTCAAAAACACAAAATTGACCTTTAGGGAAGCTCATCATATTACTGGTCAAATAGTTTTAATGGCTGAAAAGAAGAGAAAATTACTGAGTGAATTGAATCTTAAAGAGTTAAAATCCATTGAACCAGAAATCAATGAAGATATTTTTAACTATTTATCTTTAGAAAGCTCGATTTCAAAAAAGAAGTCATATGGTGGAACAGATTTTAATCAAATAAAACAAGCTATAAAGAGAGCTAAAAAGAAAATTTAGTTATGAGATCTTTTTATAAATGTTTAATTCTCATTTTTTTATTAACCTTGATTTCATGTGGAAAGAAATCAAAATTAGATAGATACCCAGAAAGTGATTTTCCAAGGGAATACCCAGTTCACAATGAATAAAGTTCAAGATTATAATAGATTTCTTAAGTATAAAAATAGGAAGTTATTCTTGGAGGATATGTCGATGGAAAAGTTGGCTAATAATTTTCAAACTCCATCATATTGTTATTCTGTTTCAGAAATTGAATTTAATTTTAGATTATTAGAAAATTCTTTTAAAAGAATAAAGCCGCTAATTTGTTATGCAATGAAAGCAAATTTTAATTCAGAAATAATAAGAATTCTTTCAAAGATGGGTTCTGGTATAGATGTTGTATCTTCTGGCGAATTAAATAAATCATTATTGAATCGTGTTGATCCAAATAAAATTGTATTTTCAGGAGTTGGAAAAACTTCAAATGAAATAGAATTAGCATTAAGAAAAAACATAAAACAAATTAATGTTGAAAGCATTGAAGAACTTGAAGAAATTGGTTTGATTTGTAGAAAACAAAAAAAAAAAATTAATATTTGTCTGAGAGTTAATCCCGATATAAACGCGAAAACTCATGAGAAAATTTCCACAGGAAGGTCAGAGGATAAATTCGGAATTCCAGATAAAGAGATACCAAAAGTTTTTAAAAAATATAAGAATAATAAATTTATTAATATTATTGGATTATCTGTTCACATTGGATCACAGATAGAATCTTTGAGTCCGTTTAAAAGTGCATTTAAAAAAATAAAAGATCAGATAATATTTTTAAAAAAAGAAGGTTTCAAAATTTCTCTAATAGACTTAGGAGGTGGAATTGGGATTAGATATAATGAAAAAAATAAATTAATCGATATAAAAATGTATGCAAAATTAGTTGAGGATTTATTTGCAGAACTTGGAGTTGAGATAATTATTGAGCCAGGACGTTCATTAGTTGGATCGTCAGGAATAATTCTTTCAAGAGTGATAAGGGTAAAGAAAGGAAAAAATAAGAACTTTCTGATTATTGATGCTGGAATGAATAATTTAATTAGACCTGCTTTATATGGTGCATTCCATAATATAATTCCTGTTGAATTATCAAAAGGAAAAAAAATTGAATCCTATGATATTGTTGGTCCTATTTGTGAGACAGGTGATGTTTTTGGAAAAAATGTTAAAACGCAAGAGTTCAAGAAAGATGATTTAGTTGCAATTTGCTCTGCTGGTGCATACAGTTCTTGTATGGCATCAAAATATAATTTAAGAGGAGAGGTAAATGAGATATTTATAAAAAAAAAAAAAATTAATATCTCAAATAAATAATAATGGAAAATATTTTTTTTTTAGACCGCGTTTCAATTATATCCAAGAAGAAATCTATTAAAAATATTAACATAAAGATAAATAAAGGTGATTTCTTAGTTGTTAGAGGTTCAAACGCAACTGGTAAATCATTACTTTTAAAACTATTCTATTTCAAAGTTTTACCTTCAATAGGAGATTTTTATTTAAAAGGAAAAAAAGTTTCTGATGAGTCTAAAACTGAAATTACAGAATTCAGAAAGAAAATGGGAGTTATTCTTCAAAATGATTATTTGATTCCTTTTTTTTCAGTTTTCCAAAATATTGAGTTAGCAAGCCAGATACAGAATTCTAAACAAGATTTTTCAAAAAGAATGTCTGAGATTTCTGTATGGTTAGAACTCAACAATATTAAAGATGAGAAAATAATAAATCTATCTAATAGCCAAAAACAGAAAGTTGTTATCGCTAGAGCTTTAATAAATAATCCGAGTATAATAGTTGCCGACCAACCTGAAACATACCTTGATCAAGAATCCCAAAAAAAAATTTTCTTTTTATTAGAATCATTAAGTAAAATAGGCTCCACAATCATAATGACATCTAATAATTTGCCTAATATCAACGTTCATCATAAAGTTTTAGAATTATAGATCCTTAAAATGATACAGGTACAAGAAATTTTAAAGAAAACACTACTTAAAGAAGAGGAAAAATTTTTCCATGGTTTCTCTTTTGTAATCATAAGTTTAATTACAATTCATATTGCAATTTATTATAACTTTTATATGTTTTCTAATAATTGGTTAGAATCTGAATCAAGAAAAACAACCTTCATCATCAGTAATTATTCTAACGAAAAAAAAATCCCTTTAAATGTAACTGAAAATATTGAAGATTTTTTATCAAGTAATGATAAAATTAAGTTTAAAATAGTTGAAAACGATTTGATAAAAGAAAGCCTCGGCTTGACAAACTTTGCTGATATGTCTGGCTTAAGGTTGCCTTTCATATTTCAAATTGAAACGGAAGATAAAGAACTTGTTGATAATATTTATGCAACAATTATTAATTTATCCGAGAATAGACTCACGGAAAAATATTCTCATCAAGATGAACTTTTTGAGATATCATCGTTAGTAACTAGAATTAAGCTGATCATTTTTATGATGTCTTTAGTAATTGTTACATTGTTTTCTTTTTTAGTGATGAATGTAGTAAAAGCCGCATTAGTAACAAATTTTAAATTTTTAGAAATGTTACAAATAATGGGTGCTAATAGTTTTGAATTATCAAAGAATATCTCACAAAGTGTTGTTAAAAAGATTATTCCTGGAGCAACACTAAGTATTATTTTTGTCTATTTGATAAGTATTCTTCTAATAAAACTATTTGGAGCAAATTTTGATTTTTTTAATGCATCATTTTTTGTGGAAATAAATTTAAAGACTTTGATGATATTAATAACGTTTATTCTTTTATTTTTAGTTTTATTGTTATTTTTTTTAATGTCATACTTGTTTTATTTTTTTGAGAAAAGATTTTTTGACAAATTTTAAGAAATTATTAGCTTTTTTTATAATGTTTAACCTAATGGCATTTATTTGGTGGTTAATACTTTTATTTAATATTTTTCCAAAAAAATTCTATATTAATGATGAACTTATAATAGGAAGTGATTCAGCAATTATTGTTTTAACTGGAGGTAAAGGAAGAATTAAGAAAGGAATTGAATTATTTGAAAATAATTATGGCGACTACTTATTTATTTCAGGCGTTTTTAAGGAATCTGAATTAGAAATTAAAGATGAAATCAGCAGACAACTGGTTAATAATAATTGTTGTGTGGTTTATGATAAGAGAGCAAAAAATACAAAAGAAAATGCTTCAGAGGTTCAAAAATGGTTAACTCAAAATCAAAATATTCAGAAGTTGATTTTAGTAAGTTCATATTATCATTTACCAAGGAGTTACCTTATCTTCAATAGCTTAATATCAGGAAAAGAAATAACATTAGTACCAGCGGATTATAAAATTAGGTTTAATGAGAATTTTATTTTTCATACTCGAATCATTATTTTAGAATATTTTAAGGTAATCTTTACAGTCTTTTCTTTAAAATGAATTTTCTTAGAAGTTTAATCTTTTATATATTTTTTTATATCGGAACAATATGTTTTTTTATTACATTTTCTCCAGTAAAGCTATTTAGTTATAAATTTGTAGTTTTTTTAGCAAATTTTTGGACAACATCAGTTGTCAAATTATCTAAGGTCATACTTGGAATTGATTTCAATATAAGTGGACTAGAAAATATTCCAAAAAAGGGCTCATTTATTGTTGCTAGTAATCATCAATCAGCTTGGGAAACTTTCTTTTTTGGCTATTTGTTTCCTGGATCTGTTTATATTTTAAAAGATGAATTAAAACGAATACCAATTTTTTCTGGTTATTTTGAAAAATTAGGATTTATTTTTGTTAAAAGAGATAAAACATTTGATTCCTTAAGAGTAGTTCTTAAATCTGTTGGAAGATTAATAAAGGAAAAAAAAAAAATCTTTGTTATTTTTCCTCAAGGCACAAGACTAAAACCTGATGAATATGGAAAAATAAATCCAGGAGTTTTTGCAATACATAAATTTTTTAAAATACCGATTTTGCCTGTAAAATTAGATTCTGGAAGTTATTGGGTTAATAAACGTTTTTCAAAAAAGAGTGGGACTATTAATGTAAAAATATTTCCATTAATAAAAAAAGTGTCTGACAAAGAAAAAGTTATTAGTATTCTTGAGAAGTTGTATTATTAAAATTTTTTAGATTCCTTTTTTGATTATACTTTTCCTAATTTTTTTCGTCCTCTTTAAAAGTTTAAAAATTTCCTCAACTTTATTGTTTTGTATTTTATTTTTAACGATATCAATATCTTTTAAAAAAAGTTCAAGAGTTTCCATTAAAAATTTCTTATTTTTTATGAATATATCTGTCCACATCTTAGGGTCAGATGAGCCTATTCTTGTGAAATCTTTAAATCCACCTGCAGCAAAATTAATAAGTTCTCGCTTTTTGTCTATATCTAAGTTAAATGCTGTCCCAACAATAGTAAATGCTATCAGATGAGGTAAATGTGAAGTAATAGACATGATTTTATCATGTTCCAAGGGTGACATAATTGAAACTTTCATTCCGACTTTTTTCCAAATATCTGAGATTATTTTTACACTCTTATTATTCTTTCTTAGGGGAGTTAGAATACACCATTTATTCTTAAATAAATTAATCTCGGCATTTTTTGCTCCTGAGTGTTCAGTGCCGGCTATTGGATGTCCTGGGACCAAAAAGAATTTATCCCCATCTAATTTTAATGTAGTTTTTGAAAAGATATTTTTCACTGAACCAACATCAGAAACTATATTATTTTTATCAGAATAAATAGCTATTTTTTTTAAGATCTTATCAATTGAAGCAACAGGTGTGCATATAAAGATTATTGAACTAGATTTAATTCTTCCATCAATTTTTTTTCTTGCCTCATCTATAACATTAAGATTAATTGCATCATCTAGATTTTTTTGAGATAGATCAATACCTACAATTCTTTTGCAAATTTTTTTTGACTTAATTGCAATAGCAAGAGAAGCTCCTATGAGCCCTGGACCTATTATAGTAATTTCATTAAACATTTAGTTTTACTTTTTTTTAAGGATTAACTTTAAAACTTTAAGAAATTTATTTAAATCAGATGAAGAGCCGATTGATACTCTAAAGAAATCTAATAACCCATAATTACTGAGATCTCTAACTAATATTTTTTTTTTTTTTAGTGAATTGAGTATATATTTTTTAGAAAAATTGTTCGGGTCAACTTTAACCAATACAAAATTTGCAAAAGATTCAAAAGACTCAAGGCCTAGATCATTTAATTTTTTTGGTAGTGTCTTTCTCCATTTTTCATTATGCTTGATCGAATTCTTCAAAAATTCTTTTTCTTCAAGAATTAATTTACCTATATGTTGTGCTAGAAGATTAACATTAAAGGGTCCTCTTATTTTTTCTAGTAATTCAATTATTTTCTTGTTGGAATACCCCCAACCTAATCTGAGACCAGCCAAAGCAAATATTTTTGAGAAAGTTCTAGTTATAATCAAATTTTGAAATTTATCTATTAAATCAATACCATCACTGTATCTTTTATCAGTTATAAACTCAGAATACGCTCCATCTAACACTACAATTATATTTTTGGGAACTTTCTCAAGAAAGCTTTCCAATTCATCCTTAAAAATAATTGTTCCAGTTGGATTATTGGGATTTGCAAAGAAAATTATTTTTGTTTTTTTTGTAATCATTTTAAGAATATTTTTACAAGAAACATTTAAGTTATCAGAGGCTGCTGTAATAACTTTGCAACCGGCAGCCCTTGCAATAATAGGATAGTAAACAAATCCATATTGACTACATATAACTTCATCTCCATCACTTGAAAAAGTTTGAGCAATAATAGACAAGATATCATCTGACCCATTTCCACAAACAATATGATCGCTTTTCAAATTAAATTTTTTGGCAAGTGCTTTTTTTAAAAGAATTGAATCACCATCAGGATAAAGATTTGATGAAAGTAATAAGTTTCTTGTTTTCTTGTAGATGGTTTTCGGTAAAATGAAGGGTGATTCATTAGAGGATAATTTAATAACTTTTTCATTTCCACCTAATTTTGATTGACCTGGTAAATATTTTTCTATTTCGTTAATTGAGGGTTTTACTAAATCTTCAAAATTAAAATTAACCATAAAATTTACCTTCAAAATAAATTTATTTTGACTACTTAATCAACATAGTTATGATGCGTCTTAAGTCAAATTATTTTATACAAAAGTAAAATGAAACTTAAAAAAGAAACCGAAATACTTAAAATTAAGAATCCAATTAGACTAGACTCAGGAAAATGCATTAATTCTTGCGAGGTAGCATTTAAAACTTATGGAGAATTAAATAACAACAGATCAAATGCAATTTTAGTTTGCCATGCATTATCTGGTGATCAATATTGTACAGGAGTTAATCCATTAACAAAAAAAAAAGGTTGGTGGAATGTTTTAATTGGCCCAGGAAAAGTTATAGACACTGATATTTTTTTTGTAATTTGTAGTAATGTTTTAGGTGGTTGTATGGGAAGTACTGGTCCTTCCTCAATAAATTCAAAAACTAAAAAACCTTATGGATTGAATTTTCCTGTCATAACAATAAGTGATATGGTTAAAGTTCAAGAAAAATTAATTTCAAGTTTAGG
>MDTA01039781.1_pt1 | contig 20355 bp, 30 predicted proteins | sample 811151 | NCBI WGS metagenome assembly MDTA01 (sample SAMN05326648, study PRJNA326480) | marine metagenome | isolation source: seawater | place: Indian Ocean: South | collected 2010 | reverse complement strand
TGGCCTCGGTCTCTCGGATGACGTCCGTGCGGCTGGTAAGGTCTCCAAGGACCTGTACTTCACCCGCGGTGCTCGCATCGCTATTGCTAAGAAGTGCATCACGCTCTTCCCGCTGTGGAAGCAGCAAGCCGCTGCTATCGGTGAGGAGGCAGCTGAGGAAGCTGACGCTAGCTAAACCACTTAAGGTCGCCCCGGTTGTACACCGCGGGCGGCTTTCTTTATAATATTCTCATGCGCCCTTAGCTCAGCTGGATAGAGCATTGGCCTTCTAAGCCAAGGGTCGTAGGTTCGAATCCTACAGGGCGTGCCATATTGAATGCTGGGGTGAGGTCCTACAGGCAAGGACACCTGGTTGTTACCCAGGAGGTTGCTGGTTCGAGTCCAGCCGCCCCAGTACTTCTCGTGCAGATTACGGTCTGATAAATTATAATAATGGTAACGGAGGTTAAAGATGTTTGGTTGTCTTGGTTCTATTATTTCTGGCTTGGCTTCACTTATCATTCCTGGTCTTGGCCAGGTCATGCACGGTGAGTTCATGGCAGGTATTATCTGGTTCGCCATTGCGGCTGTTGCCGGACCCATTGTAAATATCTTCGCTGCCATCCACGCAATGACCCTGGGTGGTAACAAGGGTGGACGCTGCGGCTGCTAGAACAGGCGCGGTTTTTTATTAAACAATCCGAGGAGGGTACATAAGATACCCTTCCAACCATAACGCGTAAGGAGCGTAACATGACAGCAGTCGCAGCAGTAGCTTTCCTCAGTGTAACCGGAGCCCTGTGGGGCATGATGTTCGGAATGATGGGGTATGCCACAATCAAAGGGTAGTGACCCTGGACCTCGTAGGGGCCCCCTGCAGCCACTTAAAAGGCTAGGGTGGGCCCCTTCTTTTTGTCTTTTTAGGGCTGGGGCCCCGCCTATCAAAAAGGGTAAAAAAGAGCCTAGGGGGCTAGGAGGGCCCGCCCTGGGGGTGGGGGCCCTGCAGGCTCAGCCCAGGGATAGGCCCTGCCGGGGGCTGACTAAGGTCTCGCGAAAATTTTTGGAAAATTGAAAAACTTTTACCCTTTCTCTTGAATCATAGAGCTGATATTTGGTCTAAGGAGAAAATAATTTAGTTTTTGGTGCAACATACGAGTCTAGACACATGGTAACTACTAGAATTACTCGCTGTTAAAATCTATATCTTCATATTGAAACAGGGGGAGATCTTGAATGCCATTATTCTCTGGGTTAAATGCGCCTAGTTTAGAAAAAATAAAAATACTAAAAGCAATACCGCTAAGCGTCCATGCCAGGGCTATTTCTAAGGGATGTTCATCATCATACATTTCAGAAAACTCCTATAGATTACATATGGTTTAAGGAGAAAAATCTGAAATCTAGGAAAAAAGGTAAAATCTGAAAAATCATCAAAAATTTCCGGAGAAATTTTCTCATCTTTTCAGACCTTTACTATGGCTAATAGATAATTACTAGTATGGTCTAGGAGACAGAAATGAAAATTACAAAACGTCAGATCAAAGAGATGATTCAAGAGCTCTATGGCAGCATAGGCACAGATGAAGTTGTCGATCACAGTGACGGCATGGATGAAGTAGAAGATGATGGTGTTAACACTGCAAGCACACTATCGTCAATACCAGCTAGCTCACCCGTTGCATCATCCAACCCTGCTGATCTCTATAGCCCGTTCCTAGATACAATTATAAATGAGGACTCTGGGCGCGAAGAGGGGGAAAATTATCGCAAGAACCTCGCTGCTGATCTTGAGCACATGAGAAAATTACGAAAAGACGCGGATTACGACAGATCGCACATTAAAGAGGAAGAGGATTCCAAAGAAGAGGGACACTGTTTCGGAGAAGATGACAGCAAAGACGAGGGGCACTGCCACACTGAAAGCGACAATGCAATCAATGAAGGCAAAATTAAGACTCTAGAGATTCTCAAGGGCTTGATTTAGAAAACTGGGCGCAACCCCTCAGGCATACTTTTGTTTTAGCGATATAATTAACCTTGGAGACGATAACAGTGAAGCTTGGTGATTTAAACAGATTAATTAGCGAAATAATGCGGGAACAGCGCGAAGAACCTGGCCTCTCCTCAGCAAGAAGCGAACAGGCGTATCGTCGCGGTAAGTACGGTAGCTCACGCCGTCCCGCTAGCCGACAGCTGAAAAAGGCCAGGCGTCGCCAGGGAGATCGCGAAATACGCTTTGCTGTCGATGATGTTGACGGTGACGGTGATCTTGATCTTGTTAACCTGGGGTACTCTGAGATATCAAGTGGCAGCGAGATGGACGAGATTGTGCGCATTCTAGCCAGTCGTGGCATTATCGATGACTCGAACGCACACATATTTAGTGAGCCTAGAAGATATGAGGACCCACGTCTTGGCGGTGAGTCGCCTGATGGGCCTATTGACGCCTTTCTCTCCAAATTGGCGATTGACGCCGCTTACGGCGATGAGGAGAGGCTGACTTATGACGACATTGAGCGCTTGAGCGATCTGTCCTACACATTTAACAGTGCAATTCAAGGCGGCTATGATGATATTTCCGACCAGATGCGTCGGGATGAGTTTCTTGACGATGACATTCCGGTCGGTCGCAGACTTAGTGATGAAGAGGGGCGCGCAAGATTTAGTGAATCTAAGGAGAACAACATGGGTAATCGATTTGGTCGAGAAGACTTAAAAGCATTTTTTGCGCAGACGCTGTACGAGGACTTTGAGACCTCGAAGCCTCGGAGGCGACGTGGCAAGCAGATGCTAACTGAGGCACTGGAAGATCACTCTCTTCCGCCGCTTGATCAAGATGAGCGCAATCGTCTAGCGCAAGCTATTGTCACGGGTATCAATCTAGAGTTCGACATTAACGCCAGTGGCCCTGCGCTGGTTGAGCTTGAGGAACAGGTCCAGTATCACCTTGCGAAGCATCCAGGGCTGCCTGCGATTCTTTTTGATATCGCCATGGAAGCTGTTCTCGATGATAGTGGAGAAGATGATGACCGGGCAGGAGCTGTTTTTGGCATGCCACCCGCTTCCGAGTATGGAAGCCACATTGAGTTTGACGCCTTTGTTCGTGATAAGATCCTCGATCAAGTAGCTACTAAAGTTTATGATGCCATGGACTCTGGAAGCCTGAATGCTGGTGTTCTTGATGAGTTAGTTGATGCCATGATAGATGCTAATGAGATTGATGCAGACCATTGGCATAAATCTGCTATTGATGTTGATGAAGTTCGAGATAGAGTTGCTGAAATAGAAGAAGAAAATATTGATATTACGGGACTGTAGGAATAATAAGTTATGAAATTCGTTGTTTTAATTTGGAACTTAATCGTTGATTTATTTTACGCTCTTTGGGGAATAGTCTCCGGATTGCTAGAGTTCGCTCTGAGCACTGCCCACTGGCTTCACGTTGAGGCACCTCGCCTCGAGGGGTTGCTGGTGGGGGTGCTTCTCGCCTGGTTGCTATCTAGGCGTGATAGGCATCCCGTTTTACGGGTGCTTAGTGCACCTTTGAGGTTGGTTCTTGAGGTCCTGGACCTTGCCTGGGATCATCTGGTAGAACTTCTGTCCGATACCAAGGCTACGGTTGTAGGATTGATCCAGCAGGGCTGGGGAGCACTTTGGGGCCGTGTTAAGCGTGCCTGGTCGAGCATGCTCGGTGGTCTAGCGAGCCTGCGAGACAGGCTGCAACGGAAGTCTTAGTGAGTATTTCCCTTAAGGAGCTTAGAGAGCTAGTTAGAGAGCAACTTTTTCTCCTTGACCCGGAGGTGAGTGGCTGCGAAGAGACTGACCCTCCTGACTCGACTGACGCTTGGCACCCTAGTGATGTTGTTCCTAGAGAAGACGCCTGGTCTGGCGGAGACAACATTGATTCTCCTCTAGATCACGCTAGGTTTGAGACAGGTGAGAGCAATGCTGGACCCCATGTTAGCCTGGGTTTCTCCGGCGAGCCGGATCCTCTAGATGATGAACCTATAGAATTTTCTCCTGACGGAGATTTATATTCCTTGCTATCCTTGCTAATGGAGGAGGATACGCCTGGGGAAGAGGAGGCAGATTTTTCTCCGGGTCCCGACGGATTATTCGATCCGCTAACAGATGAGATGGAGCCCTCTGTCGAAGATGATGAAGTTGAAAGAGAAGATATCGTTGTCAGAATTCTAGGGGATATGGAGGAAGCCGGTATTACAGGTGAAGAAGGTCTTTTTAGGCATGTCGATAATGTCGATGAGTTTGAAGATCTAATTCGCTTTATCTTTCAGGATGTAAAGCTTGATAACAGACAGCTAGCTGGCGTTGCTTTGCGAATTAGCCAGGACTTCCTAGAAGATCCCGAAGATGCTGCTAGTTTCAGCAATTTTAATCTTTAATCCATAGTTATAGGGTGAGAAATAAATTTTTTCTCAGTTTAGCTTCAGGAAAGATTATGAAAGAACCGGACTGGATGGAGAAAAGGGGTTTGACCTGGTCAGATATGATAAAGGTTTGCTTTTGCATGGGTCTTCTTGGTACATTTGTCATAGTTATGATCATAGGAGCAGTAGGGGCAATTATTTCATGAAAATCACGCGTAGACAATTAAGACAGATTATTAAAGAAGAACTGGGCAGATTAAATGAGGACAGCGATAATGCTTCCTCTCCTGATGAGGATATGAGTGTAGACTTTCTGGTTGGCATTATGAAAGCTGGAGTTAAGAAAAATTTTGCCCATGATCCAGACCACCCGAGAGTGAAACAATTAGAAGATTTAATAGGTTCAACACCAGGATTAATCTCTTTCGACTTTGATGATAAAGGGCTTCTCGTTGTAAGCCTTGACGACAAAGATAATCGGCCTGAATGGGAGGCGATATATGCCGGATCAACATGGCGGCAAGATATGGCTGATGTGGGGTGGCAGATGATGTATGGACAAACAGTGGGTGGCAAGGCAAAAATTTACTTCAAGAAAATAAAAGAATAGAAGCCAATGAATATAACTAGAAGACAACTAAGAGCCCGGAATAAAAAATGAAAATCACACGTAGTCATTTAAGAAAATTAATATTAGAAGAGCTTAGTGTTCTCAACGAGCGAAAAGTAAATGTAACCGCAGATGGTGGTACTGTTGATATTGAGAAGTTAACCAGTAGATTCTACCAGGAAAGAAATGTTAAACCTGGCAGCGGGGAATCACTTGAATTCACTGTAACCAAAGATAACGTTACTGGTCCTGACGGGATGGAGAAGGAGGTTAAGCTTGTTGATGGCGTAAGGAGAAAGCTTGCAGCATATAACCACATACCTGACGGTGTTACGCTTACTGTTACTTATTCAAATTAATTCCAGAATATTTCATGAAAATCACACGTAGACAACTTAGAAAGATTATAAAAGAGATCATCGATCCCGAAGATCCTCGATATGACCCAGAAGAAATTAAGAGTTTTCCTAAAACAGCTGCTACCAAGCAGGAGCTCTTGCAACATGATATAGTTTCAGCCATTCTAGATGAGATCCTGGATGAAGCCCTTCAAGAATCAGGGCAGGAGAGGATTGATATTGTATTAACAGCTGTTGATGAAGAGATGGAAAGAAGAGAGGCAGATGGAGAACCTGTATTATTTTCTCAAATTGAGCTAGATGATATCGTTAGAGAGGTTATGACATCCATTAACATGCTAGAGAAAACAAGATCAGTAAATGAGTCCCAAGACTTACAGGATGACTCAGAAGTTAAAATTGATGAAGACATTACTTCTCAGCTTATTAAATTATTTAACTCTGACAAATCTCTTTCTTCTCCGCCGATAAAGAGAAGAGAAGGCGGTTGACGTTAAAAAACCTATCGGTCGATAGGCATATTTTTTGTAAACATGCTGCTGTAGCTATATTATTAGGACATTGGTTAGGAAACCAATCATGTTGCTAATAAAACAGGAGAATATAGCATGCCATATACAAAGTCAAAGTCCACCAAGCGCTTCAGCTTCGGTATTAACCGTAACACCACCGCCAAGAAGGCAGGTTCTAACATCGTAACTATTGCCACTCTTCCCTATGAAGATGGAGCATACAGCGTTGGTCAAACAAGCCTTACCATGACGGTTCGTGAAGCTCAAGCTCTTCGTACTTTTCTTAATGAAAATCTTGACTTCAACTCAGATGTGAGCATCTAGAGAAAAGATACATTTTATCTTTTAAAACCCGGTATTTAATACCGGGTTTTTTTGTGCCTTAAAGTTTTAAATTAATATGATATTTATAGCATATAAAGGAAACAAAGTTGAAAATTTCTCATGTGAAATTAGTAAAAATAATAAGAGAGGAGCTACTTCTTCTAGAGCAAGAAAGTGTAGATGCTGACTCTGATATAGATCATGATTGGGAGTTTGATGATCCTGGATCTGCCAGAGCGGGAATGAAATTAATGTCAAGAGAAATTGACTCTTTGCTTCCTGACTTTCTAAGCTTTAAGCTAGACGGTGGTCCAGTTGATAGATTTTTAACACCGCCTGTCCTGCCAAGAGCTGGCAAAAGTGAACCAGAATTTAATATAGGGTATGATTCACCTACACTTGAGCCTGAAGAGAGGGGCGGTATGCTTAGAGACGATGATCCGCATACAGTATCCCCCGATGGCAAGCATACAGATAAGCTTTTCGTAGTTGATCCTGGAGAAAGAGATGTTTTATCTCTCACACCTCGTGCTGCCTGGCAAAATGATGAACCTCATAGACCGCTAGGTCAGGATATTTTCGGCATTGTTGGAACACCTGTTCCGGCTTATATTAAAGGTTTTGTTGATTTTGCTGGATATTCTGACACCAGTGGCGGTATCGTTGTAAGAATAGCAACTGCTGCTCCTACTAAAGTAGATTCCAAGGGAAACTATATCTACCCGCTCGACACTGAATTTATTAGACTTGCGCATCTAGACACAGCTGATGTTGAAACAGGAGATTATGTCAGCGCAGGAGAAGTTGTTGGAACTTTAGGCTGTACTGGAAATTGTGGTACTAAAGTTACTGCGCCCCATATTCATTTAACTGTATCTGGTGCCGATAGTAAGGGTAGATATAGCTATTATAAAAATCAGAGAAATCCATACGACTTATTTGATCAATCTGGCTGGTTAAAAAACTTCTCTGATCTGCATGCACGTGACACAGACTCAATTGCTCATACAAAAGAAGATGAAATAGATTTAGAGTACAAGCCGGGAACGGGTGAAATAGAGATTGTAGAACCCGATTATGATCACTATCATTATGATGATGAATGGAATAGATAGGGTATTTAAAAATGAAAATCACAAAAAAACAATTAAGAAATGCAGTTCGCAAATTAATAAATGAATCTACAGATAGATCATACAACATGGAATATAAAGAAGCTCCTATTCCACTTCAAAGCCTAGCTGATCCTGAATTTGCCAGACTTGTTAAAAGTTCAATCAATGAGCGTGAGAGTTATAGCGAAGATCAAGCCGCTGGCCTCGCAAGTGTTGACAAGATAAATATCACAAAGAATCAGCTAAGAGCAATTATCAATGAAGAGCTAGGGATTATCTCGGAAAGATTTATTTCTCTTAGCGATTTTCCTGACGTTGGCATACCGCAGTACAATACAAGATCTGACCGGGAGATGGGTCCAGAGTACGGCATCGACCAGTTAAACGGGAAAGTTAATCGGTTGAGGAATTTGATCATTGTCTTAAATGATAATCTTCCAACGACAACAGATGTTAGGGAAATTGTCGATGAAGAAATTAAATCCCTGCTGGGCGGTAACCAGGAAGAAGATAGGGCTAGCATTGCAAATCCTCAAGATGTTGAAGACTGATATCTATTATTAGCCTATAGTTATTATCTATAGGGCACAGAGATGCAAATACTCTTATCAATAATTTTTACATTATTTTTAACTAGCTGCAAACCTGTTAGCAATATTGAAAACATTGAAAACGACAAGGGTGTTTCTTCTGAAACATTTGATACAAGGCCCACTATTGTATTTGATGTTATAAGAATTAGATCTTCCCCTAGAATAGAGACTTTCTGGGCAGGTGATATGCCTGAATTTATATTTTGCAAATCTAGCGGTATATCAAGGACAAGAGCATCACAGGGTATTTCATACTGGAGGAGGCTAGGATACCCTATTGAAAATGTAAGATATAATGTTGAAGGTCCAGAATGTAGAGGTGATACTCCAGAGGGGAAAGTTGTTATCAGGCTTATCGACAATACCATTCCCATTCATCAAAACTTAGCAGTAACAAAAGTATATTATGAAACTCATTCTAAAATGATTCGCAGATCTTCCATCTATCTTATAAGTGTATATTCAAACAGGCCTAGACTAATTGAGCATGAGATAGGTCATGCGCTTGGCTGGAAACACCATAATAGAAATCTTCACATAATGAATTCAGAATATGACGATACAGGTCACGACTCCGCAGGTTTAAGATATAGTAACTATTTAGATCAAGTTTTTAATTTTTTTTAAAAAAACCGAATGTTTTAGCCCTCTCAAGCTTATAATACATGTGCATAGAGCACATGGAGAAAAAATGACAGGAATAATATTTGCAGCAATTCTAAGCATTCAAAATGCTGATGCATCAGAAACACACAGACATGTGGTTCATAAAAGAAATCATCACGCTCACCATCGATCAAAAAGGTTACCACCTCCTCCGCCTAGAGCTCATCACAGATGGGTCTGGGTTCCGGGAAAATGGGAAATAAGATCTGGAAGATCAATATGGATCTGGGGATATTGGGATTTAAGACCTACCCAGAGAAATAGACATGTGTGCAATCATAGAAGATAGCTAGTTTAAAAATATTAAACATTTTTTATAAGTAGAATACATTTAAAAATTATCAACTTTAAAAGGAGAATTTATATGCTTGATAAGATTAAAGAACTACTTTCTAACTGGAAGATTAGCGTCACCCTTGCTGGAGGCGCAATCGTAGTTATGACTGTTTTTGGAAAGTGCACATTTGAACCTAACCTTGACTTAGAGTCTGGTGAAGAGTCACCTGAAGTTTCGAGTGAAGTTGGTGAGGAATCATCTCATGAAACTACAAGTTCAACTATAGAAGAAGCTACGGAAGAAGCTACGGAAGAAACTTCAGAATAGCATAAAAAATATAGCAATATCTGTGCAGAGAAACTAAGTTTCTCTGCACTTTTTGTTTTTAAAAATAGTTATTTTGGTGTTTTGGGGATCCTGTGCTTTTTAGATATGATGATGAAGGATATCGACACAGAATGCTATGTGTAGGTGATCTAGCAAGGTTTAAAAAATCATCTAATTATAATGAAACTGGCGAACACGTGGGAATAATTATTGATATTGGAAAACCATGCTCTGACGGTGAGATAACATACTGGGTCTTATGTGACGATAGTGTTGTTAGAATATTTTTTGATTTTGAAGCCGCTGAGTCTCTCTCTACGCTATAGAGAGTTTTCATTGTTAATTTTGTTTTTTTAATGTATTATATAAGTGAAAAAGAGAGATTTGATGGCTAACTATAAGGTTGGTGATATCGTTCTCGTTAAGTCAGTTGCTGGTGATTCAATACCTAGAATACATGTCAGACTTATTGAGCGTGTGACCGTTAAGCCTACAAAAGGTAAAAGAGTAGGCATTAGAAAAACAATGGATTGGCCAGGATATTCCGGATGGGAAGCTGAAGTCGTATATCAAGATGAGATTGACAACTTAAGAAAAAACTGGTCTATACCATTTTATAATCCCGGTGATAGAACATTTGTATTTGATTCTTCTATTATTAAGAAACCTAGAAATAAAAGCCTACCGAAAAATCAAAAAATAACACGCTCGAAAAAAGGCACAGTGATAAGAAGAAAAAAATAATCTTAATCTTTATGTGCCGACTTAATAATTAACAAGAACAATTTTAAAAGAGATAAAAAATGATAAAAAGAATTACTGCTCTTGGACTATTAGTTTTTTCAACTGCTGCACTAAGCTCAGAGCCAAGATACTATGAAGGTGAAGATGTTGAAATATGCTCACCACCTAGTGAAATAATACACAGAAATGATATTAACGGCTCACCCTATTTTTTAAACTATGGTGAGAGAAATTCATCAACTTATTTGACAATAGTAATTTGGGAAAGAAATATACCTGACTTAGAAATAAATCCATACACTTATTTTAAAGTAGACAATGTATGCGTAAGAGGAAAAATTACGTCTTACAGAAGTCAGAGACAAATAGTATTAAGCGAGCCTTCTCAGCTTTTTGTGTCAAAAAATAAGTAATTCTGTAATAGTTAATTATAAAGGAATTTTTGGCATGTCTAAGCTGACTAGAAACACTTTGCGGAATATGATTAAAGATATTATTGTTGAGCAATTTTCAGTTCCAATGTTTACAGTTCCAATCCACAGCAAGAACAGCGGATTTGATCGATTTACAGAGAATGATGATACAATTGAAGAGCAGGATGGTGGATATATTTCTCCTAAGGCTAGTTTAAAATCAGACGGCGATGACATTAGGGCATCCATGGGTGGTGATCCATACGGTGATGTAGACATTCCAGATGACTCTATATACGAAGATGAAGAAGTTGAAAAGTGAAAAATCACGGAGCCGGATTTCTCTTGGGTAAAATTTTTCCAGACGGAGAAATAAAATTCCTGGGATTAATTGCTCCCGTAGAAAAAAGAATAAAGAAAAATGGAGTTTATGATATACCGAAAGGAAAAATAAACCCTGGTGAGACAATACTAGATTGTGCAAAAAGAGAGTGCGAAGAAGAGTCAGGAATTGCTATAGACGATAGCCAGATAATAGGATATCCTTACGTTGATAATGGCTTGTGGGTTTATTCTGCTATTACAAATCAAGAGCCTTGTATATCTCCAAATCCAATAACCGGAATAGTTGAACATGAAGGTTACAAATGGTTGTCTAGAGAAGAAATTTTAAAACATTCACTTGATTACCTCAGAGGTCTAATCTCAAACTCTATTAAGCATTTTTAAAATATTTTAAAAGATAATAAATCTATTTTCTGATACTTATAAAATATTACCAACTAGTAAGAAGGGAGTATCTAAGATGAAATTAGACAGATCATTGCTAAAAAAAATAATAAGTGAAGAAATTGGTCTTGTTAGTGAGGGCTGCGGGTGTGGTTGTAATGGCATGCCCGGAGGTTGTGGAGATATAGATGAAGAGTATGCTGAGCCACTTCCCCTATACATTGATGACGATAGTGTTGATCATATTCCTGATATCCACCATCATGATAATGATGAACCTGAAGCTGTGGATACTGAATTTTTAACAAGAGATGAAACTTTAAAAGCTGTAGTTGCTCTTGCAATGTCAACTTCTTGCCCAATTACTAGAGAATCTCTTTTAAGTACTGTTAGAGAGTTAATGTAGTAAAACAATGTCAAATAAAAAATCTAAAAACGTTTACTCTGGAACAGAATTAGAGATGGAGTATGTAAAAGGTACAGATAAAAATTTATTTTTAGATAAACCCTATATGGCACTTACTAATCTAAGCACGAAAAAGAACGGGAAAGAAGTTCCTGTGGGTAAGCAAATTTCAAACTATCTTAAAAATATGGGACTGTTAGAAAAATCACTAGAAGAGCTTGAAGATATTATAGAAGAATCTTCTGTAAAAATTAGAAAAATTAATAAGCTTCTAGAATCTCATATTGTAAAAAAGAGATACAAGGGTAAAGTTTATTCAACTACTGCTAAGATGATCAATGCTGTTAAATTATTTGAAGCAGGAAAAATTAAAAAAATAGATCTAATAGAATCAGCATCTTGGGCTGAAGATCCTGAAGCCGCTATTAGAGTTGCGATGATGATAGCTGGAATAGGAAGCTTTAAGAATAAATGTTAAAATTTAAATCAAATATTGAGAAGCTTAAAGTTCTTACAGACTCTCTTATTGATAGAGATTATGTAAGAGTAAAAGTATTAACACTATTTGATAAATTTTGCAATGATTTTCCTATTCCAATGAATGCCTGGATTGTAGATAAAGATTTAAACGTTATATCAAAAAAAGGTAGCTTGATATGTGGAGAGGTGAATTCTATAAATCTTAACAATATATTTGATGGAGAGAATAGGGTAAAAAATATAAAAATGCATAAGACAGCATTTCTAGGTGAACCTGTAACATATACACTAAAGTTTGAAGATAAACTACTGCTAACAAAACTCATGCCGTCTAGCAAAGATGCCAATATTATATTTGGAGTTTCAATGGATATAACTTCTTTTTCAGATATGGTAGATGCAATAGATATTCACTGTAAGGATATTGAAAATAATACGTGTAAAACTCTAAATAGAGTAAAAAATGATCCACTCTATAGCATAATTAAGGATATTGGTGAATAATCATGAATGAAAATCAAAATGGATGGAATGAGTATTCAAGACTTGTTCTTAAAGAGCTGGAAACACTTGCAAACACTATCAAGGATTTAAACTCTGAGATTCAGGAGCTTAAGCAAGAGATTGCCAGAATGAGAGAAAGAGAGGATCGTGTTGATGAGCTTCGTATATGGAAAGATAAAATTGATGAAGTTGCATCACCTACCCAGCTCCAAGTAGCCATAGATGAAGTTCAAGACTTAAAGATTTTTAAGACTAAAGCAATTACGGTTTTTGCAGTTGTTCAGTTTGGAATGGCTCTAGCAGTTGCTTGGTCAAAGATATTCTAGGTATAAAATGAGAAGAAGATATCCTAAAAAGTTTCTAACTACAACACACTATATTGAATCTCAAATAGCGCTTGAGGAAAGAATATCAGAAATAACCAGGATTATAAAGGAGCAAAGAGAGATTGAGCCGCCTGGAGATTGCCCAAGTAGCCCAACAGCAACTGTAAGAGATATATTTTCTGATGGTAGAGACTCTTTTGACCTCTCCCAAGAGCCTGAAGAGCTAGAAGATAGCATAGCTCAATGGGGATCTAGGGTAGCTGATAGGATAAGGTGTCTAAGTGCGCAACAGACTATTCAATTATTTGGCGGAGGCTTTGTAGCATCATATGTTAAAGATTTTAATTCTGTCATACTATCTGCGCTAGGTATTACTGATGGAGCTTGGAACGGAATACTAAGTGTAGCTCTTTTGTATATAAAGGTAGAGGAAATACCGTCTATAGTAAAGCACTGGAATCGCGAGACAGGAATGGGCACCGTTCCTGGAACTCATAATCATCCAATAAATCCCAACGGTGAATGGTATGGATGTGAAATGGTCTCAGACGCTATAATTAGAGGCGCAATTCAGGAATATGGTGTTGCAAGGCTTAAGTCAATTCAAGCACTTCAAAGAGCAGCAACCGGATCAAAGGTTGCTCAAGCTCTAACAGCTCTTTTTGCATCTCCAAGATTTATAAAGGCTATGGAGCTTAGCACGGGAATGGGTGCCGTAATGGAGATGGATGAAGTTAAAGCAGCTAGAGAAGAAATAACAGCTGAGGTTTGCAAAATTGATGGTCTTGATGATATCATAGGAATAGGCGCAAAGATGTCTCAGCTTGCAAACAGGATTAGAACCGGAATAGAAAGTGAAGAGGAGGACGGTGCTGATGAACCCGAGGTTGTATCTGGCGCACCACCACCGCGGCCTCCAGATGAACCTCCTACTGCATGTCCGGCTGGAAAAATAGCGGACCCAGCAAGTCCTGGAGATTGCATTGACCCTCCGGAATGCCCAGAGGGACAAGTATTAGGGCCTGACGGAACGTGTGTAAGGCTTCCGAGTCTGGAGGAGAGTAAAAAAATAACTCTTAAAATGCTTCTGGAGCAGCTTAACGTTAGAGGTTTTAAAGGCTATGGTTCTTCACACGCATTTGTAGATAGAAAGCCAACAAACTTAGGAAAATCTGTTGTTGAAAAATATCTAGAAGAAAATGAAAAAGATATAAAAAAATCTGAAAACAAGAAGAAAGTAAAGGTTAGCAAAGCTTTCTCCAGGAATAAAAATTGAAAATATCAAATTTTAAAATTAGAAAGATTATTAAGGAAGAGATTCAAAGGACACTCTTTGAAAATCAGTCAGATGACAATATAATTCTTGAATTAGGTAGAGAAGCAGTTGATATTTTAAACAATCTGGGTAATATTGTCTTAGAGACTGGTGAGCTAGATTCTATATACATAGATTTATTTCAAGAAGTCGTAGAAGTAGCTACCGAGAGTGCAGAAAGAAATAGTGAAGATAGCCAGGGAAAACATGACTCACTAGTTGAAGCAACAGAGTTTTATTCAAGAAATATAAACAGGTTTCCTTCAAGCTTAAGATCTTCAATTTCTAGCCTGGTAGAAAGATTTAATGACTTAAGAGATAGCCAGGCACCTGCACTTGCTGACGCAGAAGCGTCTGATAGTGATGAAAGTTTAGCATAGCTGAGCTAGCATTGATTATTTAGCTTGCACATCTCTCTAGAGAAGTCTCTGGCAGGATTTTCTGAAAGACCTACACAAGTTATATCTTGATACCAGTGATAAAGCTCGTGAAAACTAGATTCAATAAATTTCTCTCTTGTTGCTGAAGTATTTAAAAATAGCTCTCTTCTATTTTCGCTATTTACTCTAAAATATGCACCCCAGATGTTTTTATTGCCCCAAGAATCCCAGTCTAAAAATGACATACTTTCTCTAGAGTTAATAGTGGCATCATCAAGAAGAAAGACTTCAATCTTTACATCTTTACAAGTAGAAGATTGTGTTATTTCAACATTTTGTACAAATCTTGAAAAAGATTGTACGTAGATATCAATCATTTCATAATGATTAATATCATCTTGGTTATAATAAACCCTAGAGACTCCGAGGTCCAGAGTTGATAATTCTGATCTATCAAATCTTTCTGCGTAGGCAGTTGAAGAATATCCGAATAGCAATATAAAAAATAGAAGATAATGCATATTTAAATAATACACATAAAATATTGATTTTATAAACAAGGAGTAGCAAATTGAAAAAATTTAAAATCTCAGAGTCTAGAATTAGAAAGGTCATAAGGCAAGAGATAAATCGTGCTCTCCTGGAACAATTTGACGGACCGGTAGGTATGGATCTTCAGCTCGGGGCTGAAAGAGCTAGGCAGGGTAGAAATCCTAGAACGGGAGCTCAAGAAACCGAACCTATTCAAGATTCTCCTGTGAGAGCTCCTGAACCTACTACTCCCTGGTGTAGAAAAGTCGGAACACCCTCTGAGCCCGGGTATTCTTATTTTCAGCCAGAGAATAGGACTTTTGGCTATATTCAAAATTCTTCAGGACATGTAGAGCTAACACACGAGGGCTGTGGGCCTAGTGAGGGTGTGGCAGGCCAGTGGTCGGGTGAAACATCAACTTTAAACGGTGCAATTAGAATATTTTTTGATCAAGAAGGTATGGGCGGCATGGTTTTTCAACCTCGCTCTGGACCAAGAGCACACTTAAGTGAGTGGTGGCTAGCTAATCAATTGCTAAAATACGATGTAGGTTTTTCTAGAAGAAGAGACAGAGTCGTTGATATACCTGAACCTGCTGAGATAGATTACTCTGACATGGATTCTATTATGGGTGGCGGACCTATGGAAGAAAGTTTGATAAAAGAAGACGACACAGATGCTCGCAATCCATCAAACCCGACAGATTACAGTCAGTGGTCATCTAGAGATGGATTTGACAACCCGTATGCACAAGATATCTATGAGAAGCTATATGATGCAAACACAGCTACACTTAGGAACAGAGCTGATCCAGATAGAATTAAAGAGCTGGCTGAAAGACTTTATCAGAAACAAATTGAAATAAAGGGTGATGCAAGAAAAGCTTTAATTGCAGTCTATGATTGCTATGAGATGGGTCCAGTTGCTGGTGTAGGAAGATATCTACTTGATAAGATTGGTATGGATCCACTTGGTGAAGCAGGTTCGTATTGTCAGTTTATGGGATGGACTCTAAATCCAGCAAATGCTGATAGAAAAAGAAGAACCTATATCACATAAAAAAATTAATGATATTTTTCTAAATGCCGCACGGATCTTTTCCGCATTGGTCACCAGCATAGCCTGCATCTGGTAAAATTCCAAGCAGTGTTGCATCAACAAGCCCATACGCCCCGTTCCAAGCTGATACGGTAACACCTTCAAGCGGGCTTTCTAATGGTAGGTTTGATGCAGTTAATTCATTTTTATCAGCAATCAAGTTTAAAATACCTGTACCCTGTGTGTTATAGCCTGTCCTGGAGATCATCTCTGCTACTCTTGTTAGCACTTCTGGATTTCTTTCTCCGATTACATCTCTACCTGCTGAGGTAACTTGAGCATCGGAAATCCACTGTGCGTCAAAGCTAAAAATAATATCGTCATAGCCACCTATAAGCGTTTGAGATGCTGCATTTTGAAAAATTGGATCTAGTGCACCGCAAACTACAAGTAAAACTCTAGCATCCATATGTCCACACATGCTTCTAAGTATAGTTGGTCCGTAAAAAGGATCAGCAAACCACTCTCTGCTTTTCTGTCTAGCACTTTCACTCCAGGATGGTGGTATTGAATAGTACGGATGACCCAATGGGGCTTCAGCCCCTAGCTCGTGGTCCGCCCCTGTTCTCTGAAGTGAAAGTAGCTCCATGGATCGCTGCCTTTGAGCCATGAACTCCGCCCATTCAGCCTCTTGATGAGCGCCTGCATTTCTTGCAGTTCTTCGATCGCTACCTGTATCTCTTGTGTGGCACCTTCCACTGGGACACACAGGTCGACTCACCATTAAAGTTCCGCCATCCCAGAGGGCACCTCCATATTCTGAAGGTTCCTCAAACTCAGGCTGGACATGATGAAAAAATCTTCCGGATTCAAAATCTCTTTCTCTCTGGGCATGTGATCCTGGCCACAAACCCTCGGGTTCAGATACATCCTCACCAGATAAATCACGAGTTACAGCATAATCTTTATGATAATTTAATGCATAAAGTGCCGGACCGATGAAATTATTCTTATTTAGCTCTGCTATGACAAGTGATCTTACTCTAACTGCTTCACTAATTGATGGTACATCGCCGTAGGAGAATGCTGACCAGTGTGCTCTATTTACTGCCAGCTTTATACGCCCGTTAAATAGATCAAGGACTTCATCTATTTCATCTTGATATTTGCATACAAAGTCAAAAGTCTCGTCATCCATAGACATGCTTGATTCTCTAATTGCCGACTCTAATGCTGCAGCTCCAGCAAACCACTGGGTTCCTGAAAATAAAAATCTTCCAATGGCGACTCCAGCAGCAAAAGGTCCGGGCATAAACTACCTCCAAATTAGCAGTATATAATGCATAGTTACATTATAATTATTACTGCTACCAACAAATTATCTATGTGACGGAGAGTTTGATGAAAATTAAAATTTCAGAATCTGAAGTTAGGGAAATAATTAGAAAAGAGATTATTAAAGAGCAGAGCTCAATTGAAGATGCAGACAGCTTTTGGAGCGGTGCTGCAGGACCTGAAGACCAGGGTGCAGCAATAACTGGTGTTCTTACTGCTGTAGCCCTTGCTGGAGGTACATTTCTAGCCTACAAGAAGTTTGGAGGAGGGGGCTCACCTAGATTAGCAGCTGCTCAATGGCTGGATAGACTTGCTACAAGAAATGGTTTGGCACCTGTTGTTACACTAGCAAGGGCACCAGCTCGAGCCGGAGCAATGGCAATAGCACCCGCTTCTTCTCAAATTAGAAATCCAAGAATGACCTGGAGGGGCTTGGCTGAGCGCATGGAGGACATCGAGGGTGCATCGAGAACTACAAGAACTACCTCGAGCGGCGCCGCTGTCACCCCCAATGAATCAGCACGTCAGGCTGCCATCACCGCGCGACTAGGACAATGGGAACAGACAGGCAATGTTACTATTACAAGGAGAGTTGCCCGAGACTCCACGATAGGTATCGATACGAGAACATCACCCGCATGGAGCGGTACAAGCGCTTCGGGACGGACCACCTATGCCACATCACGTACTGTTCCAGACAGAATTACTAACCTCACAACAAACCCCAGAAGAACACCCCCAGGGGGTACCGCGGGAACAGGTGCATGGATAGATGACGCGATTCCTGCTTCTTTTTGGGATGAAATAGGTTTGTCTGCAACAACTGCTCCGAGACAGGTCGGAGGTAGGTGGGTAGCTGTTCGTGTCGCTGCAGCAAGAGGAGCAGCTTTAACGCTAGCTGCCGAAGCTACTGAGATGATGGCGGGTATTCAACCTTTTAGACAATTAGGTAGATCAATTCTTGCCTGGCAAGATAGCTGGCTCAACGTAACATACGACACTTTACAAGAAACTATTCTAGGTAGTCCGGAAGCATACATAGGATTTGTTGAAGGTTTAAATCAATCTAATCTTTTCTCCGGCGTAATGCAGGGAAGTTTTACCTGTGGTGGTCTTATGACACAGAGAACAGCAGCTGGTGTGGATCAACCACAAATTGAAAATTATGATACTATTAAGACAAAGTGGCAGGAAGCAATAGGGATAATTGCTGATGATTCATTAATGGATATAGGTAGAATTAGTGAGTCAGAGTTTCGACCAGCCATGGCAACAGTCATGTCATCAATTTCCAATTTACCCCAAGGGTACACAATCTATGATCTTTGCAAGATCTCAGCAGATATTCCTGCCAACACTAGAAGAAGAGCAATTGTTGCTCTTCGAGACTTCTGGGGTGACCTCATATTCGCCGCCGCTGACGGCCCCAATCCCTCAACGCAGATAAATCAATTTCTCGGTAACGTTTACGCTGACTTTGTTGTAAAAGTTGCAGCAGGAGAAAACAGGGGAGATGTCATACTGTACAATCCTACAGAGTCGGCTGCTCAGATGGATATTGAGTCTGATTCAGTCTCTGCAGTAAGCTTTCAAGTAGATCGAGAAGGTGATGTTACTCCGGAAGATTACGCGACACAAGGTAGTAGCATGGGAACACAAGGGATTAGGCTGCGGCAGACATCAGTTCTTGAGAAACTTGCAAGCTCTCAGGCATATCAAACCATAGCTCAATCTCTTAAGGTTGATAATGCCGTAGTGGAAACTACGTGTCCAGAGCCTTTCAATGAAGAAACTTTAAGCTACTGCGTAGCTCAGCAAATACTACCTGAATCAGAATTTGCTCGAATGTTTAGAGCAGATGACCCAGACACTCCCGGGGATGAATCACAGCAGCTGACAATGCCATATATTGGCGGAACCCCGACAGCAGAGCAAATTCCAGCTGAGCCTGAAGACGTGGTTATAGATACTGAGCAGCAGACAGTAACTTCAGGAACGCCTCATCCTGAAAGGCGATCTATTATGGAGCTTTATGAAATTTTTTCCGGCGGCATGCGGCGAGGTCAATTTCCAAACTTAGTTTTAAACGATCTAGGTTTGGATTTTATGGATACAAAGTTTGACAACTGGTACGCAAATATAGAATCCAAGCTTCCTTTTCAAGTCTTTGAACAATGGGTGATACAGAGCGGTACATGGCTTGAGGAGACTGGAACTTCAAACATGAGACAGTTTGTAAAGAAGAGGCTTATCAATACAATTGAAGGCTACCCTCTTGCTGGGACTCTGGTTGCTGACTATAGGGATATTGATAATATTAACAACTTGCTATATTTTCCAAGAATCATGATTGGAATTGACAACGATCTCGCTCTTTCAAATTCACCGCTTGAGTCTAGCGGAGATCAGGTAAATTGGCAACATTTTTACTCTTCATCAAAAACAGGAAGGGGAGATTTAGCTGGTCAAAACCTAGGGACAATTGCTAGCAATCCATCCCATGAACATTATGAAGAGGCTAGGGGCCAGCTGCTGGCGGGATATTGTATAGATTATACCAGGATGGCCGGGGTAGCAACCCAATGGTATCCACAACTAGCCACATGGATGAGAGATAAATGGAAATGATAAAAAAGAGGAAACTATGAACCCCATATCAGAATTAAAAATTAGAGAGATTATTAGGTCTCAGCTTATAGAGAGATACGGTGTTCTCAATGAGCAACAGCCTCCAGGCTGGACAAGTCAACAGGTTGAAGAAATACAGGCTCTTTTAATTACACTGCACGGAGCTGAAGATAACGAAGAATCTATTAATGCTCTCCTAAACGTTAGTGATGGTCAGCCCGACGGCCAGTGGGGGTCAAGCACAACTTCAGCTTGGAATTTGGCTCCATTCCCGCCTGGGGCGACGGGGTTGCCTGAGTGGAACAATAGCATGACTTATGAGGAAGCCCTTTCTGCAATTCAAGCAGCTATAGCGGCGGAAGCAGAGGATGCTTC
>MDTA01052152.1_pt1 | contig 20364 bp, 18 predicted proteins | sample 811151 | NCBI WGS metagenome assembly MDTA01 (sample SAMN05326648, study PRJNA326480) | marine metagenome | isolation source: seawater | place: Indian Ocean: South | collected 2010 | reverse complement strand
TTCTGTATGGTGGTTGAGCCGTTCTGGAGACCAGTAGGCCATGATCATAGCTAGATCCAAATAATTGGACTGAATTCGACTGCCCTCTCCAGGAACAAACCCAACGGGCTCAATGCCTTTTTCCACGTGCCAACGCCTCTTTATGACTTCGGCTGCCCGGTCCGATATCGTTATGGGTCCAGAGCCGGATGGGCCTCCCAAGCACTTTTGAAGCCCGGCAGTGCAAATATCTATCTCCCAATCTTCAATATTAAGAACGTTCCCGGCTATAGAAGCGGTGGCATCGACATAGCTTAGAACACCGCGTTCAGCGCAGAGCTTACCGATTTCCTCAAGCGGTTGAAGCATAGTGGTGGAGGTGTCCCCTTGGCATACAGCTAGCACCTTCGGTTTATACTTATCGAGGGCGGCTCCGATTTCCTCGGCAGAGTAGACCTCTCCCCATTCCTTGTACAAGGGAATCACTTCAGCTCCGCAGCGAGACGCAATCTCGGTGAGTAGGTGTCCAAATCTTCCAAATACAGGGACGAGGGTTTTGTCGCCTGGCTCGATAATGGAAACGAGGGCGCTTTCGATAGCTCCTCGACTCGTGCCGTCGATGAGAAAAGTCCAGTGGTAGTTGGCTTGGAAAATCTCGCGGTATAGGGCCATCACCTCATTCATGTAGTTCGTCATTGCCGGATCGTATTGACCGAGCAGATCGGCAGCCATGGCTCGCTGGACACGGGGATCGGCATTAACCGGGCCAGGCCCCATCATAAGGCGTGGGGGAGGATTAATTTGCTTTAGTAAGGGATCGATAGGCATAGCGAAATTTCAGTGCTCTTTGATGTAGGCGATAAGCTGACTAATTTGTTCCTCGTTTACCATGGCTCCGTAGATGGGCATAGCTGAAGCATAGCCCTTGGCGATCTTAGCGTTGGGCGACAGGATTGACTCGCGAAGATAGGCCTCATCTACGAAGACCTCGGATCCGTCGGCTAGCTCTCTAGTCTCCCCAAAGATGCCAGACAGATTTGGGGCTATGGAAACATTCGCGCCCTGATGGCAAGCGACGCATCCAAGCTGGCTGAATACGTCTTTGCCCGTCTCTGCAGCTGGACTTAATTGGGGAGAAGCAGGGTCGGGTATCGATAGAATGGCCGCTATGGACGCGGTAGTAGCTACGAAGGTTCCAATGAGAACGGCAAGCCAGGGTTTGAAACGATTGCGCTGGTTCATCATCAGTTTGATGATGATTAGAGCGGCGATAATCAGAGCGAGTATAAGAACGTTTTGCTCAGATCCGTAAAGTATGGGGAAGTGAGCGCTAAGCATCATGAAAATCACTGGAAATGTTATGTAGTGGTTGGTCAACGACCGGAACTTCGCCGCCTTGCCAACAGTGAGGCTGTGTTCTTGGCCCGTCTCCAGGGCCTTCATCATTTTCTTTTGATTCGGTATGATATGGAAAAATACGTTGGCCGTCATGAATGAGCCCAAGGTCATTCCGACTTGAAGGTAAACTGCCCGAGCATTGAAAACCGAATCCAAGGCAGCGGTGTAGACGACAATGATAAAAAACCAAGCAATACCACCGGCGATGAGGTAGTTCCTCAAGTTACTACGCCAGTAGAGATCGAATAGAAACCATCCCCCGAAGATCCCGCCTAGGCTGATTATAATGCCGGCGTAGCCGGGTAGGTCGGTCTTGGCTGGATCGAGAATAAGCGTATCGGCTCGAGTGAAGAAGTAGGTCACCAGCAAGGCAAAGCCAGAAAGCCAGGTTGTATAACTTTGCCAGTAGAACCAGTGAAGAGGCCTTGGGATGGCGTCGGGGCGAAGCTGCCGCTTTTGCAGGTGGAAGACGCCTCCGCCGTGCAGCATATCGAGGTAGCCGATTAGATCATCATCGCCGTCTCGCTTAAGAAGATTGATCTCCATCCATGTAAAGAGGAGCGAGTTTCCGATCCACATGATTGCCGCGACCACATGAGTGTAGCGAAAAACAATGTTGAAGAAATCTATCAATTCCGGACTCACGCGATATCCTCGCTAAAAGAAAAATTTGGATACAAAAGCTTTAGCGTTTGTTCTGGCGTCATAGGGCACACGGTTTCGCTGGTGTTGACGGGCGAAAAGGCATGAATGGCGTTTCTAATGGCGAAGAAAGCGGCGATTCCGTACATGAAAGGGGGTTCGCCTACGGCTTTGCTCCCTAGCGGCCCGCCAGGGTTGTCGGCATTCTCCAGAAAGCGGACGTCCATATTGTCAGGTAGGAAATCGCCATCAGGGCACTTGTAGGTGGATAGGGCGTTGGAAAGCAGACGCCCATCCTCTGAAAACTTGAGTTCCTCCAGCGTGACCCATCCAATTCCCTGAGCGAGCCCGCCTTCCACTTGCCCGAGGTCTACGCTGGGGATGATGCCGCGGCCGAGGTCATGAGTTAGCCGAGCTGAGTCGATCTTGTACACGCCACGGAGACAGTCGACGGTAGCCTCTACGACGCAAGCGCCGTAAGTGTAGTAGTGAAAGGGTCGTCCGTAACCTTTAACTCCATCGAAGTGGATATTTGGAGGCGTATAGAAACCGTGGGCCATCAACGGAACCCGGGACATGTAGGTTTTGGATACAAGGTCGTTCCAGCTGAGCCCGGTATCGGTTCCGTCCTTGAGCACTTTGGCGTTTTCAATAGATATTACAGATGAGTCGCACCCGAGATCCTCGGCAGCTACTTGCTTCATGCCATCTAGTATCTTGTTGCAGGCGATTATGGTAGCGTTGCCGTTGAGGTCGGTTGTAGCGCTGGCAGCGCTAGGGGAGATGTTTGCGATTCGGGAAGTGTTGGTGCTGTTGGATTTGATTTGCGAAACGGGTATGCCTAAACTCCGTGAGCAGATTTCGATCATATTGGAGCTGACTCCTTGACCCATTTCGATGCCTCCCGTAGCGACTGAAACGCTGCCGTCTGTGTAGACATGAACCAGGCTGCTGCCTTGGTTGAAAAAGGTTTTGGTGAAGCTAATGCCGAAGCAAACCGGCATAACGGCTAACCCCTTTTTCTTAAAACGATTTTCTGAATTGAATGCTTCAACGCGGTTTTGCGTTTCTTCGAATTCGAATGCCCGGGCCGCCTCATCCCAGCATCGACTGAGTCTATCGTCTTCTAGTTCCTGGCCATAGTGGAAAACGTAGTTTTTCTTGGCTAGATTGATCTCCTGGATTTTCCAGGCTGGCAATCCCATCTGCTTAGAGGCCGCATCAATTGCAACTTCGATAGGAAACATCCCTTGCGGCCCACCAAAGCCCCGAAAGGCGGTATTCGAGGGCAAATGCGTTCGGCAAGGCACGGCTGAAATCCTCACATTGGGTATGGCGTAGGCGTTCGTCGAGTGGAGGCATGTTCTTTCCAGAACGGGATTCGAGAGATCCATAAAGGCTCCAGAGTTTTGGTAATGAAAAACATCATACGCTAGAATATTGCCTTTCGCGTCCAGCCCTATTTTGTAGTCCTGTTTGTAAGGGTGGCGCTTGCCTGTCATCCGCATGTCATCTGCCCGGCTGAGAACGACTTGAACCGGTCGTTTTAGCAATTGAGAGGCGAGTGCGGCGTGGCACGCCCAATGAGTAGCTTGATCCTCTTTCCCACCGAAACCGCCTCCTAGGCGCTTAACGTCGATCTCGATTTTGTGCATGGGCAAGCCCAGCACGGACGCGACTTCCTTTTGAACCGCAGACGGACTTTGAGTTGAGGAATAGATCAGAATTTGATCGTCTTCTTTAGGAATAGCCCGTGATCGATTGGTTTCCAAATAGAGGTGTTCTTGACCTCCCAGGTCGACGCTTCCGGATATGATATACTCGCAGTCCTTCCAAGCATCACCCACAGATCCCTTTTCGAAAACTCTGAGCTCTTGAAGGATTTGCCCCTTCTCGAACGCCTTGCGGGGACAGGTGATTGGAGGGAGTTCTTCAATTTCTAGTTCGCACGCCTTTGCTCCATCGCGAGCCGCTTCTACGGTTTCAGCGACAATTAAAGCGATTGGCTGACCGTGAAAACTAGTCTCCTGGAATGCTAGCAGCGGCTCATCTGCGACTACGCCTCCGATCATACCATCTCCCGGAATGTCTTCGTAAGTAAAAACAGATACTACGCCTGGGATTTGGGCTGCTTTCGTCGTATCCACGCTCTTGATAAGGCCATGAGCGACTGGAGATCCAAAAAATGCTCCATGGAGCATCCCCGCCGGATTAGGAACATCATCGACGTAGTTGGACTGGCCTGTCACGTGAAGAGCGCTATCGCAGTGCTTCATACAGTGCTTCCTCGTCCATACTTTCGGAGATTATTTTCTGGAAGTGAGCCCAAAGAAGCTGGCGAGCAAGCAAACGCTTGTAGGAAGCGTCTCCTCTAACGTCGCTGATTGGTTTGAACTCATTTTGGGCCGAATCGATAACTGTCCCGATTGAATCGATATCCAGGGGAAGCCCGACAAGTTTCTCAGAGGCATCTGAAAGTACGAGCGGAGTTGCGGCTACGCCTCCCAACGCGAGCGTGGCGGAAGCGATCCGACCATTCTCGATTCCTATCTTGGCGGCGGAGTTGACAGTAGCGATATCTAGTACACGTCTTTTGGATACTTTTTCCCAGTTTATAAACGCGCCCGCCTCCCGTTGTGGAAAACGGACGAGTGTTACTCGCTCTTCCGGAGTTTTCGCCAGGCGTTTATAGCCGAGATAGAAATTCGATAGGGGTAGCCAGCGCTCGGAATCCGGCCCGCTAATCAGGAGCTCGGATTCCATCGCCAGAAGGAGGGTGGTCATGTCGGCGATCGGTGAAGCGTTGCAAATGTTGCCTCCCAGGGTGGCCCGCTCTCTGATTGGCCAGCTAGCGATAGCGTCGTTGTATTCAGCAATTGATGGGATGCATTCCCGAATGGCAGGGTGGCGTCCGAATGATTCAAAGGTTTCGCGAGCATCGACGACGACATAGGAATTCTCAACACGGATAGGCTCCGGAGGGGCAGTGTTCAGTAGCGTCGCTCGTATTCTTGGCAACTCTTCGCCTTGCTGCACAAACAGATCCGTGCCGCCTGCGATGAAGGGAGCCTTGTTCGGCGAATCGATTTTGGCAGGGGGAATTGCCCTAAGACGTGTCGGAATCTCCCGAAAATAGCGTGGCAGAACTCCCGACTCGCATAAGGCCTCAATACGGGGTCGATCGACAATTTCGGATTCGATTTCCGCGATTGCGGTGCGGCCCGCCTCCTTGATCGAGCGATAGCCCGTGCAACGGCAAAGATTGCCCGAAATAGCGTAGTCAGCTCCGGAGTCGTCGAGCGGGATGGATTCATCCATGAGACCGGCCGTCATGGCGACAACAAAACCAGGCGTGCAGTAGCCGCACTGAGTTCCTCCGCATTCGACCATCGACTTCTGTATGGGGGAAAGATCCTCCAGATTGATGCCCTCGATGCTGACTAAGTGTTTTCCGTGTAGCTCGCCCATTGGCAGTAGGCAGGAAGTGACTGCCCGGTAGCGAATGGAATTTTCAACGAACTCGCCAAGAATCACTGAGCAAGCCCCGCAATCTCCCTCTTTACAGCCTTGTTTAGAGCCTGTGAGAGAGCGATGTTGGCGAAGGTAATCCAATGCGACGAGGTTGGGCGCCACCTCGGTCGTGATGGTCTCATCGTTGAGAATAAAGGTGATCGGTTTCTTCAAGCTCATTGCCCGATCTTCTCCCTTTGTAAAATTTGGGCGGCAACGCTAACAGCGATCTCTTCGGGAGTATCGCTCCCGATTTCTATTCCCACAGGACAAGTGATCCTATCTATTTGGGCTCGATTAATACCTCTGCCCGTGAGCGATTTTCGAATACGCTCGAGTTTTGGAGGGCTGCCCATCAGACCAATGAATGGGAAGTCCTGTTTAAGAGCGAATCCGAGAGCCTCGACATCGCTTTCGTAAGAGTGTGTCATTACGATCGCGGAGGCGTTCTGAGGAAATCGGACTTTGACTAAGGATTCGCTAGGAAGGCCTATACTTGATGACTCTATTCCTAGAGTAGCAAGCTTTGCTCGTTGTTCTGGGCGGGCGTCGAAAATCTCCACTTTGTATCCAAGCCACCTTAATTGCCTGGCCAGGGCTTGCCCGCAATGCCCAGCCCCGTAGATTACGCAACGCCTTAAATTGACAGAGCCCAATTCGAATTTCCAGCTTTCGCCTTCTTGAAATAGTCTTTGGGAAAAGAGAGGCGAGCCGTTTTGATTGGCTAGCCTGATTCCGCGAGGGCTAATTTCCAGGCTAGAAGGCGTATCTGAGATTCCATCGGAAATGAACCCTCTAATCGTATCTAAATCCTGGTTAGGGCTGAGTCGAGCTGTTACGTTTGATTGACCTCCGCCGCAAATCAAGCCGGACGGCCGTTTTGAGCCTAGCCAATGGTCTACTTCTTCCAGCCTCGGCTGATAGTAGTCGGAAACGAGTGCCGCTTGAGCTTGATCTAAAGCTCGGGCTTCCATGATCCCGCCCCCAATGGTGCCAATTTTTCGCCCATCTTCCAGCAGTAGCATCTTGGCTCCCGGAGTTCCCGGGGAGCCTTTTCGGCAGCTGGCGACTATGGTGAGTAGAACGCTTTTCCCTCGGACCAGTTCCCCAAAGGCGGCATTCCAGAACTCATTGCCCTTGCCGAAATTAGACGATTGGCTTTTTGCCAATCCGCTCGCTGAAAAATCCTCAGGCTTCATAGAGAATCTCCCCGTTGACGACGGTCGCAGATACTAGCGCTTCAAACTGTCCTCGTTCAGATACTTGGCTGATAATCGCTTTGAGGACGCTCGCAGAAGTCGCATCCGGTTCGATTCCACGCGTGGCGACACATTGGATACAGTCTAGGCGCTTGCCCACGGATATATTGCCTCGGGTATCACCGAAGCCGAGAATCTCCGCGCCAGCTTGAGTGGAGCGGTACAGGGCTTTGATGTGATGGTCGCCACTCTTGCCGGCGTACCGGTTTTGCCGTTCAAAGGAGTCAATGACATCAAACATGCATAAATAGGGGCCGCCACCGATATCGGAAGCAAGGGCCCAGCGAATTCCTCGTTCCTCGGCTTTCTCGAAGTCGAATAGTCCTGAACCTAGACCTAAGTCTTCTATGGGAGCATTGGAGGTTGGGCAGCTGGCGATGGCGGTATTCGAATCGGCAAGCATATCCCACTCATCTTGTTCGAAGTGTATAGAATGACCCATTACAGTTTTTGGGCCTAGCATGTCACAGCGCGCGTAAATTTCAGTATAACTGCTGATGTCCTCGAACCCGGGAATATCTCGATAGAGATTGAGCGTATGCTGAATCTCGTCGGTCGTCTCGCAAAGATGAGTCTGCACGAATAGCCCGTTATCCTTTGCTACTCGGGCGCCTTCAGACATCACGTCAGGGCTGGTAGTGGGAGCGAAACGAGGAGTAACGCAGTAGCGACTCTCGTATGCGTTGGTCCCATTATGAACGGATTGGATCGCTTCTTCTGAAGACTGTATCAGATAGTCGGGGCAGCTCATGTTCATGAGAACATTCCCGATCTTAAATCCCTCGGACGCGTGGCGCATGGCTGCGTCCAAGGCGGTAGAGTGAGTTGAGCTATAGCAAAGTCCTCCGATTGTTCCGGTAGATATTATGCGCGACCAAAAGAAGGCTGCTTTGGCTTCGCAATAGTCATAGTCGGAAAAGCGGGCCTCTTCGGGAAAGGTATGCTTTTCGAGCCATTCCAGAAGGGACGCTTTTGGCTTTTGGCGGACATCGTCTTGAACCCAATGAAAGTGTACATCGTAAAACGCGGGAAGGATTACACCTTCCAGCTTGGCAAACTCCTCTAGCTGCCAACCGCGTTTTCGGGAGATCGCGTCTGCCTCGCCGACCTCCACGATCGTCGTATGCCCGTCAAAGCTTTCAGCGACTATCAATGCGTCGAAGTAGTACTCGCACTCAGTATCGGTTACTGGGTTCAGCAAGGCGCTGCGTAGAGTTTTGAATCCGTCTTTTTCCTGCAAAAGCATTTCCCTTTCCGTTAGCTAAAAGGGCGCCAAGTTCGACGTGCCGCTTGCTAACGTAGATTGGTCAAAAATGAGCGCATTTTACCGCCCCCAAATTCCCTGTCCGACTAAAAATAGAGCAGAGCGTCTGACGCCGTCAAAAGAAGTCTGAGCCGATGCGCTTTTTGCAAAAGATTTGAACAGCCTCACGTTTCCTTATTACCGATCAAGTCCCATAAGTTTCCATACAGATCTTCGAACACGACGACCCGCCCGTATTCCTCATTGCGAGGCTCCTCCACGAAGCGAACTTTCCTCTATCGGTATTTTTGGTAGACGCTCTGAAAGTCGTCGGTTTGCATAAACAGGAAAACCCGACCGCCAGATTGATTGCCTATGTATCGAGCTTGATCCTCGTTCTTAGCTTTTGCCAATAGCAAAAGCAACTGGTTCCTGCCGGGGCGACGCGCACCCATCGCTTGCCACTACCCAAATCGGTATCCTCAAGAAGGTCGAATCCGAGAATCTCTGTGAAGTAATCGATTGCCTCGTCATAATCAGAAACGAGCAAGGCGAATTGGAATATGTCCAGATGAGCATTGTCGGGCATGGGGCGAGTGAGAGGGACCTTGGTTGCGTCTGCAATCGAATCCCTTTTACCAAGATCTTGCCATATTGGCAGGACTAATGCTGTAGGGAGGTCATGGTACGCGCCTCGCTAATCACAATTTTTTTTTTCGGTTATATGACGACGCTAATAGCTGACGATCGAGAGCCGCTTTATTTGATTCTTGGGGCGGTGCCTCAGGAGACCAAACCAATTGTCGCGGCCCTGGCCGATCGCGAGAGAGGGGAGCTGGCCGGATTGGAATACTTTGAAGGGAGACTAGGAGAAAATTGGGTTGTCGTCTCATTGACCGGCGTTGGCAAATCCTACACGGGAATGGTAACGGCTCTGTTCCTGCAAGAATTCAAGCCGGATGCAGCGTTTATGACGGGAACCGGGGCTCGAATTAATCCGCAGCTCAGAACTGGCGACGTCATTCTGCCAACGAGTGTTTTTCTGCACGATTATGGAAGTTTGGGTGAAGCGGGCATCACCATAGCCGGCTTGCAGCCACCCTCCGTTCCCAATGAGGCTCCGCTCTTGGAAAACGATTTCGGGATACCCTCTGATATGCATGCGAAAGCCCTGAAGCTGATAGAGACTTATGAGAAGCACTCGGTAGAAGTAGATGGAGAAAGCTATAGCGTGAAAATCGGTTCTGGTCGGGTTACTTCAGGGGATTTCTTCGGCGTACCGCAAAATCGCATCGACGTATTGCGATCGATGGACGTGGACATCATGGAAATGGAGTCTGCTACGTTTGCGCTAGTCTGCGGTCACTTCGAGACGCCATTTCTAGTCGTGCGTTCCGGAAGTAATTTGGCCCAGGCGACCCCAAGCAAAGATTACCTCACTTACGGTCCAATAGCGGCCTATTCCGCGGCCAAGACAACCACTTACTTGGTGTCGAATTGGTAGATATTTGCTAACGCTCTCCGAAATGTATGCTGTCGAGAAGTCCTATTCCTGCCCCTTTACGGTGGACACCATCTATACCGCTTGGACATCCAGCGAATCGGTGATCCTGCCCGCCAAGAGCCTTACAATCGATCCGATTGTTGGCGGTAGGATCGAGATAGTAAGTGAAATGAATGGCATCGAGTGGCGGATGGTGGGCCTTTTTGATGAGGTGGCAACTGACTGAAGGCTTGCTTATCCTTGGGAATGGAACAGCGATGGCGAGGTTTCCAGGGAGGAAGTGGAATTCTTTGAGGAACGGTCAGGAGAGCGCTGTGTAGAACTGCCGCATACGGGTTTTTCCAAACAAGAGTTGCGAGATGCTCACGAATGCGGTTGGGACATATGGATTAAGGGGTTTTAATCGCTCTTAATTTGGTCGGACTTGATTAGTCCATGGCTGCCAGGTGGATTTCTAGAAGGGAGTCTATTTCAGCGATTGCCTCTAGTTTGGAAGACTCGGGCAAATCGGCGGTAGTGAAGCTATTTCGAGCGAATTGGGCAAGTTGTATAGGCGAAGTATGCAAACCTTCCGCGACGGCTAGATATTCGTCTGTTAAAGTGTTACCGAAAATGAAAGGATCGTCTGTATTCAATGTGCAAGGAATTCCCGCGTCTTCCAATTTCAGCACTGGGTGCAACGAAATGTCGGGCACATTCTGAAGTTTCACATTGCTTATCGGGCAAATGTCGAAACTCGCTCCGATTTGTGCCGCGAGATCCATAACGCTGGGATCTTCGATCGCCCTGATTCCATGTTGTATTTTGGTTACTCCAAGGTCTTCAATCACTTCTCGGACCGCGCTTGGTCCCGATAGCTCACCGGCGTGGGCCTTTAACGTTTTGCCGGCTGACTTGGCCGCTTTCCAGAAGTCTTTTGACCAATCTTCAAGAGGAAATTCCTCGGGTCCATGCAAGTCGATTCCATCGATTTGCGGCGTGTCTAGAATCTCGGTTAGGTGGTGATCTTGGTTGCTAGAGAACCCCGCATGATGTAGCCCGATGTAGAGTCGTGCTTCCATATCCTGTGGCACGGCCTCCTTAATTGCTTGGGCGATTTCGCGGGCGGAGAGACCCGTAAACTCTAGGGCAATACCGGCAAAACTGAATTCGATATATCGAAGATTCTCTTCTCGTCGAACCTTGAAGAGCTCTTCGACCGTCTGGGCATAACGTTCCGGGCTTATCATCCAGGGAACAACATATTTGAAGATCAACTGCTCGAAGTCGTCGAAGGTTTCGAATCGGTAGTCGTCAGCCCACGACGGAGGAGGTGTATCGAACTGTTGGGGATCGGTCCGCCCCATGATATCCCAAGGGCATGATCCCTCGATATGAATATGGTGCTCCGCTTTTGGGAGCGACTTTAGAAAGTCTTGAAGTTCGGAGTTGCGGGTCATGGGTGGCGTTCAGATTCTGCGTCTACGGTTATGTATGGGATTACCCAGAGGAGAGCGAAGATAGTGAGATAGGACCAAAACCACTGGTTAAACTCGAAATCGAGCCTGGAAACGGAATCAGCAAATGTAAGTTCGTATTGGTGCATAAGTCCGGTTGCTGAGCCGATAGCGCCAGCCAAAAACCAAAGCGCGGCCTGCCGGAATCTCTTTTCGATTATAAAAACGGTGGCGGCTGACAAAATGATGGATGTGTACACGTAGCCTTGCTCAATCGCGAAAGCCCCTGTTCCGAAAAAGGTTCGACTTGCCTCCATCACGCTGAGGGTGGCTTCGTTGAAAAAGCTCGTTTCCGCGACGGTGCCGGCGGTCGCTAGGCCGTGCTTCAAAATGAGCGCTCCATAGGCTCCGACGACAGGTATTATACCAAACACTATAGCGGGTACGTGCTTTTTTGGAGTTGTTTCAAACGCCTGAGACATCATTGAAACTCCGATCCAAATGAGAATAGCCATTCCTGCTTCAACCGGGATGAAATAAAAGATGATGCTTGCGGTCCCTGAGAGGCAAACGGCCCCGATGAAAATCGCGTTCAAGAGGGAATAACCGGCCCTAGCTCCGAGGGCTTTCCAGCCGGGATGTCCGATGTAAAGCGATGTGGGAAAAGGAGAGCCGAAGAGCGAAGCGGCCAAGGTTCCCGCGCCGTTTATCGCAAGAGAAGACCGGGCTGGGAAGCGATCGCCAGCCGCGTCCGCTGACTCAATAATTTGCAGCGAAAGAACGAGGTGTATAATGCCAAGAGGGGCTAGGACGGGCATCAGGCGAGGAGCCATTTCGAAGGCTGCCCAAAGATCTTTGAACAGAGGAATAGGCACGTAGATTCCTAAGTGGTTGATCTGGAGTGGGGCCTTCGCAACAACGCTTGGCTCTCCGGCAAAGACGAGTACCCAAGCGATCGCCGTTCCGATAAGGAGAGCGACGAATCCGGCTGGCAGGCCTAATTTGAGGCGAACGCCGCCATAGTAGATAATGATAGTCAGGCCGAGCGTTGTGATTCCGATTAGCGGGAAAGCGTAGCTGCGAAAGACGAAGTCTAGCGAGATAAAGGCGAAGCCAATACCCGCTAGAGTAGAGAGCAATGCAGCCCGAGGGGTGAAGTCTCGAAGCCTGTATACGATGAAGGATCCGAAGAATTCGATAAGTCCCGAGCCGAAGCAGGCAAGCAGTCCTGCTCGCCAAGCGACGAGATCGGCTTCTTCTTTGCTCAATCCATCCGCGAGAGCCAACTGCTGAGCAGGAAACATAGCCAGGAAAACAAATGCGATTATGGTGAGGATGCTCGTCCCGTAAGGGAGGGCGCAGACATCTTGGCGTTTCTCGCGTTCCGCTAGGCTGAGGGCCTGCCGCCAATAGTAGACATTTCCGATAGCAAGGCCAACCGCCGTCGCGGGAAGGATTTTTCCGAAGAACAGCTCTGACGAAAAGCCCAAGAATCCTTGGCATAGGTTGCTCATGAGGATGAGCATCACCATGTTGTCCAACCCAAGAGCAAAGAACCCATCAAGGTCTCCTCGTACGAAACGTTTCACGCCGCCGGAACAAGCAAGTTCCGCGCTCAGGACTGTTGCGAGGCGAAGTTGAGAAATTGGATTGAGGTTTCCGGAGCCATCGGGGCTGCAAATGAACTTCTCCGGCCGAATTGATCGTAACGGGAAAGTTGGTCCGAACCTTGCTTATCCGCGGTCGGATGAAGTGGATAGAGAAAGGAGATTGGGACGGTTTTTTCGGATTGGGCCTAAACAACCTAATCAATTTCCTGCTCATCATTAGCCTCTCCCAGACGGTCCTGGGCTTCTCGACTGAGATGATCGCCACTCGGGTTTTACCGGGGATGGCCATGGGGCTGCTGTTTGGAAATTTGTACTATGCTTGGCAGGCTCGCTCGCTCGCCACGCGCCTGGGTCGCGATGATGTCTGCGCCTTGCCTTACGGAATTAATCTACTGCCTATCTTCTTCTACACTTTCTATGTTATGCTCCCAGCTCAGCAGATCGCTTTGAGTAATGGAGCCAGCGAAGAAGAGGCTAACCATCTTGCATGGATAGCTGGTATCCTCGCTTGTCTGGGATCCGGCATAATTGAGCTGATAGGCTCCTTCTTCGTGCCCTTGATTCGACGTGTCGCGCCGCGGGCCGCGTTGCTTAGCGCGCTGGGTGTGATTGGGATTTTCTTCATCGCGGCGGACTATGTTTTCCGGGCTTATGAGTTTCCTTTGATAGGGTTGCCGACGCTCTTCCTCTCCTTGTATTTCTATTACGGAGGCGACAAGGTCCGTTTTGGAATTCCGGGCGGCTTGATCGTATTGGCTACTGGAATGCTGATAGCCTGGTGCTGCCACTGGTTGGGTCTTGAGAGTCCTATCAGTGGTATCTCTGACTCCAGCCTCGATTTTGGACTCCACTTGCCATGGTTCTTTGGATTCGAAGCCTTTCTTTCTATTGAGCAAATGGTGTCGTTCGCCGCTGTGATCGTACCGATGGGGCTGATTAACGTCGTTGGTTCGATGCAGGCTCTGGAATCGGCATCAGCTTCTGGCGACGATTTTCCTCCGAAATCTTCGCTAGCTATAAATGGATTGGGAACTATCGTTGCTGGCATTCTAGGTTCTCCGTATCCGACAACCTTGTACATAGGCCATCCTGGCTGGAAAGCGATCGGGGCCCGAGCGGGCTACTCTTTGATCAACGGAGTTCTCATGGCGGCCCTTTGCCTGACTGGATCGCTTGGCTTCCTTTCCGAATACGTTCCGATCGAGGCGGGAATGGCGATTCTAATATGGATCGGAATAACCATCGGAGCCCAAGCCTTTCAAGCGGTTCCCAGGGTTCATGCTCCAGCGGTAATCGTTGGGATGATTCCAGGTATTGGCGCATTTTGCGCATTGGTGGTGAAGCGTGTCCTGGGAACCCTAGGTTTCGGGGAAGCAGATCAGCCTTACAGTTACGAATTATTGGCTGACTTGACAGAAAGAGGCAACTTGTATGCGGAGGGTGTATTTGTATTGGAACAAGGTTGGCTATATGCATCGATATTGCTCTGCGGTTTTATGGTAGCTTTGATTGAGCGCCAATTTTCAGCGGCCCTTGGTTGGCTGATTGCCTCGGCTGGCCTATCGACTCTAGGCATTGTCCATCACTTTAAGGTGTTAAGTTCGGATATCACGACCTCTATAGGACCTGCTTGGGAGTGGGTATTTGGATACTTGGTTGCCGCATTATTGATGGTTATGGTCAAATTTTTAATGACTCGAGAAACAAAAACGGAGAATAGTTGAAAGATCATGCCGATTGTAAGGTTGTCAGGAACGGTGGAAGGCGAATATGACGCCAATCGAAAATCCAGGGCGCGAATGTTATACACCTTGTTCGCCAACGGCTGGGATATCTATAATTCGAATGGAGATCAGAGAATAACGCTTTCGAATATAGAGCGTAAAATACAGGAATCCGATGCCTTCGTTTTCATGCCGGGCGCTTCTCTCGAAGACCTATTTAAGGCTGTATCCATTTTTGTTGGCTATCAGACTTTGGATCCGCACCTTTTTGGCAAAGCGACTGCGATATTGGGCGCTGACGACACGTGGGATCCATTGCTCGATCTGCTGGACGGCTTGCAAGAGGTAGGGGCTATCAGGCAGAATTATCGACAATTTCTCATGATCGCCCATTCCCCCGACGAGGTGTTGGCCTGCATTGATAAGGTCAGAGTTGAAGGTCTGCCAGATATCGGAAGGGAAAAATTGATGGCCAACCAAAGTGACTCATTTAGCAACCCGCGTCCGGAAGACTATCAAGCGAATGTCTGCGTATTTTGTTCCGCATCGATGGAAGATCCCTCGTATATGATTGAAGGATACGATTTGGGTAGAATGCTCGCGGAAAACAAGCTGGGCTGCGTTTCCGGAGCAGGGACCACCGGTGTCATGGGAGAAGTGGTTAGGGGCGCTGCCGAGGCAGGCGGATGGGTGGCTGGGTCCAACGTGCCCCACATCATAGAGCTGGAAGGATTACCTGACGGCCTTTCCTCGTTCTGGCTAACTCCAGACATATACGCTCGGATGGAGGCGATGATCGAGAACTCTGACAAGTTTGTGGTATTTCCCGGAGGAGCGGGAACGGTGCAAGAAATGTTAGCTTTGCTAATACTAAAAGCTGCGGAAAACCCGTTGATGGTAGGCAAGAGCATAATTATCTACAATCGACCAATAGCCGGGTCCACTCTCGGTTACTGGGATCGTCTTCTCGTTTTGCTCGAGCCTTGGAAAGATGCGGATCTCTTTACAGTAGAAACAGAATTGGTCGGATTAATTGAAAACGTTAAGCACTCAAATGAACAAAGGTAGGCATCATGTGCTGAAACGAGTAGTAGCAAAAATGTCATAATAAAATGGATACGATTAAGCTGTCAAGGACCAAAGTGCAATGATAGTGTCGATTGAGCTTATCAGGTTAACGATCCTTCGTTGTCTTCAGGACCAAAGTCTCAGGCTTGCAATCCCCCATTTAGATTTCTGAATATCTTTTCGACTGATTGCCGATGCTTGACTCTCTAGCTCTTTTAAGAAAGCCATCACGACTCTTGGGTTTTGCGGTTTCGGTGGGGATAGCCTGCCTTGTCTTTTACTTGCTTCCTCAGAGAACGTTCGAGGGCCAGGATTTGGATGGTCAGTGGTACAGTGTTCTTCCGCCTGTCGTGGCTGTCGCTGGCGCGTTGTTTTTCCGCAACCTGGTGGTGGCCCTCACCGCCGCTTTTCTGACTGGAGCGTTCCTGACATACGGATTAAACCCTTTTGTCGTCCTGCCCAAGGCGATCAATGCCTTTGTCATCAAGAACCTGCTTGATGGCTTCAACATCTCCATTTTCGTCTTCCTCTTTGCCCTGGTTGGAATGATACATGTGATATATCGAAGCGGCGGTATTCACGGATTGGCGGAAAAGCTAGTTGTCGTCGCCCGCGGTCGCCGCAGCGCCAAGTTGGCGACGATGTTGTCCGGTCTCGTCATATTTTTCGATGACTATTCAAACACCGTCGTGGTTGGGTCAACCATGCGGAAGCTCACCGACCGCTGGAAGATTTCCCGAGAGAAGCTGGCATACTTGGTCGACTCAACCACCGCGCCGGTTGCTGGGCTAGCGATGCTCTCCACGTGGATTGCATTCGAAGTGTTTTTGTTTTCCCTGATGTCGCGGGAGCTAGGCCTGGAAGAGGGTGGTTACGAAATCTTTATCAAATGCGTTCCCTTTCGGTTCTATTGTTGGGGAACGCTGGTGTTCCTATTTTTATCCTCGATTAGCGATCGGGACTTTGGACCCATGTACAAAGCGGAAATGCGTGCTTATCAGACGGGCCAAGTACTTAGGGAAGGAGCCCAACTGATCGTTAGCGAGAAGAATGTATCTCTCGAACCAGAGGTCGGCCAGAAACACTTGGCTCGCAACGCGGCAATACCGATTTTTTGGGTAATTGGCTCTATCTTTTTCGGTATTCTGATGATTGGTCGGTATCGAATGCGTGGCGATGGAGTGGAATTCTCCTTCGGCGATATGAGGGATTGGCGTGAGGCGTTCGGCTACGCAACAAACCCAGTTTACGGCGAGGCCGGGTCGATGCTGATTCTAGCGGTGGCCGCCCTGACCGGTGGGCTATTGGCGATATTGATGGCTGCTTACAGCAAGGTGCTTGCTCCTAGAAAAGCATTAAAGGCCTACGGGCAAGCGATCCCCACACTACGGATGGCGGCGTTTATTCTAATCATGGCCTGGAGTATGAAGGAGATTTGTACAACTGGCCTGAATACTGACGAGTATTTGATCTCTCTTCTAGGCGATCGGCTCCCAGTTTGGACGCTGCCCCTAGTGACGTTTTTCATTGCCTCGGGAATGGCTTTCGCGACGGGCACTAGTTTTGGCACCATGGGAATACTTATCCCGGTGATTCTGCCCCTCGCATATAGCTTGGGTGCTTATGATAGTGAATCGCATCTAGTTTTCTGGCTGACGGCGGCCGCCATCCTAGACGGAGCCATTTTCGGGGACCACTGTAGTCCAGTTAGCGATACAACTGTATTGTCGTCTATTGCTTCAGGCTGTGACCATATAGATCATGTGAGAACTCAAGTGGTCTATGCGCTAACTGTGATGGCCCTGTCGGCGATTTTTGGCTATTTATCAATTGGCTTCGGACTACCGCTCTGGTGGTTTTTCGTCCTCTTCCCGCTAACAGCTTTAGGAATATTGTTTGTATTTGGAAAGAGGACCTCGAATTAATCGCCCCTTTTGGATCGATAGAAGAAAAGGAAATCGGATCCCTTCGCGTAGCCTAAATCCCAGACAAAAAAGGAGCAATAGTACCGCTTATGGCAGCCCTGCCCGACCCATATCGTAAAGCAGCCAATAGCTTGGCCCAGGCTAAATAGCCTTAACGAACTCTCTAACCAGGTGCTGCATGCGGCCCTTCACGCGATTGGCCACTTCCTTAACGTCATCGTGAGAAAGAACGTTCTTCGACTTTCCCGCCGCCAGGTTTGTAATGCACGAAAGTCCCAGCACCCGGGCGCCAGCGTGGCGGGCGGCAATCACTTCTAGGACGGTCGACATCCCCACCGCATCTGCCCCCATACGGTCTAGCATCTCTACTTCGGCCGGAGTCTCGTAAGACGGCCCTAGATTGCTCGCGTACACTCCTTCCTTAAGATCAAAGCCGCCATTCGTGCCTATTTCTTTAGCCTTCTCTCGGAGCTCGGGATCGTAGGCGTAGCTCATATCCGGAAAACGCGGTCCCAATGAATCTACATTTTCGCCGACTAGGGGATTTCGACCCGTTAAATTGAGATGATCCGAGATGAGCATCAAATCGCCCTCTGCGAGGTTCGAGGAGATTCCTCCCGCTGCGTTGGTAATAACAACTGAATCGATACCCCAATGGATCAGAGCCCGTAGTGGAAAGACCACTGCAGCGGCAGAATGGCCCTCGTAGAGATGATTTCGACCTGCCATGGCAACGACCGGAACCCCCTCCAGCTTTCCCCTAACAAGGGCGCCTTTGTGACCCTCGACGGTTGATGGCATAAAACCGGGAAGCTCACGGTACGAAGCTTCTTTCGCTTCCTCAAAAAAATCTACCAATTCGCTGAGCCCCGAACCCAAAATCAATCCGATTTTCGGTGCTCCTCCAAAATGGTATTCCAGAGCTTCTCGAGCCAGCGCCAAGTCCGTTTCGGTATCGGATGCTTTCGACATGTTTGCGACCTACTGTTCAGTTACCGTTAGTTTGGCTGGCCGCTTAGCTTTCGGCCTAGGTCCAAAATCTCGGTGTATGTAGGACCTCCAGCTTATTCTTCGGACGCCTTTAGTTAGACTAGCCATCTTTGGTTTCTCCTTCGGGGTCGAGGTAGTTTCCTTCGAAAGCGTCTCCGGTGCTACTAGGCTCCGGTTCCATTGCCTCCTTTGGGATCCGAGCTATGGTTTCGAGCACAACTGGAATCGCGAACGCGGCAATTTTCTGCACGCTTGTTTGCATTTGAGCGAATGTGAAGGGGCGGACTCCAACAGCCGGATTCGATATCGAGCAAATCGATCCGTAGCGGATACCGAACTGGCGGGCGTAAACGATGCAAGTCGCTTGATTCATGCTGGTTAGTTCGCCGCCCATTGTACGCATCGCTCTAATCTCGGCTGGACTTTCAAAACGTCAGGGAGCGAACTGCACAAAGGTACCGGTTTCGTGGATCTTTCCCTGGTAGTCTGTTTTGGATTTCCGCTTCTTGGCCTCGTCGATGAGAAGAGCTCGAATTGAAGGGCTCAGCGGAACTTCGAAATTGGGGAAAATCCCTGGGCGACTGTGTCCTGAAGCAGTCAATACATCGTTGGGCCTTTCAGCTCGCCATTCGATAAAGTCGTCGATAACGACGATGTCGTCGAAATCCATTTCCGGATTGATGCCACCTGAGGTGGCGCCGCTAACTGCGTGTGTGACACCCAGTTCATAGAGGGCCGTCCATGTCCGTACGTGATAGATGTCATCAGGTTCATTCGCCGGCTTGTCCATGAATCCATAGATTGGGATGTAGTAGAAGGGAACTCCTTTGTAGCGCTTGCGGTAAACTACTGGACTCGGCCCAGCTTTTGTCTCGAAGGAGAATGAGCCCTCGTCATCGGCGAGCCCATTGGCGAACTCGATTGGTGTGCCAAAAGTCGTACCTCCGACGACTGCGATAGAGACTTTTTCTCCATTCGGAGGTTCTGGCGCTTGAGCGCTTAAAATTGACGTACTTGCGACAGTCAGAACAAGGAATAGGACTCGTTTGAGCATATTGCGGAAGCAGCATAGATTGCGCCACGGATACCGAGACCATATCCGAGCGAGTCGTCTATTTATTGCACAGGCCCGTCCAAGCGTCGGTCGTCCAGAGGGCCCAAATGATTAGAACTGGCTGAAAGAACAAACGAGTAAAACGGGCGCTGTCGGTTGTCAGACCGAATGCGTCGACCTGATTCATGTATTGGGAAAGATTACCGGGAAATATGGCGACAAAAAAGGCGGCCGCGATCCAGCCGACTAGCGCGCGGTGTTTGCCCAGAAAAATCAGGGCCAGTCCTAAAACGATTCTACAATGCCGAAAGCTATGATGACGAAGGAGCTGTCCAATGGCAGCCAGGACGGCACTTGAGCCAGAAATTCATCAGGAATAATGAGATGAGCAATCCTGGCGAGTAACAGGAATATCCCGAGGACAATACGAAATACGGATTTTCTCAGACCCATTGTTGCAGAAGATTATCCGATGAAATACTTATTCCTTTGATGGCAATACCAGATTACCTTGGATCTGTTTTGCCGACAAAGAGAAGCGGCGAAATGAATTCCTGTGCAGAACCGAAGATTGAGAGGTTTCACGAGAACCGTTAACATCGGGAACTCGTTAAGCCGCTGCAGGGCTGCCCCGCCCATCAGCCTTGGTTTCATGATCGCTACAGGAAGTGTGTTAGTCCGGACCGTAATTCCCGATTTACACAAACAATGACCGTCGGTTTACGCTATTTATTGGACTTGATCAATCTGGAGTTTGCAGCTTTGCGAATTCGTCGTGAAGACTTGCGTAGCAAATGGGGGGGATTTGTGAGCTATGCTCAAGACTGCGTCCTCCCGCCTTGGCGGGACTCATCTCCGCTGCGCTCCGTCGTGCCTCTTCGGCTCGATCGCTTTGCTCACTCGGGCTCTCTCGTCCCCCTCCATTCGACCAATAAAAAGACCGCTGTTAGCGGTCTCACTTTATTGGTGCTCAGGGGGGGACTCGAACCCCCATGCCGTTAAGCACTGCCGCCTGAAGACAG
>MDTA01182329.1_pt1 | contig 20380 bp, 11 predicted proteins | sample 811151 | NCBI WGS metagenome assembly MDTA01 (sample SAMN05326648, study PRJNA326480) | marine metagenome | isolation source: seawater | place: Indian Ocean: South | collected 2010 | reverse complement strand
GCAATTAAACAATTTGCAAAAGGTTCATTTGTTGCAATAACGGCATTACCATAAGTAATATCTGTTGAAGTTAATAAACTCTCTCCATCAGAAAACTCTGTTTGTTCAAAATCTTCACCAGATTTCTCATATTTAATGTATAAAGTTAAATTTCCTCTCTCTGAATCTTCAGCAGTAAGAATCTTTCTAACACTTGCAGTAACACCAGATGAAGATCCAGTAATTCTTGTTCCTACAAGTTGATCTACATATGTTTCAACTGGAATTCCTAAAAAATCACTCTCTATTTGAACACATGTAAAATTATTATCATACGTAACATTACCAGGAATAACCTTTGATCCTTCTTTAAAGAAATGCGTACCAAATTGTTCAATCTGATTTTGTAAAATAGATTGAAGAGTACTTAATTCTCTTGCCTGTACTGGAGTTCCAGGTTTAAAAAGAACTTTATAATAATTTTTATCTTTATTAAAATCGTCAAAATATGGATTGACGTTTAAGTTGGTTTCCTGTGGCATAGTTCTTTAGAATTCCAATACAATTTTTATGTCTTCTTTTTGTTGTGAACTACGTGTAACAGATGCCCTATTGTCTACGTAGATAATATCACCACTGTGTTTTTCAACTTCGGGATTAGCAATTCCCTTAACAAAACTCATACCTAAGTTGTATGTTCTACTATTTATTGATGTAGAAAGACCTGGTGATAGAGCAGTACCAAAGTTAGTATCTATATTTAAGTTACTAGATCCACCAAAAATAGTAGTTCCAGCACCAGTTGTAGGATCTGCATTAAATCCAAATAGATTATATCCGTAAGTTGGTGCATTTCCGTCAGTAGAAATAGCAAGTCTTCTGTCTTGCCAATATTTAAGAACTCCAGTTGTAGAATCCCAATTAACAACCCTACCAACAGCAGTAGAACCAACTCCAATTCTTTGAGTTATTTCAGAATCTGTTGTAAATGTAGTAGTAGTTGCACCAGCACCTGTTAATTTTAGAGCGTAAACAGCACTAGCTTTTGAAGTTGTTAATTTATTTGTTGATCCATATGCATATGGATCTTTAACAAGACCAACTCTAGCGAATTGGTTACCTGTAATAAAATCTGGATTTGATGTATCATTCTCAAGACGAGAATATATCAAAACACGATTTGCACCCAATTCTCGATATATATCAGCACCATGACCATCTTGAGGTGGAATAATAACATTAAATCCAGCATCAGTAGAACCTGATGGATTGGTAAGACCAACTTGTCCTAAATTAACACTTCCAAATGTATAATCAGAACCACCATTAGTAACCTCAACAGAATCTATTTTACCAGCAGCATTTACAACAACAGAACATTTAGCACCACTACCGTCTCCTTCAATAGGAACATTGTTATAAGTTGCAGCAGTACCATAACCAACACCACGATTTGTAATAGTTACGATTTTAAGTTGTCCACTAGTAGAAGCATTATCTCTTACCGCAGCAACAGAAGTACTTGATGACCAATCAGAAGGTAAAGGAATAAAACTTGTTGAATCAAATTTTATAAGATTATTTGGATTAATAGTAAAAAGATATTTCCAAATATATCCATCTCCAGAACCACCAGCAGATCTTGGTTCTAAATCTGTAAATAAAGGTTCATCAAGAGAAGGTCTACCATTACTGTTTTCTGGATTAGTTCCATTCTGCAAACAAATATAGACTCTATAATCTTGATTCATTACATAATAATTCGTATCATATAAATTCGTAGAACTTGTTTGAGGAGATAAATTTGAACGTGAATAATCATCACGATACATCTCATATGTTGTACCAGATGTCCAAGTAATTTTTCTAACTACTCTAGAAATATCAGCTGCGTTTATCTTCTTCAATGCAATCATTGTATCCCATGCATCATTCTCCTCACTAAATGCATCTTTTGGTGCAGGAGGATTTGAATCCCAATCAGATTGAAATTCAGCAGCATTAGGAAGACCTATCCAGGAATAATAACTATTACTAGTAGAAGCTACTCCTGCGACAAAATTTTCACAGTTTAATATACGAAGCTGATCAGTTATAATTGCCGACATTGTAAATTAACTTTTAGTTTTATTTATGTTTAATTAATAAGATTCTTTTAAATCTCTTGTTCTGACGATAACTGGACCTGTTATTATACCAGTTACACCATCATCATTAATTGCATTAAAGGATTTTGTATCCGATTTAACGAAATCGTATAATCTACCCCATGAATATTCACCAAAGTAAGAACTTGAACCAATACCAACACCTTCTGTTGAACTTACACTCACAGTTACTCTTCTCAGAGCTGTATGACCAATTCCATGTGCTGATGCAAGTACAGTTTCAACACTTTGTACTCTGTATATATTATCTATAAAGGATGTACCAATACCAACAGATGTTGTTCCTGTTGCATCCGAATATGAGGTTAATCCACCTCCAACATTAGTATTATATGCAATAAAGTAATATCCAGTTTGAATACCACTTACAGTGGAAGCAGAAGAAACAACAGATGTATCTCTAAGAACAGATCCTTTTGGAATATGTAAATCAAATGTCAATCCTGTAGTTGCAATACCTACAACAGAAGTAGTACCAATACCAGTTATAATACCAAAATCACCATCATATTTGACACTTGATAATTTATCATCTGTTTGAGCCTCTGGAGCAACAAGAACCTTTGGAGGACTTGTATTGGTATAACCAGCACCAGGAGCTTCAATAGTAACAGCAGATATTGTACCAAGACCAGAAACAGTAGCATAAGCATATGCATTAGTTGATTCTGTAGTACCTATACCAGCATGTACAGTACCTATACCAGCAGTAACACCTATAGAAACCATAGGTGCAGAAGTATATCCAGATCCACCATCAGAAATAACTACACTTGATATAGTACCAGCAGCGGAAACAATAGCTGTTGCTGCAGCACCTGTTTTTGTTGTTTTATCAAGAATAACAACACTTTGCTTACCTTCTACTATATCATCAACTTGATTAAACAAAGGATAAGCGGTATCTGTGAATACTTCGGTTGATCCTGCTGCAACATTATTAATGATATATGCAGTTGGTCTAATACCAGCTTCTAATTCTGATCTATCTTTTCCAATTCCAATATTACCAATTATTACATCTTGTGTTTGTTTCTTCCAAGTTGCAGGTCTTAAAAGGGTTCTATTTGTAGTAATACCAATATCTATGTAGGTATTAGTTGTAACAGCATCAGCAGTACTGATACCTGTAATTGTTCTGGATTCTTGTTGGAATTCATAACTAAGACCAGTTTCTGGATATGTATTGATAGTTAATTTATCGCCAGGTTTAACAGTTTCTAATATATCAACATCAATTACATCACTATCAGATCCTCTGAAGAAGTATATTCTTACCTTATCTCCTTTTTTAGGAGCTTCAGAGAATGTAACTTGTGATCCTCCTTTAAAACTATAACTCTCAAAAGGAATCTGAAGAACATCATTCAAGAATATCAAAGTATTATCTTCTACCTTAATAGGAGAACCTTTTCCAGCTCTTAAAGTAATTGGAGTTGCAACTGCACCAATTGTTTTCTTCAATGGGAATGAAGTTCTAACACCATCAAATAAATCTTCAAATGTATTCAACTTTTCGAGTTCACCAAATGTCCAACCAGTGAAACTATCATTAAATACTTTATCAACAGTTAATCTGAATGATGTAAATGCAACACCAGCAGATGCATCTGTTGGTATACCAGCTTGACCATTCTCTTCAAGATAAAGAACATCATCAACCTTATAGTTATAACCATAATTTGTGATAGTCCAATCAATAACACTTGTTGCAGCACCAACACGAACAGAGATAGATGCACCAATACCAGTAGAACTTCCAACTAACTTGATATTTTCATAGTTAAGAGGTGGTTCGATATCAAGTTTTGGTGGACTTGCAGAACTAAATCCAGAACCACCACCATTAGTAATAGTAACTGAAGTTACTATACCTGCATCAACATTTGCAGTACCAATAGTAACAATACCAGAACTTGTAAGGGTTGTAACAAGAATATTCGTTTGAAGTCCTACTCTATAACCAGAACCACTATTTCCTATAGATACAGATTCTACTGTTCCAGCAGCAGATACAATTGCAGTACCACCTGCAGCAACTAATGGTTGATATCCAAAGTTTGAAGTTTCAGCAACAGAAACAATAACACCACCTCTAGGAATAGAAGAAACATTAACATCATAAGATACAGATACTCCTGCACCAGTAAAACTAACTGATGTAATACCAGCAGTCTCTACAACATTATAATCATTGGCAGGATTCTGGAATATTTCATTCAAGAGAAGAACTGCAGAATTAGTTGCAAAACCTGTTATATTCTGTCCACCAGATTTAAGAATAAAGTTTGTTGCTATTCCAGTAAATTGATCTTCAACAGTATCAAATACATGGTTATTTGCATAAGTATCAATATCTCCTAAAGAAGTACCACTTCTTATAAATGCTCTACCAGTAAATGTTGATGTAGTTGTTAAACCTGCAGGGCCTTTTGCACCTTTTGGTGCATCAGTAAAGTTAATAGAATCCTTAACTATTTGATAATTACCCAAATACTTAGTAACAGTATCATTTGCACTATGAGCAACAATATCTGAGTTAAGTTGACCTCTCTTCACAAGTATTTGATTTGTAGATCCAATACCAACAGTATCAACTTTCATAAATTCATCGCCAACTTTAATAACATCACCAGAATAGAATGATGATATACCAACCAAAGTTATAAAGTCAGTTGTTGTTGGAGCATCAAAACTTAACTTAGTATTAATTGGAGATTGAATAACAGGACTTTGAATATTATTATCAAGAGTCACAATCATCTTGGAATTTAGATCTCCTGAAGTAAATGCATGTGTAGTTCCAACACCAACAGCACTAAGATTAAATACTGTAGGAGCTGCTTTTAATGCTTCAGTAGCAGTACCACAAAGTTTAAATTTATTTTCAGCTATTTTAACAACATAAGATGTTGATGGAAGTTTATCAGTAGTTCCAAACCCTACAACAGTTGTAGAAGCAATACCGATACTCATTGTTGTACCAGCACCAGTTGGAGTATATGTAATTTTTTCACCAGTAGTGAAGAAATGGTTATCTACTATAAAAGTATCATTAGTTACATCAACTACTGCTGGGTCAGAAGAATCAAATACTTTATGGAATACTGGAGATCCTGCATGTTTTAAATCAAACGAGAATTTAACATCATTTTCTGTTCCAGTATATAAAGAATCTGTAGCCTCGATTCTACTATTAGTGAATGTTACAATTCCAGCAGCTGAACCACCAGTTTCTGTCATATTGTATTGAAGTACTTTTGTCTTAACTGCTGTACTTGCTGGAGGTGTAAGTCTAAGTTCTAAATCACCACCAGATGTAGATGAATAACCAACACCAATTGTTCCAATACCAGTTCCATTGAAAGTATCAAAATATCCCCATTCAGAGAAATAAGGTGTTGTTCCATCATGTATCATTGTTACTTGAGTAACAGCTCTTCTATCATTAGTAGTATCTGTAATCTCAATTAAACAATCTGCAGCTTGATAACTATTAGAACCAAAACCACTAATACGTGTTGGTTGTGGAGAACTGGTAGCAGCAATATCTGTTGTTGTAGTTAATACTTGAGTTAGAGAATATAAATCACTTCCTATACCAGATGCATTAGAATCTATTGAAGTTTGATGAACTCTCATTGTTACACCAACACCAGTTACAGGTGTAAAGTAAACAGTTGCAATACCAGATCTTACATCAGCACCAAAAGTACCTAAACCTACGCTAGGTGAGTTAGTTTCTGATATATTTTCATTGATCATTTGAGCATAATCAATCATATAAACTTCAGAACCATGTTGCATTACAACTAATTCATTAAGTTGACTCCTTTGATTTCCACTAGTCTCATTTGTTAATACAAGTAATTTTGTAGTAGTTGTTCCTCCTGCAGTTCCTAAACCAACAACTTGGAAAGGTGTATCACCATTAGTTCCAACACCAACAGCTTTAGACTCAATATGATATCCAGTTCCAAATGTTGTGGAACCAATTCCAGTTGAATCTGTTTCATTAAATTCTTGTATCGCAAATAATCTTAAAGCATAGTTATTAACTTTATATTTTGATGGTAAAAATCTTAAAGTACCAACTTTACCAGTAACATCAAAGTCAAATGTTCCAAGATCAATCTCAGTTTCTACTCTACCAAAAGGCATAATGTATCCAAGATTATCATCATGAAGAACATTAACTTGGATAATTTCTTTTTCACCAGGATATCTTCTATCAAATAAAAGAACATAATACTTGGCACTTCTTACCTCATCAGTGTTAAAATCACCAATATTAGAATATGCGGTTGCTCTTGGAAGATCATTAAATTCAGAACTTACACTATCAATGGAAAGAGCACGATTACTTCTTGCCTCAATATAATCTGTGATAATTTTATTATCAAAAAATATCTCATCAGAAGCTATTGTTTTATCATCAATTCTCTTTGAATTTTCTCTTACTAAATCAAAATCATATGTATTATGAATAGATTCTTTTTCACTAATAAGATCGGTAACCGTTACAGCAACAGCATCACCAACTGTGACGTTTGCATTTGAACGATTTTTAGCATCAGTACCAGCAATAGAAACTACATTAACATCTGCAAAATTCTTAAATCCAACAACATGACCTAAACTATTAACAGGATCTCTCCAAGTATCATAATCTACTACACTTCCTAATGAATAAGCAAAAGTATTATAATACTGATTATCTTGTAACCTTTGAAGTTCATCATTCAAGAAACCAGTTTCTCTTTGCCATCCAGATATAACTTGTGCATTTGAAGTTATATTAAATACAGAATCAAATTTATTAGTTTGTTCTATAACAGCAACTGATTTTGATGATTGTCCATTAATTTTTTCACCTTTATCAAAGGTATCATTGGATAAAACTTTGATATACTTATTATCTTCATTCCATGAAACAACTATACCAGATTTATCACCAGTACTAACAATTTCACCATCGGAGAATTTATTTGGTTTTACAGTAACATTGAAGATGGGCATATCTTCATATGGTATAACTGTACCAGATGATGAAGGTCCACTAAAGATACCTGGACTTGTTACCGAAGAATCTAAATTATAAGAAACAGTAGCATTTCCTCCACCTGGATTTGTATTAACTCCAGTAACAGTAAATGGTTTATAATTGTAATTAGATGAATTATATCCACTTCCAGTTGAACCAATACCAATATTTTCTACATATATTTCCTTACCTATTGTAAATGGATATGTAGAAGTTGTATATGTTCCATCAAGAGTCAAAGTTACAAGATTTGTTCCACTTGTATATGAAAGTCCTGTTACTTTAACACCATTTGAATTATTGGTTGTTACAATTTTTGGATTAGTGTCATAAAGATTATTTGTGTTTCTAAGTAAATTCACCTTAGAAACAGATGTTCCTTGAAGTTCCAATTCAGTAACTACATCTTCATTAACTTCATTAGTTACTCTATCAATAACAACAAGATTTGGTGCTTCTATATAATTTTTACCAGCAGATGTTATACCAATATTATCAATAGTAGAAAGTCTATCTAATCGAAGAATTTGTGGTAATTGCACAGATGGTTGAATAGTTTTATCAGCAGAATAATCAAAACCAATATTTTTAGTTGTATATCTTCTTAATACACCAACATCTGTACTGTTTAACCTAATAAGACCACCAGTGCCTTGAGTAGACCCAATAGAAGTTACAACTGGTACAGTTTTATATCCTCTACCTTTTGAAACAATATTAAGTTTGTCAATTGGACCAGAAGCTCTTGTTGATGAAGTTGAATATTTTAAAATAACAGCTTCATTATCTTTATAAGAATCTCTTTCTGGTAAATATGGAATATTAAAAGTAAATGTTGTACTACCTATTCCAGTAATAGTATAAGTTCCATTATAAGTACTATCGTTAATTTTTAATGATGAATAATTAATAACATCAGTATCTACAACAGGATCACGTTTAGCGTCAGCATCAATACCCAAATTAACTGGTGTTAACTTATAAAATAATTCCGAAGGACTATTATCTGTTAATTGTAAATCAACTGATGCAGTTGATGTTACACCTACAGTACCAACACCTACAGCTTGGAAACCAGTATCTTTTTGATTGGTATAATATGGATTAGTAAAGTTTTTGTCATTAAAAAGATCAAAATTAAAGATGTGTCTCTTGTTTCCAGAAATAGTTTGACTTAATGAAGTATCTGATACAGCAAAACCAACTTTATAACCACGAGTAAGAGATAATGATGGATTAATCAATCCAATTTTATGTCCAGATCCAGTACTTGTTAATCCAATAATTTCAGGAACAAGAAGAGTAGAACTGTGATAAGTTTTAGATAATTTAAATTTATTATCATCTATTCTAACAATAAAATAAATTTCATGATTAATCAATGGAGCAATTACAGTTCCAGATGATCTATAAAGAATTTTATCTCCTGTTTTATAACCATGATTATTAATGGTTATTGTATTTTCTGATATATTAACAGATGAAGCACCAAAGGTTTTTGGATCTATTATAGTTCTCTTAGAAGCATCATCATATTCAACATAATGAGTAGTACTGATACCTGGTGTCAATGATATAGAAACAGTATCATTTTGCAATAAATTATGATCTTCCTTACATACAACGGTTCCTACCACCTTTTCAACAAAACCAGTAATTTCTGTCTTTTGTGGTTTAAAACTATGAATTTGACCTGAACCATTTCCAGTAAAGAATAATCTATATGCAGTTGAACCAATACCAGCCACAGAACCATCAGAACCAATTCCTAAAGGATTAGTTGATATTCCCAATAAATCTTTTGAATCTCTAATAGCAAATACTGGCGTATTATTTGCAAGAGTGAAAGTAGATATACCATTATAAACTTGTATTGAAGTTCCACCACCATTTTCATATATTAATTTTTGACCATCTACAAAACTATGATCAGGCAAATAAGCTTGTTGACTTAAAACAAATTTATTAGCAGTAGTAGCACCAATAACTCTATATGAATATGATAATGTAGAACCAACACCAACTCCAGCAGTAGATCCTAATGACAGAGTTTCAATTGGGTTAAAATAATATGGAACATTTACATTTGTGATTATATCTGTAGAAATACCAAGATTAAAGTTTATAGATCTGTTTAGAGAAGTAACAGTAACACTTCCACTATGAGAAGCTCCAACAGTTCCATTATATTCTCTCTGAACTCTAAATTCTGAATTTACTGGATCAACATTTAGAACTAACATTCTTTCAGTTAATCCTATACCTATAATATCGTTAGGGAGAATATTCTTAGGTGATAAATCACCAGATACTTTAATACTTGTTACTATTCCTGTTGCACCTGTTGTTCCTATTCCAGCACTATCAAGAGTAAATAATGAAGTATTAAATCCAACTGTATGTCTACCATCAATTTGTCTAAGAGAATCTGTAGATAATCCAGAAACTGTTATCCTATCTCCTACAGTTAAACCATGTGGCTGAGATGATAGTCCTACAACACCTCCAGTTTGATTATCATACGTGAAAACAACGTTATCAATTTTGACAACAGTTGATGCAATAGAAACAATATCTTTTCCTACAACTTTTGAAATTCTAGCAGAGAAACCATCTCCATTATCAAGATCACTAATATTTAATTTTTCATTAACTTGATAATTATCACCAGAACTTACAATTTCATATTGATTAATTCCACCAGGAGATGAATAATTAACTTCAGTTTCTTGAGTTGCAATTTTTCTACTGTCATATATTCCAGAATATCTTGCACCAGGTGAATCAAGTTTATATGGATAAGTATTTCTCCTAAAAGCTGATGTATTAATATCTTTTGATTGATTATTTGTTTCAGTAAAGTTCCAATCGTTTGGTTTAGCTGCAAATTTTTCACCAATTAGATAGGGGAATACTGGAGAACGATAATTTTTAAAAGTTCCACTAGTTTCATTTTCAGTTGTATTAATGGTTGCAAAATAAGCATAAGTTCCTCTAGGATAATCAGGAGTAACACAAAAACGTCCATTATTTCTATCAAGATCACCATTTCCAAGATATTCATAATCCTCAATAAAGAAACCAAGTGGATAATCAGCAACTGAAGGTCCATTCTCTCTGGAAGTTTTGAGAGAATAACTGGAACGAATCAGACGAGCGATACCACCATCTTTTCTATCATATCCATAAGGTCCATAAATTGGATTACCATCATATGCCCAACCAATGATAGGAGAATGCTTGCCAGAGACCTCTTCGGCGTTGTTTACGAGACTTAAATCGTTTTGTGCGTAATCTAAGGTATTATCACTATTTTTTTGTTTTATGACCTTTCTAAGCGCTCTTGGAGCGTACATAGAAGTAAATTTAATACCTTCATCATTATCACCCCTTACTAAGAATCCATCATCATCATCAAAAATATCCTCATATCGTTTTACATTATCAATATTCCAACTATCTATTTTTGATAAGAAAACAGCACCAGTTCCAGGAATATTCTCTTGTACTGAAACCGTAGCAGTTGAATAACCAACACCACCATTTTTAACAGTAACTTTACTTACATTTCCATTACTGTCTATAGAAGAAACTACTTTAGCACCAATACCATCTCCTAAAATTGTCAAATCTGGAGTGGATGTATATTCACCACCAGAACGAGTAATAATTATATCTTGAATCTTTCCATCAGAAACAATAGCTTTATATTCTGAAGATGATCCAGAAGAAACTCTAATAGTTGGTGGAATACTAAAATTAAATATAGTTGGTGATCCATAACCAGTACCAGGTTTCTCTACATTAATAGAAGTTATAGATCCTCTTACAATTGGATTTACAACTGCATGATAATTCTCTGCAGTAGATGTATTAACACCTATAGTTCCTTTTACATTAACAGAGATTGGTGGATAATTGAAAATATGATCTCCAGTTCCTACAGAAGTAAATCCAACAAATTGTTTTGCAAGATAATTTGCATCAGATAAAGTTGTTCCTATTCCAGCAGAAGCTAAACGGAATCTATCATCATTTACTTTTAAAACATAATATTGTTGTTCAGTATCGATACCACCAATTCCAGTACCATCAAAAGAATATTGAACTATTTCACCATCTTTAAAACCATGTCCAGTATATTCAATATAATCAGAATAAGTATTAATTCCTGCAGGTTTTACAAGTCTTCTCTTATTCTCAAACCCTTCACCTGGATTATCAATAATAATATCACCCAATACCTTCTTTCTTTCTAAACTTTGGAATCTCTGAGTACCATCTGCATAACCAGTTAGGTTAAGAAGATTGGATTTACTTAAAGCCTCTTCTCTAGTATTAGCAAGTTTAATTGTACTAGCATCAACTTTAGCAATATAATAGATTTCATTATCAACAAGTCTTTGATCTGGTGTTGTTTGAATTTGATCTGTTGTAATACCAGCACTTGCAATACCAATTGCACCAGTATTAAAAGTTTGGTAAATTACAGGTTCTCCATCCCTAAATTTATGGAAAGTTGTAAATCCAATAGTATCATTTGCAATATTAATTCTATCTCCTGTAGAAGATGCATCAAAATCAATAAAATGATCAATTAATCTTAATCTTGATCTAGCAACAGCATTTGAACCATTACCACCAGATATTTCTACTACTGGTTCATCAATATAGTCAAAACCAGGATCAACAATATCAATTCTTTCAAATTGACCTTTAATATTAGCAGTAGCAGTTACACCAGAACCAGAAGTACTTTCAATAGTAACAGTTGGAGGTGTTATTAAATCATACCCAGAACCACCTTCAAGAACATCTATTGATTTAACACCACCATAGAAGATAACATCTCCAGATTTGTAATTATAAATTTCAGTTCCATTAATTAATATTCCAGTTGATGTAGCAGCAGTAGTTTCATATTGACTACCATCAAAATCTGGATTAATAGGAATTTTCTTTAATAATTTTTGATGTTCTAATTTCTTATTAGCAATATCAGGAACAGAAATCTTAAATGTTCCAGTTCCTGTAGAATCTACAAAAGTATTTTGTACAAGATCTGGTAAAGAATTTGCAAATTGTACATTATTTGAACTAACTCGTTTAATATAATAATTCTTACCATCAGTCAGATTATTATGACCAGAAACAATAGAAAACTTAACAACCTCACCAGAATAGAATCCATGATCATCTGCACCAGTAGTTACTTGTACTTCAGTGCCATCAGTAGTGCCAGACCACTCTACAGAACGATCTGATGCTGTTATGGGTTCATTACCTAAACTTGGTATAGAAGGGGATGCAACATACACACAAGAGGATTCTGCATGTTCATAAGTATTTTGAACATCTGTGGTATATTTGGTAATATTATCATGAACAATACTATTTCCTCTATTAATTCTTCGTCTTACATATTGTATTTCTGCAATATCGACTCCAGGTATATCACTTAGAACAAAAACATTATTACTAATAACAGATGTTACTCTACCAACTCCATATATTTTATCGTCACCATCTAAAATCTCAACAAAATCTTCTTCAAGGAAATCATTAGAAGAAGTAGTTTCAATATTAAAAGTACCTAAAGAAATCTCTGTAACAGATTTGGGTGCATGTCTTACTGAAACGTTATGTATCCAAGAATTGAAATGTTGATCTTGAATACTCTTATTTACACCAAATGATCCAACTCGTATCTTATCTTTCTTATCAAAATAGAAAGTTGTCTCTGGAATATCAAATTCACCAAGAACACCAGTAATTAGAACCTCAATTTTCTTTGATAGATTACCAACAGAGTATCCATAAGCAACATTTCCATATCTTACATCATCACCAACCTTAAAGGCTGATCTCATTGTACTTAAACCAGTAAATTGGTTAAGAGTCTTATTAGTATAAGTTACAATACCAGAAGGATCACCATTAGCAATACTTACAGATCCACTAGTGGGAAATCCAACAGTAGTATCTACTGTAAGAACTGTTCCACCAATAGAAACTGCATTAGTAAGTCTTGTTCTACCAGGAATATCAAAATTACCATTAATTGAGTCTTTAGAAACACTTATTTGATAATAATGTTCCCCACCATACATAAAATCCTTAACATCTGATATAGCACCACTAGCACCAAGGATATTTTCGTCATTATCATCTTTATCTTGTACTAATGTAGAACTTTTTAATGCTCTTGGGTCTCCTGTAATCGATTTTACAATAAAATCTTGTGTAAGTTGGTAATCTGCATCAGAAGGTCTTAATAAAAACTCAGATGGTTTAATAACCTTAACTTCTTCTCCATATAAAGCTCTAAAAAGGATTTTATACGCTTCATCTGTTCCTTTTGTCTTATAAAAGTCCTTAACTTGTCGAATAAACTTAACTTGGTCTAAATCACTATCTAATTTCCTATTTTCAAACCCACTTGCGAAGGTTGTCTTTAATTTACTGAAAAATTCACGAATAAAGAGGTTGGAAAGGTTGTAAACCTTAGTTCCACCAGTGTGAGCAGCGCCAACACTTGTTTTAAATGATAAAAGATCAGGTCTATTAGGTTGATCCATTGAATCAACACCACTAAATCCACGAATACAACCTGTAAATGAAGTAGCACCGACTCCAGTGTAAGTTATTATCTCATCATCTATTTTTAAGAGTCCATATTTAGCTGGATATCCATCTGTTGTGTCAACATATATCGTTTTTGAGTAATTTTGGGTATCCGTAGATAATCCAGTGTACTCTGTCAGAGCTGTACCAACAAAAGTTTGTAATTTTGTATAACGATCTAAATTTTCCGCAATATCTATAGTTCCACCTTGAAATTCTTGTGAAATATAGTATTGTTTCATAAAATCCACAAAAAGTGGATTTTCTGCCTGCACAAATTCAGGTAATTGGTTCTCAATTACCTGACTTACTTTAACCCTTTGTACTGAAGTATCGATCATTAAGTTGTATATCCAGTTGTTGACGATGTTGTATTAAATGTACTGCTAGTTGTACTAGTAGTTGATGAAACTGTAGAACTTATTGCTTTCTTTGTCGAAACGGTAGAGTTTGAAGATCTTGTATATGTTGGAATATCATAACTTGACCCTCTTATGAAACTCGAACCAGATGTATTTTCTCCAGAAGCAATAATATCCTGTACCATAGTGATGTGTGTATTAGACATATCAAGTTTTACATACAAATCGTTTAATCCAATAACATCATTCGAAGAAGGAATAGCTTGAACTTCCACAATATTATTCTCAATGACTGTAGAGGTTATGCTAACAGTATCTATAAGGATTTCACCGATGTCATATTTGACTGTACCTGCATTCTTCTTAATAATAGATGGTTTTCCACCTTCTGTATATGTAAAGAAGAATATTCTACCTCTTGTATCATTTATTACCTCATCTGCAAGATAAACAGTGCCAGGCACTCCCTGGACGGTGAATCCAGTGGATGTGATGTTATATGAAGATTGTGCAACGTGGAATGCATTTCCATAACATAATTCATATTGAGCAAATTTATTAATTTCACATATCAAATTCCTTCTAATAATAACTCTGGTGATATTTGACACAATTGCGGTGTCTACACCATCAATTAATCCTAAAGTCTTACTATATTTAAACCTACCACCAAATCTATTAACATCAATTGACTTAGAATACTGATTTAATGAGTTAGTAACCAAAGATTTTAAGTTTTCTGGGTCACTAATGTAATTTGTATTGTAATATGCATAAGCATCTAACTCAACATAGAGGTATTTTAGGTCAACAAACTCTGGAACAATACCAGCAACCGCATAACTCTTCAATTTTTGCACTAAATCACGCTTTGTAAAGTCAGAAAGGTAGTCACCATTCCTTGGTTTTACAGAAATATACACTTTTCCGTATCTTGGAGGGTTTAATTCCTCCCCTCCATACGCTGTAACTGATTCAACATTAGGATAAACGTATGACAAGACCGATTCATAGTCGGAAGATGTCACGGCACGGTATTGAGACGAGTAAATTCTTGGTGAATAGTACTTTATGGAGGAAATTGACTCAATTTCATCACCATCTCTTGAAGTTTCATTGGTTGTAACAAGAGAAACGTTAGCTGGATTAACAACTCCACCGTCTTGATCAACTAATTGACCAATAAAACTGAATTCTGCAGCTCCATTTCCACCTTTTCCAGCAGTTGTAATGTAACTTACTGTAATATAGTTGTTATTTGCAAGTTTTTTACCAATTACACCATCACCAAACATGATTTCATACCTTTCATCCTCAATTTCTTGCAACAAATAGGAAGAAGATGTCGAAGTTATACCAATAATATTGTTAATTTGCTTAAATTCAACAGAACTTGTAGCATTTTCTGTTGATCTTACCTTTACATTGAGTGTAGATGTGTCAATAAATGAATTTGGAAGGATAAATCGCTGATTATACTGTGATGTATTAACTTTAAAGTTTTGTTTAATGAATAATCCTTCAAATATTTCAATTTCATTGAATTGTGCGACTCCCTGAACGACATTTACAGTAATATCTTGAGGAATTGAGAAAATATAACTGGTATTTCCTGCAGCACCGTTACAAATTAAACCAGCTTTAAGTGTAACAGTGACAGAATCAGTAATTCCAGTGATATTAAACGATATTTTTGCTCTGGCAGCACGTCTTGAACGAGGAACATACCCAATATTACGTGCTAAGGCGACAACGTTTTCTCTTAATGTAGCGGAATCAAGAAAACTTTCATTTGCCGCCATATTTGTGTTATATGCGGTAGTATATGTATTGTATGCAAGTGCATCAATTATGATTGAAAGGTTCGAACCTTCAAAATCATAATCTGTAAAATCACTATTCGCCTTCAAATAGTCTTTGATAGACGTTTTTATTTCATCGAAATCTAAATTAACGTATTGACCGAATGCCATTATACTCTAGCTGGTTGGAGAAGAACATCTACTGTTTGAGCAGGAACAGGAAGACCAATAATATCATATTCAACTGATGCGAAAACTGCATTACTATCAGGTTCCACACTCACATTAACACTAATATTATCAATTCTTGGCTCTTGAAGAGACAAGGAACTTTCAATTTGTGATTGAATGGCTGACTCACCACCATATGAAGTATTTAACTCAAACAGTAACGCATTAATATGTGTTCCGAAGTTAGAGTTAAATGGTTTCTCACCAACAATAGTAAAAATGATATTTTTAACAGATTGTTTAATTGCATCCTCATTTTTGACCGTAACAAGGTCATTAGTCACTGGATGACGCTTAAACGACAAATTTATATCTTTGAATGACCTTGAAGATGACACAATTTATAAAATTAATCTACCTCTTTATATTTAGTAGCTAAATTATAACAATTATAATACAACTCTCTTGTTTGTGACCTCAAAATCATCAAATTCACTGTTTTTTTCGTGTAATTCCTTATTCATACGTGATTTTTTGGTTTTTTTCAACATATCGTCGTTATAAACCTCTTGAATTAGCTCATTCGTATCGGAAGCTACGTCCATTTTGACCTCCTCTTCTTTTAAATTTGATTTGACGGTGTATACTATCTATCTTTTCTTCTAAAGTTCTTAAATCAATATGAATTAAATCAATTCCTTTATTCCAATATGAATGAAGGGGTGCGATCATCGACCTTGACCCCTATATGGTTTCTTTTTATGATTTCTACTTGTTGCAGATAATTTAGTATGAGCTGATCTACCCTGCCGAGTTTTTTTCGGGAGTGTTTCTCCTACAACAAGAGTACCCATTAAACCTTTTTTTGCCATAATTAATTTACTTAGTAACTTTTTTTGTGACTTTTTTAACTGTTTCAGTTGGTATTAATGCAGTAACGATTAATCCAAGAAAAACAGCTAATAGTATTTTAGATGATAAGAGTTGTAAAATGAAGATCGTTAGTGCAGCAACACCAAAGACCTGCCATTTTGCTTTCACAATCTCAATGATTTTTTCAACGGTCATTTTGTTTCAGTAATGTCAACAACTTCGACCTCATCAGGATCGATAGCATCAGGTTTACCCTCATCAAATAAACGAATCAGTATTTGAAATGCATCAAATTTACCTGCTTCGCTTAAAGGGTTCTTATTCAATTGTTTACCTTCATGAAAAAGGTTGTATTTAAATTCAAGTTTTTTTGGCATTTGTATCCTCCTTAGTACAGATTATTCGGAGTCTCGCCGAGATATTTCGGAGAGACACGCCGCCATAAAGTATCAGATAATTCGTGTCTTCTCATGACCTACTCTGATACGTGGGTCACACCATGTCACCATACCTGCTTTCTTTGCATCAAGACAGAATGAAACATCCTCACCACACATATCCTGTACATTACCACTCTCAAAGATCTGCATCTTCGGAGCAAACCAAGGATACTCAAGTCTCTCAAATACACCATGTTTGATTAGTACCCAACCAAATCCAGTATAATCGACTGTGAACGGTTTCCTTTTACGAGTGATAGATTCAACAGTTTCGTGGTTCATAACACCACCATTCTTTGCAAAATTCTCCTCGTCTAACCAATGTGCAACAGATGTAGTATGTCCATCTTCTGTGGCATACCAACCAGCAGCAATCTCATTTACCTTATTATCATCAATACTAAGTTGACCATCTACATCTGTCTCTGCATCCTTAGTAGCAAGATCTACTAATTGCCAAAACTTATTAGTATCAAATACAATATCAGAGTCTATCCATAACTGATAGTCGTATTCTAATTTACCATCCCAAGGTATTTGTTTTGGTCCTCTTAATACATTTGCTCCCAATACCTTGCATCTTGCAAAGTTAACCATAGAAGAATAATCTTGAGAAATTTGTATTTGATTACCATTCTGTACTAAGTCAAAACATAACTGTACAAAATTCTTTAAAAAGATATAAGAACATCCTCTACCTGGTAAACAGAAGACTATCTTTTTTCCCCTAAACCTATTCTTAATTCTATTGTAATCCCATTCTTCTTTTTGTTCTTTTGTTTCTTTGGGGATTACTTTAAATCCTTTAGCTTTTGCCATAAAGTTCAGTGTCCAATAATTATATCATACTACAATATTTATTCGTTGTCAATTAACCGTTAGGATATAAATCTTTTCTCCACTTCCTGCGATCACCACTTCTATAGTTATCTACAAATAGAGGTTTGGTGTTAGTACAACGTCCGACAGTTGCAGAGGGTTTTCCAGTAGCAGCTTTCATAAAAGCAGAAGCAACACCTATTCCTAATGCGACCTTGGCGGCATTTTCAGCCGTGAAAAATTTTTTCATGAGAGTGAAATAAAGAGCTCGTTTTTGGTTCGTTGTAGGTTAGGGACTTAAGCGTTTTTATAACCCGATACGCCCCACCCCACATCATCAACCCCCACCGAATTAACTGCTCAAATAGGGGTGTAATCTCGTGAGTGTTTATCTCGAATACCTTTATAATATGCAGAGATAAACTGCTCAAATGCAGAGGCAATCTGTGTGGGTTAACTGCTCATAAGGTACTGTTCCATTTGCTTATATTATAGGATGTAATTATAAGACTGTCAAGTGTTATAAACCCCATGTAATATTGTGTCAATTTGTGATACTCAGAGTTGACAAATCGGGGTTAATAGTTTATAATATCGGAGTCGTTATCTCTCCCCCTAAGACAACAAGAACTCGACACAATTAACCCTCTATTTATTATACTTTCCAAAACGATATAAAACACTTAAATATATTTAAAAATACATTTAAAATAGTAATTAACACTTATTCGGTAACATTTGATACCATTTGAGCAATAAATCAAAGACTAATCTCGTCTGAGTTCTTATTAACAACTGGGTACATATTAGGGTTGAATTTGCCCCATCTCCACTCATAATCTTTGAGTATTTCGTTATACATTTCGGGTGGGTAATCGTTCATCTTATGTGTTACTTTATCCCATGTAATACAACTGACTTCAGTATCATCTATATAACACTTTATCTCTTCTTTCTTGTTAGTTTTCATGGTAGTAATTGCATTGGAATAAGTGTTAATCTACTGCATCAATTTCATATATGTCGATATCATCTTCTTCAAGTAATTTCCATTCAATGTTATCATTTTTGGTTGCAATATTGTAAGCATCAATATCATTTTCTGCTTCTATAAATGCAATGTAATGTGTTACTTTAGAAGAGGTTAATCTGTACTGTTTCATTGTTATAATCTGTTCGGATATTCATTAACAATAATGTCTACAATATTTAAGACTTCAGTATCATTTAATCGATACAAATAATCATCAATTATATACTCTAACAACTCTCTACTTTTCATTGTTTGAGTATTACAAACGTCCACTAAATCTCTTGTTAATTGTTGTGCTTCTTTTGGTGTTAATTTGTTATTCATTGTTTATACTATCCTCCAGTCATATTTACACACAGATTCTCTACAACTGTTACACACTAACTTGCTCCAACTAAAGTGGAATACGGTAGCAATTTGTGAACATTGTGGGCAGATTATCTCTTTTCCGTTATAACCTGCTCTGGTGAATTTGGATACAGTTTGTGTCATTTAATCCTCCTTATATGGGGTGAGTTCATAATACTTTCGAGAAGGATGATTACTGTATAAAAATGTCATTAATGCCTCGTGACTTTCCATTAAATATTCTCTATTAAGATCATCATCTTTATATCTACTTTGTGCTGTAAATGCGATACAACGTAAACAATCCCTGATTAAATCTTTAGTAATAATCATTAGTTAATCCTCCAAAGTTACAGGGAATTGTGATAACTTATAGTCCGCTAATCCGTAGATCATTGTCCACACTTTCTCACCAGATAATTGTTCACTATCACACAAATACTCGACTGAATCTTCCAGACATTCGAGCACTTTAATTGCTTCAGATTCGATTGAGTTGTTCATAATTAAGAAGGAAAATAGAGGGTTTAAAAATAAGCGGGCAATCTCCGAATATCTCCGAATTGTTCAATTATACATCTCTAAATCTTCAAAGGATTCATGTAACATAGAAAGACAATCTGCAATGTCTATGTTATAATCAAGTTCCTCGATTAAGTCTCTTAACTTAATTTTAAAATCCAGTAATTGATCATCATTTGCTACACATCTCTCAGG
>MDTA01013520.1_pt1 | contig 20380 bp, 17 predicted proteins | sample 811151 | NCBI WGS metagenome assembly MDTA01 (sample SAMN05326648, study PRJNA326480) | marine metagenome | isolation source: seawater | place: Indian Ocean: South | collected 2010 | reverse complement strand
TTTCGTGGCGGCAAACGGTCCAAATACGCCACGCCGGAACCGATCGATCCCGGGCCGCCGTTTGTGGCAAGGATCGCGCCCGGCGTCAAGTCAGATGTGGTCTATAACCCTAGGGTTTCTATGGCCGTTCGGACTGTCCGGCGCGGCCCGCAAGGAAGCCGCCGAGCCCCAGGAACAACAGCGCCAGGCCCAAGGGCCCGGCATTGCCCCAAAGCGAATAGACGGTTCGCCCGCCGATCGGCTCGGGCAGACCGCCGTCCAAGGTGCCGGAAGTATCGAGATCGAGACGCTTGAGCACCCGTCCCCAAGGGTCGACGATCGCCGAAATGCCCGTGTTGGCGACACGGACCAGCGCCACGCCTTCCTCGACCGCGCGCAGGCGCGCCGCAGAGAAATGCTGGTACGGGCCGGGCGTGACGCCGAACCAGGCATCGTTGGTGATATTGAGAAGCCAGCGCGGCCGGGGCGGGCTTTGCCCTGCCGCCGCATCGCCCGTCGGCACCACGGCGCCGGGAAAGATCACTTCGTAACAGATCAGCGGCGAGACCGGCGGCAGGCCCTGGATATCCAGGACACGGCCGCCCGGGCCGGGAGAGAAGTTCCCCCGCCCGACGGTGATCTTGAGCCAGGACAGCCAGTCTTCGAACGGCACGTATTCGCCGAACGGCACCAGATGATGTTTGTCGTAGACGTCGGCGATGCGCCCCGATGCCTCGACCACATACAGGCTGTTGTAGGCCAGGGCGTCCGCCGGACGGTCGCCCGTGACGCGCAGCGCGCCGGTGATCAACGCCCCCTTCACCGGTGCGGCCTCGGCCAGGGCGCGGATCAGATTGGGTTGGCGGTTCATGACGTAGGGCGCCGCCGTCTCAGCCCAGATGATATGCGTCGGCGCGGGCGCGCCGGCGGCGGGCGGCGCGTAACTCATCTCCAACTGACGGGCGACGTGACCGGCCTTCAGCTCGGGTTTCCATTTATCCGCCTGGGCGATGTTGGGTTGGACCAGACGCAACTGCACCCCGGGGGCGAAGGCTTCCTCGGCGCCGTTCAGGCGATACGTCCCACCGCCCCAGAGGCCCAACAGGAAAACCGCCGCCACTACCGTCGCCGCCCAGGGCCGGCGGCCCGGCCCGGCCAACGCGGCCGGAGCCGCCGCGATCGCCACGGTGACGAGTCCCAAACCATAGGCGCCGAACAGGGCAACGGATTGCGTCATGGCGTCGGAGAAGGTCCAGACCGTCGCCGCCAGATTCCAGGGGAAGCCGGTGAAGACCCAGCCGCGCAACCATTCCGTCATGGTCCAGGCCCCGGCCAGGACCAGAACGGCGCCGATGCCCGGCCCGGCAAGGGCCTTTTCCGCCCTCCGGCCCGGCCCGGCGAGACGATGAACCAGCGCCGCCGCGATGGCCGGGAACAGGCCCAATACGGCGGCGAAGCCGAGCACCGCGATGGGGATCAGCCAACCGAACCGCGCGAGGTCGATGGTCAGGGAATGGGAAATCCAGAATGTGCCCGCCCCGCTCAGGCCCGCGCCGAACCACCAGCCGTCGACGAAGGCACCGCGCGTGCGGACCCGCGACAGGCTGAGCCAGAGCAGCCCGGTCAATCCGGGGATCAGCAGAAACACCAGATGCAACGGCGGCAAGGCCCCGGCGGCCAGAATGCCGAGCCCCGCCGCGAGACCGCGGCGGCGCCAGCCGGACAAGCCGCCGACAATGGAATAGAGACGCCGGAACCCGGACAGGGTCCCGGTCATGCGGTGGCCGCGCTCTTGTCCTGGTCCAGGGGCGCGCTGCGCCGGACCTTGACCCGATGCACGCGGCGCGGGTCGGCCTGCAGAACCTCGAACTCCAACCCGCCGGGATGGCTCAGAAGTTCGGACCGGATCGGGACCCGACCGGCCAGCGCGAAGACGAGGCCGCCCAGGGTGTCGATGTTTTCCCGTTCTTCCGGTTCCATGAAGGAGCCGAATTTTTCCTCCAGCGCCTCCAGCGTCACCCGCGCGTCGGCGGTGAACGATCCGTCGGTATTTTCACGCAGGATCGGCTCGTCCGTGCGGTCGTGTTCGTCCTCGATCTCGCCGACGATTTCCTCGACCAGGTCTTCGATGGTCGCCAGGCCGTCGACCCCGCCGTATTCATCGACCACCAAGGCCATGTGCGAGCGCCGGGCGCGCATTTCCAGAAGAAGTTCCAGAACCTCCATCGAGGGGGCGACGAACAGGATCCGGCGCAGGTGTTCGGAAAGCTTGAAGTCCTGTTCGCGGCCTTCCCACAGGAACAGGTCCTTGATGTGGGTCATGCCGATGGCGTCGTCGAGGGTCCCGCGATAGACCGGCAGGCGCGTATGCCCCTGTTCGGCGATGATCGCGACGATATCCTTCAACGGCGTTTCGACCTCGACCGCCACGATGTCGGCACGCGGCACCATGACGTCGCCGACCGTGCGCCCCCGCAGGTTCAGGATGTTCGTCAGAAGCAGACGTTCGTCATCGCCGATGGGGGCCGCGTCGTCGGCCCGTTCCTCGATGATTTCCTCAAGCGTTTCGCGAACGGAGCCGTTGCCGCCGTTACGGAACCGGCGGAAGAATCGCTGCCAGGCAGAGGGAGATTTACTGTCCTGCGGCGCGTCCTGAATATCCCGCGCGGCGGACGATGTGTCGGCCCCGGCGTCCCGGGGCGGAGGACTCGATGATTGATCGTTCATGTCACCAGGATCGATGGCCCTTGCTTGCGCGGGCGCTCATTATTCCTTTCCATATGGATCGGGCACCCCGAGGGTCCCGAGAATTTCCGTTTCCAACCGCTCCATCTCGTCGGCTTCGGCCGCGTCTTCGTGGTCGAAGCCGAGAAGGTGCAGCATACCATGGACGCAAAGATGAGATAAATGGTCGGCGAGCGGAATGCCTTGGTCCCGTGCTTCTGCCTGCGTCACGCCGAATGCGATGATCACGTCGCCCAACATCTCCGGCATTCCGGCGACGGCGGGGGGCTGATCGCCGTCCGATTGGGCGAAAGACAGCACGTTGGTCGGCCTGTCCTTGCCCCGGTAATCGCGGTTGAGATCGGCGACCATGGCGTCCGACGCCAGGACCAGCGAGACCTCGGCACCCGCCGCATCGGCGCCGGCGCCCCCGGCGTAAGCGGCCAGAAGGGCCCGTTCGGCCAGGGCCTCGGCATCGGCCAAGGCCGCGGTCCAGGCCGCATCGGCGATCTCGATCCCGATTTCAAGATCCCCATCGGCCACGCCCGGGGGCGGAACCGGCACGGGCGCCGCGTCATTCATCGCCTTTTTCGCCGTCGCTTTTGTAATGCTCGTAACGGGCGCCGGCGCCGCGCGCCGTTTCCACGTTCTGATAGGCATGGACGATGCGCGAGACCAGCGGATGACGGACGACGTCCTGTTCCGTGAACTCAGCGAAGCGGATGCCCTTGGTCCCGATCAGGACTTCCTGCGCATCGCGCAGGCCCGACCGGGTGCCGCGCGGCAAATCGACCTGCGACAAATCGCCGGTCACCACCATTGCGGAGTTTTCGCCCAAACGGGTGAGGAACATCTTCATCTGCACAGGGGTGGTGTTCTGCGCCTCGTCCAAAATAACGAAGGCGTTGGACAGAGTGCGACCGCGCATGAAGGCCAGGGGGGCGACCTCGATTTCGCCGGATTCCAGGCGCTTTTCGACCTGCTCCTTGGGCAACATGTCGTAAAGCGCGTCGTAAAGCGGGCGGAGGTAGGGATCGACCTTTTCCCGCATGTCGCCGGGAAGGAACCCCAATTGCTCCCCGGCCTCGACCGCCGGACGGGACAGGATGATGCGGTCCACCCGCCCCTGAACCAGGCGTTCGACCGCCTTGGCGACCGCCAGATAGGTCTTGCCCGTGCCCGCCGGACCGATGCCGAAGACCAGCGGGTTTTCGTCGATGGCGCGCATGTAATCGGCCTGGGTCGAGGTTCGCGCATTGATCATCTTGTTCCGGGTATGCACGGCGACCCCGGCGTCTTTCAGCCCTTCCTGGGGCGTCGCCGGGACGTCGCCGCCGCGCGTTCCGCCGGACATGCGCACCATGGCATCGACATCGGGGGTATCCACGCTGAGCCCCTGCTTGAGGCGGTCGTAAAGTGCCGCCAGGACCGCCGCCGTGCGGTCGACCGACGGGCCGTCGCCGGTGATCGCGACCTCGTTGCCGCGGGCGTGGATGGTCACGCCCAGGCCCTGTTCGATCTGCGCCAGATGGGCGTGGTGCGATCCGAACAAGGCGGCCGCCAGGCCGTTATTGGCGAATGTCATTTGTTCCGTGGTCATGGCCGTCGTTCCCTTGCCGCCGCTCACCGCACCCGCGGCTTCGGCCGTGGCGCGCGCCGGGCGCCGGGACCGCCCGCGGCTCACGCGGTCAACCTCGCGGGCTGTCCGGCGTCTTCGCCGTTTCCGCCGCCGCGCGGCACACCGCCCAGGCTGTTGCCGCCGGCCGAGACGATATCCAGATCGACGATGCGCCCCATCCAATCGGCCGGGGCCTCAACATGGACCGCCTGCATATAGGGGCTGCGCCCGACGAGCTGGCCTTCGTGGCGGCCGGGCCGGTCGAGCAGCACCGGAAGGGTCCGGCCGACACAGCTTTCGTTGAAGGCGCGCTGCTGTTCGTTCAACAAATCCTGGAGCGCCGCCAGGCGGGCATCCTTGACGTCTTCGGGCACCTGCATCTCCATGGCCGCGGCCGGGGTTCCCGGACGCGGCGAGTATTTGAAGGAATAGGCCTGGACGTAGCCGACGGCACGGACCAGGTCGAGCGTCTCTTCGAAATCGGCATCCGATTCACCGGGGAAGCCGACGATGAAATCGGACGACAGGCCCAGGTCGGGCCGGGCCGCCCGCAGGCGGTCCACCAAATCGAGATAGAAATCGCGCCCGTGGCGCCGGTTCATGGCCTGAAGCACCCGGTCCGCCCCGGACTGCACCGGCAGGTGCAGATAAGGCATCAGTTCGGGAACGTCGCGGTGGGCGGCGATCAGGGCGTCGTCGACTTCCGCCGGATAGGATGTGGTGTAGCGCAGGCGGTCGATCCCGTCGATCTCGGCCATCCGGCGGATCAGGCCGCCGAGGCCCAGTTCTTCTTTGCCGTCCTCACCGTGGTAGGCGTTGACGTTCTGGCCCAGCAACGTGATTTCGCGGGCCCCCGCGGCGGCCAGATCGCGGGCCTCGGCGATCACTTGCGCGACGGGGCGGGAAAACTCGGCGCCCCGCGTGTAGGGCACGACGCAGAAGGTGCAGAACTTGTCGCAGCCTTCCTGCACGGTCAGGAAGGCGGCGCGCCCTTCGATGCGGGCGGGCGCGGACATGTGATCGAATTTCGATTCCTCGGGAAAATCGGTGTCGAGCTGCGCACCCTTTTCCCGATGCAGTTTGGCGACCATTTCCGGCAGGCGGTGATAGGTCTGCGGCCCGAAGACCATGTCGACGTAAGGGGCGCGTTTGAGCACTTCCTCGCCTTCGGCCTGGGCGACGCAGCCGGCGACGCCGAGGATCATCGCCCCGCCGTCCTTGTGACGCGCCTGCTTCACCTTATTGATGCGGCCCAGTTCCGAATAGACCTTCTCCGCCGCTTTTTCACGGATATGGCAGGTATTCAACAAGACCATGTCGGCGTCGTCGACGGCATCCGTAAGGGCATAGCCCAACGGCGCCAGAAGACCCGCCATACGATCGGAATCGTAGACGTTCATCTGACAGCCATAGGTCTTGATATGCAGTTTCTTGGGCGCCGTGTCCGTCACCGGTGACCTCGCGCCCCGCATCGTGCCGGCCCCGAAAATACGTTCAGGGAAATCTCACGTCGGATCATGCCTATTTATCGGCGCCTTTCTTCAGGGGCACGCCATAGAGTTCCAATTTGTGCCCAACCAGTTTCATGCCGTGATTGCGGGCGATGACATCCTGGATTTGTTCGATCTCGTCATTCTGGAATTCGATGACCTCGCCCGATTGGACGTTGATCAGGTGATCGTGGTGTTCCTCGGTCACCTCTTCATAGCGCGCGCGGCCGTCGCCGAAATCGTGGCGCTCGATGATGCCCGCTTCCTCGAACAGCCGAACGGTCCGATAGACCGTGGCGATCGAAATGCGATCGTCGATTTCCGCCGACCGGCGGTGAACTTCCTCGACATCGGGATGGTCTTCAGATTCGGACAGCACGCGCGCGATCACGCGGCGCTGATCCGTCATTTTCATTCCCTTGTCGATGCACAACTGCTCGATACGTGAATTCGTCATGATCCCCCGGCCGGTTCTTTTTAAACCTAAAGGATTGGCTGTCCCACTATACCCCGATCAGGCCGGGGTCCAAAGCCCAAGCTGCCCCCACTTGCCGCATCGGCGGTGGCGTTGGGCCGACGCCGAAAATCCGCGAACCAAAGGCCCGGCGGCGCGCGTCATGCGGCCTGGAACCGCCCGAATCGAAAAAGCGCCAAGATGCCCTAACGGCGGCGGCGCGGCTTGGTGCCGAGGCCGATCTTCTTGGCCAGGTTGGAGCGATGCTTGGCGTAGTTCGGCGCGACCATCGGATAGTCGGCGGGCAGACCCCAACGCTCGCGGTATTCTTCGGGCGTCATGTCGTAGGCGGTCTTGAGGTGGCGCTTCAGCATTTTCAGCTTCTTGCCGTCTTCCAGGCAGACGATGTAGTCCGGGAACACGGATTTCTTGGGCGACACGGCCGGGCGCGGGCGCTGGGCCTGCTGCGGGGCGGCGCCGACGTTGGACAGCGCGGTGTACACCTCGTTGATCAGGTTCGGAATGTCGGACGGCGCGATCGTGTTGTTGCCGACATGGGCGGCGACGATTTCCGTCGTCAATTCGATCAGTTCCGACGCGTTGGGTTTTTCAGTCATCAGGACAAACCTCTTTGTATTTAAAACGAATGGCTTTGAGATGCATGCTCGGCGGGCCACGGTACCCTGCCGGAACCGGGGCCGTTCGGGCCCCCGAAAACAAGACCCGCCCAATGTTTGATTTGGCCCATGATTTAAAAAACACAGGACGAATGTATTTCAATTGGACAGACGGCGCTTATATAAAATAGCCAACTATTGTACACAAGTGATTACGATGACAAAAGCCGAAGAAATAACGAAATCCACTGAGACTGCCGCGTTTTTAGATATAACCGGCGATATTTGTCCAATGACCTTCGTGAAAACGAAGTTGTTTCTTGAACGGCTCGATCCCGGCGCGGTTCTCGAGGTCCGCCTCAAAGGTTCGGAGCCCCTGGGCAACGTTCCCCGCTCCGTCGTCGATCACGGGCACGAGGTGGTCTCCCTGGCGCCGGAAAACCCGGCCGAGGACGCGCCCGAGCACCCCCACCGCCTGATCATCCGCAAGGCAGGCTGACCTTCGTCCCGTCGACAATCTTGATTTAAGGCCGAAGCCGCCCGCCGTCTTTCGGGCGCACGGCGTCGGGCGGGCGCAGGTAGATCGGTCCCGGCGCCCGGCCCACCGGCGGCAGGGCGCGCCCGACGGCGATCCCGCCGACCACCGCCGCATCCGGCACACCCGGGCCGCCCGTCGCATGGGCCGCGATCCCGGCCGCCGCCAGGGCCTCGCAGGCCGCGCCCGCCGCATCCCCGGCAACCGAGATTGCGGCGCAGCCGTCGGGCAGCAGACCGGCCAAGGCATCCGGCATCACCGCCGCCGGGTCGGTCATCGGGGCAAGGTCACGGCCGAACAGTTGCACGTAGAAATCTTCGCGTTTGGAATCGAGAGCGACCAGCAATCCCGCGTCGCCGTCTGCGACAGGATCCGGCAACGGCGGCTGGGCCTTGGCCACGGCTTCCAGGGTCGTCACCGCGGCGCAGGGAATGTTCAACGCCAAGGCCAGGCCACGCGCCGCCGCCAGGCCGATGCGCAGGCCGGTGAAGGCCCCGGGGCCGACGGTCACCGCCAAGGCGTCCAGATCGCCATAGGTCAGGCCGGCCTCGGCCAGCACGTCGTCAATCATCGGCATCAGGGATTCGGACTGGCCGCGCGTCATGGCCCGGGCCTGCGACGCCGCAACGGAACCGTCCCGGAACGCCGCCGCCGAACATCCGGAGGTCGCCGTATCGAAGGCCAGCAGGTTCATCGCCGCGTCATGTCCTAGGGGGTCCCGAACTTCCAATAGGCCGTGGCGACCACCGCCACGACCAAACCGCCGGCCAAGGTATACAGGGGTGCCCGCCGCCAGGCGAGGCGGAAGCTGTTTTCGCCGGTCAGCCGCGCGACCACAAGGGTCGTGCCCGAGAACGGCGACGATGTCGTCGACAGGCCCCAGGTCCCCAGCATGACCAGCGCCATGACAACGGGGGGCATGCCGAAAACTTCCGGCGGCAGGATCGTGCCGACCAGGATGACCAGCACCACCGGGTGCAGGCCGATGCCGGCGATCACGATGATGAACATCGCCAGGGCCAATGGCTTGGCCAGATCCGGCCAGGCGGCGATGTTGAGAAGGCCCGCGACCGCTTCGGGGTCGAGCACCCGCGACACCCCCGTGCCGAACATATTGGCGCCGATGAAGATCAACGCTTCGCCGCGCAGATTGGGCAGGGACGAGACGACCCGGCGCGGCAGTCCCCGCGCCTCATGCCGGCGGCCCAACGAAATGAACAGCCAGATCACCGCGAAGGGCGGGGCGAGCAGGCCGAGAACCACCGGGATCGACAGATGATAGATCGTCTCCAGCGCGATGACCGAGATCATCAAGGCACCCAGGAGCATCGACAGTTTCCGCCAATTGGCGTTTTCGACCTTGGGTCCGGGCGCCGGGCGGGGCCGCGCGCCCCGCACGAAAAGCCGGTCGATCAACGCCGTGACGGCAACCACCAGGAACCCCATGACCAGCCCCGGCAGGGCGATATCGACCCATTTCAAGCCCGGCAGGGCGGCCAGCACGACGGTGACGCTGACATAGAAAGGCGACCAGGCCGAGGCCGAGGTGAAGCCGACCATCAAGGCGACGGCCAGGCGGTCCTTCAACTGCCGGTCCTTGGGCCGGGCGACCATGTCGGACAGCAGGGTCAACGCCGCCAGATTGAGAAAGGCGCCCAGGATATGCGCGGCGTAGCCGAGGATTAGGAACCGTCGGCCCGCCGGCTGATCCAACACGAACTGCCGCGCCGACATCAGAGTCGGGCTGGTCTTGGCCGGGACCTGCATCCAGGCGACGGCGAAGAAGACCAACAGGAATTTGAGTGACGACGCGATGCCGTCCAACAACACCGGCAGAAACAGATCGGCCTGCGCCGCCAGCAACAGGCCGCTCGCGCCCAAGCCGTAGCCGACGGCACGCTGCAGGACCGTGGTCCGATTGAATTCCAGGATCAGGAACAGCGCCGCCAGGGCGACCGTGAAGATGCGCCAGCCTTCCGGTTCCCAGAACACGTGGCCGACGGCGATGACACACAGCGCCAGATAAAGCCAAGCCGAAAGGCCCGGACGAGGCGGCGGCGCCTCGGCCTGCTGTGCGGTGACGTCGATATCGGGCACGGGTTACAGGACGCTGCAGGCGTCGTCGAAAGACATGCGCGGGCTGCGCGGAAACAGGTCCTCGGTCGTGCCGGTGCCGATGTTGCAGAGGAAATTGGCGGTCACCTTCGTCCCGGCGAAGAAGGCGGCATCGACCTTTGCCACGTCGAAGCCGGACATCGGCCCGCAATCGAAACCCAGCGAGCGCGCCGCCATCATCAGATAGGCGCCCTGCAGGGTCGAATTGCGGAACGCCGTCTGGGCGATCAAATCGTCGTTGCCGACGAACCAGGACCGGGCGTCCGTATGGGGGAACAACTCGGGCAGCTTTTCATAGAATTCCATGTCCTGGCCGATGATTGCGGTCACCGGGGCGGACATCGTCTTGTCGACGTTGCCGTCCATCAGACAGGGCTTGAGCTTTTCCTTGGCCTCGGGCGAGGCGACGAAAACGATGCGCGCGGGCGAGCAATTGGCGCTGGTCGGGCCCATCTTGGTCAGATCCCAAATGGCGCGCAGCGCGTCCTCGCCCACCGGGTCGTCGGTCCATGTATTGTAGGTCCGGGCGTCCCGGAACAATTGGTCGAGCGCGGATTCGGCGATTTTGTCGGGCATGACGGCCTCGTTCATGGTGGCGTGGGAATGGTTTGGAGCTTACCTCTGACCCTAGGACACTTGTGCTGCAGCGCGGAAGGGGGAAAAATCACCGCGCAACCCGGCATATTTGAACGAAAACGGGGGTGAGAGACCATGAAGAGTACCCATAAGGACAAAAGACCATGACCGGCCGCATTACAGGGGCGTACCGCGCCGCCGCTCTCGCGGTCTTCTGTTTGCTGTTGATCTGGCCGGTGGCGGCCAAGGCCGCGGACCAGGCGGTCGTCGTCATGTACCACCGGTTCGGCGAACAGGACTATCCATCGACCAACATCCGCGTCGAGCAGTTCGAGGCGCACCTGACCGAACTGACGTCCGGCAAATACAACGTGATGGACCTGCCCGATATCGCGAAGGCGTTGAAAGCGGGGGAAAGCCTGCCGGACCGCACGGTCGGCATTTCGATCGACGATGCCTATGCCTCGACCTACACCGTCGCCTGGCCGCTATTGAAGAAGGCAGGCCTGCCCTTCACCGTCTTCGTCTCGACCGGCCAGGTCGACCGCAAGCTGGGCGGCATGATGACCTGGGACCAGATCCGCGAGCTGCAGGCCTCGGGCGCCACCATCGGCCATCATACCGTGCAGCATTCGCATATGGCGGGGGCATCGGAGGACCGCAACCGGGCCGAATTCGAGGACGCCAGCAAGCGATACCGGGAAGAGTTGGGCAAGGTGCCCGAACTCTTCGCCTATCCTTACGGCGAGGCGTCTTTGGCCGTCGAGGCCATGGCCAAGGCGCAGGGCTTCATCGCCGCCTTCGGCCAGCATTCGGGCGTCCTGCACAAAAGCCTGGGGTTCTTCTATCTGCCCCGGTTCGCCATGAACGAAGCCTTCGGCGGGATGGACCGGTTCCGTCTGGCCGTCAACGCGCTGGCCATGCCGGTCGCCGATCTGACCCCAGCCGACCCCCTGGTCACGGACAAGAACAACCCGCCGGCCATGGGCTTCACCCTGACCGAACCAAAGCCCAAGGGATTGGACCGGATCGCCTGTTTCGCGTCGAGCGAAGGCCGCGCCCATCTGGAAAACCTGGGCGACGTGCGGTTCGAAGTGCGCGTGACCAAACCCTTTCCCAAGGGCCGCTCGCGCATCAACTGCACCCTGCCGGGTCCCGACGGGCGATGGTATTGGCTGGGCCGTCAGTTCTTCGTGAAATAAAGACAACGCCCGGGGCGGTCAGCCTCGGGCGTTCTCGTTCATGCTCTTGAATTCGGTCTGGCGCCTTAGGCTTCCGGACGCGGCCAGCGGACGAGGCGGGCATCGTCCAGACGTTCCAGCCCGTTGACGCGGATCATCGCGCGGATCGCCGCGACGTATTTATCGCCGCGTTCCGAATACCGCGTCAGGAACCGCGCCAACGACAAGCCGTTCAACGGATCGCCCGACCGGCGCAGCGCCGCGCGCGCGCGCCGCAATTCGCGGTACGCCCGGTGGGTGTTCAGGTTCAGCATATAGGCCTGCACGGAATCGATCAGCGTGCCGAAGGCGCGAACCTTATGGTCCTTATCCTCGTCGCGTTCGCGTGGGATCAGGCCATTACCCTCGGCCGTCGTCCATTGGCCGAACATGGCGTTGCCCAGGCGCGCGAAGCGCGAGGTACCCCACCCGCTCTCCTCGGCCGCCTGGGCCAAGGCCATGGACGGCGGGACCACGTCGACCCGGCGGATCAGAACGTCGATGTCGTCGGCGGAAACCTTGTAGCGGTCGGCGAGCGCGGCCAGCCAAAGGCGGTCCTCGGCGGCGACCGGGCGGCCCAAACGCTGATCGGCGCGGATCTGCCACAGGCGGCGGCGGTCGGAAAGGATGTCCTGATTGGCGCGCAGAATCAGCGGCAGCATGGCCTGGAAGAACAGGCGTTTGCGTTTCGCCGTCTCCCGGACCTGCGCCAGATCCGGCGGCAGCGACGCCAGATAGGCGGGCGGCACATGGGCGCGGCCGTTGCGGATGTGTTCCAGGTCATAATCCAGTTCGGCGAACCAGTCATGCAGCGCCGTCACGGAATCCGTCGGCTGGCGTTTGCTTTCGCGCTGCGGCGCGTCCGGGCGCTTGGGCGGAAACAGGGGCTCGTCCGGTCGGGACAGGGTCGCCTGTTCGACCGGCCCCTCGTCCTGCGGCGCCAGCATCGCGGCGGCGTCGCCACCCGCCGGCGTGACCGCGGCCTGGGGCGAGCGTTCAACAGCGAGATATCCGGCGGTAACCGCAGCCGTCAGGGCGACCGCCATTACCGAGCGTTCGAAAAAAGTTTTCATTTTGAATCTACGAAATCGGTCAGGGAACGTCTTCCGCACCTGTTTGCAACCTTGCCCAGGGTGCCGGCCCGAAGGGCCAATTAAGTGGAAGAACGTTTCTTGAGTTTTTTAGAAGGAGACCTGTCGCGTAGGCCGTCCCTTAAACCGATTGTCAAATACTCCCTCAAGGATTCGACAAGACCCGGCCCGAACGTCGTTGCGCCGGTTAAATCCGGGGTAGGCGGTTCACCGCTTCCTCGTTTGTGGCGGGCCTTATATCACCAAAGGCATAGTTAACGGCAAGAAATTTTTCCCCAGCCGACAGGCGCCACCGGCGCCTGGGCTGAGGGCGGGGCCGCTACATGACGGCCTGGACTTCCTTCACCTCGGGCACGTAGTAGCGCAGCATGTTTTCGATGCCGTGCTTCAACGTCGCCGTCGACGACGGGCAGCCCTGGCAGGCGCCCTGCATCTGCAGGTAGACGATGCCTTCCTCGAAGCCGTGATAGATGATATCGCCGCCGTCCTGAGCCACCGCCGGGCGCACCCGGGTTTCCAGCAACTCCTTGATCTGCGTGACGATTTCCGTGTCGTCGCCGGCATCATCTTCCGATTCGGCGGCGGCCTCGGCGATCACCGGACGGCCTTGGGTGAAGTGTTCCATGATGCCGCCCAGAACGCGCGGCTTGAGGGTATCCCAATCGCGGTCTTCGCCCTTGGTCACGGTGATGAAGTCATGGCCGAAGAACACCCCGGTCACGCCGTCGACCGCAAAAAGCGCCGTGGCCAGCGGCGAGCGGCCGGCAGTTTCGGCCTCGGTGAAGTTGGCGGTGCCTTCTTCCATGACCGTGCAGCCGGGAAGGAATTTCAGGGTCGCCGGATTCGGGGTGGTTTCGGTTTGAATGAACATGGCTCTTTCGGTCTCCAATTCTTCGGCCCATCGGTTCGGGGGGTGGGGCCGTCATCCTGTGGCGGGTCGACTCGTTATCGAAAAGTCGGTGGCCGCGTTCGTTGTCCCTAACATGGGGCCAATGCGCCTTGCAATCAAGTCCGACAAACGGGCTCAGGTATATCGGAAATTCCCCGTCTCAGGGGCGCAGGAACCCGACGATGTCCTGGACCTCGGCCATGATCGGTTCGGAGATCGCGCGCGCCTTCTCGGCGCCGCGCTTCAGGACGCCGTCGATATAGGTCGTATCCTCGGTCAGGCGGCGCATTTCGGCGGTGATCGGCTGCAGCTTGTCGACCATCAGGTCGGCCAGGTCCTGTTTGAATTGCGAGAACTGATGACCCCCGTGGTCGGCGATGACCTGTTCCAGGTCCTGATCGGCCAGGGCCGCATAGATGCCCATGAGGTTCGCCGCCTCGAGCCGGCCTTCCATGCCGTCCTTGCTGTCGGGCAATTCCATGGGGTCGGTCTTGGCCTTGCGGACCTTCTTGGCGATGGCGTCGGCATCGTCGGTCAGGGTGATGCGCGATTGGTCCGACGGATCGGACTTGCTCATTTTCTTCGATCCGTCGCGCAAGGACATGACCCGCGTCGCCGTGCCGAAGATCAGCGGTTCGACCACGGGGAAGAACTCGACCCCGAAGTCGTTGTTGAATTTCTGGGCGATGTCGCGGGCCAGTTCCAGATGCTGTTTCTGATCATCCCCGACCGGCACGTGGGTGCCCTTGTAGGCCAGGATGTCGGCGGCCATCAGGTTCGGATAGGCGAACAGGCCGACGGAGGCGTTTTCCCGGTTCTTGCCCGCCTTTTCCTTGAACTGGGTCATCCGGTTGAGCCAGCCCATGCGCGCGACGCAATTGAAAATCCAGGCCAGTTCCGCATGGGCGGGCACCTGGGACTGATTGAAGATCACGGATTTCTCGGCATCGATACCGGCGGCGATCATCGCGGCGGCCACCTCGCGGGTGCTGCTGCGCAAGGCCGCCGGGTCCTGCCACACGGTGATGGCGTGCAGGTCGACGACGCAGAACAGGCAGTCCTCGTAATCCTGTTGCAGGCGCACCCAATTGCGGATCGCCCCCAGGTAATTGCCCAGATGGAGGTTCCCGGTCGGTTGAACGCCTGAGAAGATGCGCCGCATGGTCTGCCGTCTCGTGTTGTGATGTGGTGAAAATCGGGTGGAAATCAGGCGCCGGTTATGGCCGCTGGGCCCGCGTGGGTCAAGTGCCCCGCGCTAAAGGTCGCGGGCCTTGAGCATCGATTTAGCGTCCGTCAGCCCGGCCGCCCGCAGCACCACGGCGAAAGCGAGATAGGCCGCGAAGCCCAGGCCGACCAGAACGACCAGCCCCAGGACCTGTTCCGCCGTGCCCCCGGTCAGCATGAATTGCAGGTTCTGGCGGGCGATTTCCAGCACCCCGACCATGCCCGCCGTCGCCAGAAGAATGCGCGGCAGCCGCCCACGCAGGCGCGCATCCAGGGCGAAATGACCGCGCCGCGCCAGCACCACGGCCAGCAGGATCGTGTTGAGCCAGGCCGAGGCCGAGGCCGCCAATGCGATCCCGACATATCCCATGGGCTGCATCAGCACGATCATCAGGGCGATGTTCACGACCATCGCGGCGATGGCGATGCGCACCGGCGTGGTGGTGTCTTCACGGGCATAGAAGCCCGGCGCCAGAACCCGGATCAGAACATAGGCGGGCAGGCCCGTGGCATAGGCGAACAGCGCCGATGCCGTGGCGGCGGTCGCCTCCGCTCCGAAGGCCCCCCGTTCGAACAGCACGCGGATGATGTCTTCCGGGATGATCAGACAGGCCGCCGCGGCGGGCAGGGTCAGCAGCAGGGCGAATTCCATGCCCCGGTTCTGGCTGTTCAGGGCGGCGGCGTCCTCGCCCGCCTTCAATTGGCGCGCCAGCAACGGCAGCAACGCCGTGCCGACGGCGACGCCGACAACGCCCAACGGCAACTGCGTCACCCGGTCGGCATAATACAAATAAGAGACGGCGCCGTCGGAGACATAGGTCGCGAGGATCGTGCCGATCAACAGATTCACCTGATAAAGCGACGCACCGAACACCACGGGCAGAATGCGTTTGACCAGCAGCGCGACCTTTTCCGTCCAGCGCGGGCGGACGAGGCGCAGGGGAAAACCGTGCTGTCGGCAATGCCAGGCCAGCCAGGCGAACTGTACCACCCCGGCCCAGAACACGCCCCAGGCGAGCGCATGGCCCGGCGTTTCCATATGGTCGGCGAAGCCCAGCAAGGCCGCGATCAAGGTCAGGTTCAACAGCACGGGGGCGGCGGCGGCGGCGGCGAACTTGCCGATGGAATTCAAGACCCCCGATTGCAGCGAGACCAGCGAGATGAACAACAAATAAGGAAAAGCGATGCGCGACAAATCCGTCGCCAATTCCATCTTGCCGGGCACGGCGTCGAACCCGCCCGCCAGGATCACCATGGCCCAGGGCATGATCAATTCGAACAGGCCGACGAAGACGATCAGAATCACCGCCAAAAGCGCCATCGCCTGGTCGGCGAACTGCCGCGCCTTTTCCCGTGCCGCGTCGCGCGCCGCCGCATCCTCATCACTCCCGCCTTCCAATTCGCGGGCGAAAATCGGCACGAAGGCGGCGGCGAAGGCCCCTTCGGCGAACAGCCGCCGGAACAGGTTGGGCAGACGGAAGGCGACGACGAAGGCGTCGGCGACCATGCCGGCGCCCAGGAAATTGGCGATCAGCATGTCGCGGACGAAGCCGAACACGCGCGAAAGCAGCGTGTATCCACCGACCGTCGTAATGGCCTTCAACAGATTCATGAAACGCTGGTACGCCGCGTTCGGGGCGAAAACAAGGCTTTTAGGCCAGGCTCAAAGGGCCAGGCTTAAAGGGCAAGTGCGGGCCGCGCCTATTCGGCCGCTTCCATGGATTTGCCGCCGGGTTTGGTCTTGGACCCGGGTTTGGCCTTCGCCGATGATTTCGCATCGGGCTTCGCCGCCGGTTTGGCGGATGCCTTTGCGGGGGCCTTTGGCTTGGCCTTGGCCGCCGCCTTGGCAGGCGCTTTCGGGGCGGCCTTGGCGGCAGGCGTCGCCGCACCCTTGGCGGGCGTTTTGGCCGCGGGCTTCGCGGCGGATTTCGATGCCGGTTTGGCCGCCGTCTTGGCCGCCGTCTTGGCCGACGTCTTAGCGGGCGTTTTCGCGGCGGGCTTGCCCGCCTCCTTGGCCGCTTCCTTGGCCTTGGGCTCGGCCTTCGCCGCCGGTTTCTTGCCGCCGATGCGCTCGAACACACTGGCCTCGATGGACTTGAGCTTTTCCCGGTGCTGAATCTTCAGCCCGAAAATATCCTTCACATAAAACACGTCGACGACGCGTTCGCCGTAGGTCGTGATCTGGGCCGAGGCGATCTGCAGACCTTCCTCGCTGAGCGCCGAGGTAATGTCGTAGAGAAATCCCGGGCGGTCCTGACCGTTGATTTCGATGACCGTATAGGTGTTGGACGCCTGGTTATCGACGATCACGCGCGGCGACACGGTGAAGGCGCGGGTCTTGGACGGCAGGGCCGTCTCCGCCGCCTTGGTCAATTCGCGGGCCGGGTCGCGCTTGCCGCGCAAGGCATCCTCGATGCGCTGGGTCATGCGCTGGATCTGGCCCTTTTCGTCAATCGCCTTGCCGTCCGCGTCATGGACCCAGAAGGTATCCAGCGCCATGCCGTTGGTCAGGGTCGCGATCTTGGCGTCCAGCACCGAGACCCCGGCGAGCGACAGGGCCCCCGCGATATTGGCGAACAGGCCCGGATGGTCGGCGGTGTAGACGATGATTTCGTTGGCGGCGCGGGTCTTGTCGACCGTCATTTCGATGGTCAGGTCGGCCTTGGCCTTTTCCGCCTTGCGCACCAGTTCGGCGTGGCGGACCTGGGTCTCCGTATCGGCCGACAGCCAATAGGCGTCGGTGCAGCGCTCCATATGGGTTTCGCGCTCGGCCTCCGGCCATTTGGCGAGGGCTTCCTCGAGCGACCGTTTGGCGCGCTCGACCCGGTTCTTGCGGCGGTCGGCGGTGGGGTCGCCGGTCAATTCGGCCTTGGCCTGCCAATAAAGTTCGCGCAGCAGGCCCGCCTTCCAGTTGTTCCAGACGTTGGGACCGACGGCGCGGATATCGACCACGGTCAAACACAGCAGCAGACGCAGGCGTTCCGGCGACTGTACCACCTTGCAGAAATCCTGGATCGTCTTGGGATCGTCCAGATCGCGTTTGAACGCCGTCGCCGACATCAACAGGTGATGGCGGACCAGCCAGGCGACCGTCTCCGTTTCCCAGGCGTTGAGGCCGAGCCTGGGGCAAAGCTTCATCGCGACCTCGGCGCCCAATTCCGAATGGTCCCCGCCCCGGCCCTTGGCGATGTCGTGCAGCAGGACCGACGCATAAAGGGCTTCGCGCGATTGCACTTCCGAAATCACTTCGCAGGCGACGGGGTGGTCTTCTTTCAGGCGCCCGGTCTCGATCCCGTTCAACAGGCCGATGGCCCGGATGGTGTGCTCGTCGACTGTGTAGACGTGATACATGTCGTATTGCATCTGGGCGACGACGCGGCCGAAGTCGGGAATGAACCGGCCGAACACACCGGCCTCGTTGAAGCGCATCAGCGTCTTCACCGGATCCTTGCCCGTCAGCATTTCCATGAACATCCGGTTGGCTTCTTTGTTCCGCCGCAGCTTGGCGTCGACCAGTTTCAGGTTCTGGGTGACGAGGCGGAGCGCTTCCGGATGGATGTCCAGGTCGTGGCTTTGCGCCGCGTGGAACAGGCCGACCAGCTTCACCGGATCGGTGGCGAAGGCTTTCTTGTTCTCGACCGTCAGACGCCCGCCATCCAATTTGAACCCCGGCACGTCCGGGTCGGCGAAGCGGAAGAACGGCAGGCGGAACCGCTTCGTCGCCTTTTTCTGCTGATGTTCCAGAACGGCGCAAAGGATGCGAGTGATGTCGCCCACGTCCTTGGCGATCAGGAAGTAATGCTTCATGAACCGCTCGACGCCGTTGGTCCCGGCGCGGTCACGATAGCCCAGGCGCTGCGCGATATCCTTCTGCACGGAGAAGGTCAGGCGTTCCTCGGGCCGGCCGATCAGGTAATGCAGGTGGCAGCGCACGGTCCAAAGGAAGTTTTCGGCCTTCTCGAACAGTTTCATGTCGGCGCGGGTCAGCACGCCTTCGTCGACCAGATCGTTCATGTCGCCGACACGGTAAAGATACTTGGCGATCCAGATCAGGGTCTGCAGGTCGCGCAGGCCGCCCTTGCCTTCCTTGATGTTGGGCTCCAGCACGTAGCGTGTGTCGCCCATCTTGTCGTGGCGGTTGTCGCGCTCGGCGAGTTTCTGTTCGACGTAGGCCATGCCCGAGCCGTCGGCGACGTCGTCCCAGAAGGCCTGGCGGAACTTGTCGAACAGCGCCTGATCGCCCCAGAGCCAGCGGGCCTCCAGCAACGATGTGCGGATGGTCAGGTCTTCCTTGGCAAGGCGCACGGCCTCGTCCACGGAGCGGGTCGCATGGCCGACCTTGAGGCCCAAATCCCACAGCATGTAGAGCACGAATTCGACGATCTGTTCCGTGCGCGGCGTCATCTTGTACGGCAGCAGGAACATCAGATCGATGTCGGAAAACGGCGCCAGTTCGCCGCGCCCATACCCGCCCGTGGCGATGATCGTCAGCGTCTCGCCGGTTGTCGGGCTGGCCGAGGGATAGACCCATTGATCGGCGAAATCGTGAACCGTGCGGATCAACTGATCCATCAGCAACGCATGGGCGCGGGTCGCCTCGGGGCCGGTCATCTTGCCCGCTTCGAAACGTTTCTTGATCTCGTCCCAGCCCTGGGTATGGGCGTCCTTGAAGATCGCCAGCACCTCGCCCTGGGTCTTGGGCGTATAGCCCGACCAGCCGACGAGATCGTCGAGCTTCTTGGTCAGCGCCTTGCGGTCGATGATCGCGCGGGGATTTTTAACGGAAGAACGGCTCATGCGGCCTTTATACACCAGGGTGGGGGGGCGGTAACACCCGCGCCGTTGGGGTGCCTGTGATCCTGCCCCGTCACGGCCGGTCAGTCGCCCTTGGGGGCCAGGTCCTTGAGATTATATAGGAAGTCGAGTGCCGCGCGCGGAGTCATTTCATCCGGGTTCATCCCGGCGACCGCGTCATCCACCGGCGATGGGCCTTTCGCCGCGCCGCCGCCCGCCCCTGCCGAGCGGACGGGGGCGGCCGAGAACAGCGGCAGATCGTCGGCCAAGTCGCCCGCGCGGGGGCTGCCGTCGCCTTCCTCGAGTTTTTCCAGAACCTGTTCGGCCCGCGCCGTGACGGCGGCGGGCAGGCCCGCCAATTGGCCGACATGAATACCGTAGGACCGGTCCGCCGTACCCGCCGCGACTTCGTGCAGGAAGACCACGTCGCCCTGCCATTCCTTGACCCGCATGGTATGGGGCGCCAGATCATCGAGCCGCCCGGAAAGCTGCGTCAATTCGTGGTAATGGGTCGCGAACAGGCCCCGGCATTGATTGACGTCGTGCAGGTGCTCCACCACGGCCCAGGCGATGGACAGGCCATCGTAGGTTGCCGTGCCGCGCCCGATCTCGTCCAGGATGACCAGCGCCTTGGACCCGGCCTGATTGAGGATCGCCGCCGTCTCGACCATCTCGACCATGAAGGTCGACCGCCCGCGCGCCAGGTCGTCGGCGGCACCGACGCGGGAAAACAACTGATCGACCGCGCCGATATGGGCCGAGGCCGCGGGCACAAAAGCACCCATCTGCGCCATCACGGCGATCAGCGCGTTCTGGCGCAGGAAGGTCGATTTACCGGCCATGTTCGGGCCGGTCAGCACCCAGAGGCGCCCCCCTGCCCCGTCGTCCTGCGCGGGCCCGTCGCCGGAACCTGCCGCAGCCCCGATTTCGTCCGCCGGCGTCAGGTCGCAGTCGTTGGCGACGAAGGCCGCGTCGCCCTGACGCTTCAGTGCCGCCTCGACCACCGGATGCCGCCCGCCTTCGATGCGGAAGACGCGGGACGCATCGACCGTCG
>MDTA01032317.1_pt1 | contig 20383 bp, 20 predicted proteins | sample 811151 | NCBI WGS metagenome assembly MDTA01 (sample SAMN05326648, study PRJNA326480) | marine metagenome | isolation source: seawater | place: Indian Ocean: South | collected 2010 | reverse complement strand
TTCGTGAATGGTGTGTTCAGACAACACCTCGGCTGGCGTGGCCATCAGCGGTCCACCTCCCCAAAGACGATATCCTGCGTGCCGATTACGGCCACCACATCGGCCAGCATGTGGCCGCTCACCATTTCATCCATCGCGGATATATGTGCAAACCCGGGCGCGCGGATCTTGAGACGGTATGGTTTGTTGGCGCCATCCGAGATGAGGTAGATGCCAAACTCGCCCTTCGGCGCTTCCACAGACTGATAGGTTTCGCCTTCCGGCACGCACATGCCTTCCGTAAACAGCTTGAAGTGATGAATCAACGATTCCATGTCATCTTTCATCTCTTCGCGTTTTGGCGGTGCAAGTTTCGGGTCATCCAACATGACTGGCCCCGGATTTGCGCGCAGCCATTCAACGCACTACCGGATGATGTTGTTCGACTGGCGCATCTCTTCCATCCGCACCAGGTAACGGTCGTAGCAGTCGCCGTTGACGCCAACCGGTATATCAAAGTCCAGGTCGGCATAAACCTCGTAAGGTTGTTTCTTGCGGAGATCCCACTCCACCCCGGAACCGCGCAGCATTGCGCCGGTGAAGCCAAGCTGCATTGCGCGTTCAGGCGAGACAACACCAATGCCAACCGTACGCTGCTTCCAGATGCGGTTGTCGGTCAGCAGTGTCTCGTACTCGTCGACACACTGCGGGAATCGCTCGGTGAAATCCCAAATGAAGTCGAGCAGCGAACCCTCGCGATTACGATTCAGATATCCCAGTTCATTCTGCTTGTAGCCAGAGGATGTCTCGAACCGCGGCATCTTCTCAGGCAAGTCGCGATAGACGCCACCGGGGCGGTAATAGGTTGCGTGCATGCGCGTCCCGGATACCGCTTCATAACAGTCCATCAAATCTTCACGTTCGCGGAAGGCGTACAGGAAGATGGTCATCGCACCAATGTCCAGACCGTGTGCCCCGATCCACATAAGGTGGTTCAGGATCCTCGTGATCTCGTCGAACATGACGCGGATATATTGCGCACGCTGCGGAGGTTTGACACCGAGCAGATGCTCCAGCGCCATCACATATGCGTGTTCATTACACATCATCGACACATAGTCGAGACGATCCATATAACCAATGCTCTGGTTATACGGTTTACTTTCCGCCAGCTTCTCGGTCGCCCGGTGCAGCAGGCCAATATGCGGGTCGGCGCGCTCGATGACCTCGCCATCCATCTCAAGCACCAGCCGCAGCACGCCGTGCGCAGCCGGATGCTGCGGCCCGAAGTTCATGGTGAAGTTACGAATTTCAGGCATCAGCTTTGTCCTCGCCTTCAGGGTGCGGCGTGGCGTCTTGCGCGTAGCGTTGGTCGTGGCGGATCACTCGAGGAACCAGCGTCCGCGGTTCAATGGAAACCGGCTCGTAGACGACCCGTCCCTTAGCCGGGTCGAAGCGGGTCTCCACATGACCGACCAAAGGGAAATCCTTGCGGAAAGGGTGGCCAACAAAACCGTAGTCCGTCAGGATTCGACGCAAATCGGGGTGCCCGGAGAACAACACGCCAAACAAGTCGAAGGCTTCCCGCTCAAACCAGTTGGCAGCCGCCCACAACGAGACGACTGAAGGCACTACCGGTGGCTCCCCGATACCAAACGTGCGAACGCGGACACGGCAGTTTCTGGCAATCGACAACAAGTGATAGACCACCGCGAAACGGGGGCCGTCACGATCGGCGCCGGCGTGCTCGTTTCTTTCCACGGCGCGCGAGAAACCGCTGCGCGTCGCAGCGTCCGATGTTCGCCAGTCGGCCTTGCCATACTCGGAGTAATCAACGGCGCAGAGGTCGGTCAGTTGCTCGAACTGGAAGTCGTCGCGCAGTTGCGTGGCCAGGGCAAGCAAGTTACTTGCGTCCACCTCGACGACGAGTTGTCCGTCCCGAACATCCGCGCTGGCGCCCAGTGACGCGCACGCGGAGGTTATCTCTTCAGCCAAAGCGGCTAAGTTCTCACTCATGTTCGTGCTCGGATGTTTAGCGGGCGATAGTGCTGGTACGGCGAATCTTCTGCTGTAACTGGACAATCCCAAACAACAGAGCTTCAGCCGTCGGTGGACATCCCGGCACATATACGTCTACCGGTACAATGCGGTCACAGCCCCTGACAACCGAGTAGGAGTAGTGGTAATACCCACCGCCATTCGCGCACGACCCCATCGAAATGACCCAGCGTGGCTCGGACATCTGGTCGTACACCTTTCGTAGCGCGGGCGCCATCTTGTTGACCAGCGTACCAGCGACGATCATCACGTCAGACTGTCGCGGACTCGGCCGGAATACGATGCCAAACCGGTCAAGGTCGTAGCGCGCCGCGCCGGCGTGCATCATCTCAACCGCACAACAGGCCAGGCCAAACGTCATCGGCCACATCGAGCCGGTGCGCGCCCAGTTGATGAGTTTGTCGGCGCTCGTCGTGACGAAGCCTTCTTCCAGGACGCCTTCTATTCCCATTCCAAGGCTCCCTTCTTCCACTCGTAGATGAAGCCCACAACCAACACGCCGAGGAACAGCATCATCGCTGCAAACCCAAACATGCCGATCTCATCCAGGACCACAGCCCACGGAAACAGGAAGGCGATCTCCAGATCAAAAATAATGAAAAGAATAGCTACCAGATAGTAGCGAACGTCGAACTTCATGCGCGAATCTTCGAAGGCCTCGAAGCCGCACTCATACGGCGAAGTCTTCTCGGAATCGGGGCGTCTGGGGCCAAGGATGAACCCGACCACCATTGGCGCGACGCCCATAGCGATGCCGACGCCAATGAAAATAAGAATGGGGAGGTAGTTCTCGATTAGTGTTGCCGGATTGTACTCAGGCATACGTCCTCACTTTTGCGCACCGCGCGCGGTGGCTTTTCGACTGCTTGCTAGCGACTGTTGCGGTACTCATCGCACCACGATTCCGCGGCCATGCAGAGACGCAACGCTCCGGCATACATGGCCCAAGAGGCATACCCCAAAGGTGGACCTTGAGGCGTGCAGACTATCCTGCAAGTGTACTCGATTATGCGACTTCGCGGGAGCCCTGGACGGGGAAAAACGTGGACAACGAACAGGTACGACTGTGTCGACCGCAAGAGTGCCTTACTGAATATCTGAATCGCATCGCATGCGCGCGGCCCCTGCCCCGCGCTTGAGTGAGGGCGAGGCGCGGGAGTGATACGCCGTCGCCAGATGGCGGAATGCACGCCGCTCGCAGCGTGCGCAAACCCATGCCCGCGCTGGCGCGCGGAAGATGGTGCCGAAGCCCGGACTCGAACCGGGACGCCCGTTAAGGCACTGCCCCCTCAAGACAGCGTGTCTACCAATTCCACCACTTCGGCGTGTGGAAAACGCGCCTAGTATACAAGCCCGTTGCCGGACGTTTAAGCGCGCAGACTCAAATGAGCCATGCGACTGGAGCTTCTTGGGGCCCCTGTGAGGTTGCTGATGCTGGTCTGTTGCCCTAGTTGTTCCCCGAACTTCGCGGACCGCTGGGGACGTCACTGTCGCCATCCGAAGCACCGCTGGACGGCACGGTGGGCAGGTCGCTTGGCGCCTGTTCATCGACGATGGTGCCAACCCGCTCGACGACACTCGTCCTCTCGATCGTTCGGGTAGTCAGATACGCGAGAGACAGGCTGATGACAAAAAACATCGCGGCCAGCAACGCCGTAGCCTTGGTCAGAAAACCGGTTGCGCCACGCGCGCCAAACACGGTGCCGGAGCCGCCGCTGCCGAATGCAGCGCCCGCGTCCGCACCACGACCGTGTTGCAGCATCACCAACACGATAAGGCCAATTGCGACCAGCACGTGTAGCGTCAATAGAACTGAATGCAGCATGGACTCGATGTCCCCTGTTTATCTAGTTTTCCGGGCGTCTGCCCGGTCTGTCGGCTTCCGGCGCGCGAGCTATGAAGCCGCGGCACAGATGCCGAGAAAGTCTTCGGCCTTGAGGGCCGCCCCACCAATAAGACCGCCGTCAATGTCAGCCTCACCAAATAGTGCGGCAGCGTTGTCGGGCTTGACGCTGCCGCCATACAAAATTCGAATTGTATTTGCGACATTCGCATCGCTGGCCGCAAGCCGTGCCCGAATAAAGGCGTGCACGTCCTGGGCCTGCTCCGGGGTAGCCGTCAGGCCCGTCCCTATTGCCCAGACTGGTTCATAGGCTATGACCGCACCCGCGAACGCGCTGGCGCCTGCAGCATTGATGACCGCATCCAGTTGCGCGCCCACCACTTCCTCGGTGATACCGCCTTCGCGGTCTTCTAACTGTTCGCCGACACACAAGATGGGCACCAGACCGGCCGCTTGCGCGCGTACAAACTTCTCTGCCACCACTTCGTTGTCTTCGCCAAACAGCGCCCGGCGTTCGGAGTGTCCGACGATGACAAAATAACAGCCGCCGTCGGTCAGCATTTCGCCGCTGACTTCACCCGTAAATGCGCCATTCTCCTGGCGCGCCAGGTCCTGAGCGCCCAACGCGATATCGCTCTCGCCGATAGCCTGACGCACCGTATCCAGCAAAGTGAAAGGCGGACAAATCGCCACGTCTGCGGACGCACCGGAATTCAGTCCGGCCACAACGCCTGCCACGAGCTCGACAGCCGTTGCACGGGTGCCATTCATCTTCCAGTTGCCGGCGACGAGGGTTGTTCTCATCAGATGCGGTTGCTTGCGAACGAAAGCCGACGATCGTAGCGAATCCCCGGAGATTCAACAAGCATCAGTCGCCCGCTCGCGCGGTCTATTCAATCTGCGCCAATCGCGGCCGAGACAGCTTCCGCCAATTCGTCGGTCATCGCACTCACCTGCCCGGCTTCGCGGCCCTCCACCATGACCCTGACAACCGGCTCAGTACCTGAGGGGCGCAACAAGACGCGTCCCTGGTCGCCAAGCCGCGTTTCCGCGTCACGTACCGCTGATACCACCTCCGGAATCTCCATCGGCTCAATGCGGTCGCGCATGCGCACGTTGCGAATCAGTTGCGGATATTTGGTCATCCCCGACTTGAGTTCGGCGAGCGTCGCGCCGCTGCGCATCACAGCGGCCAGTACCTGAAGCGCGGCGACGATTCCGTCCCCGGTGCTCATGCGGTCGAGGCAGATGATATGGCCGGACGTCTCTCCGCCGAGAGTCCAGCCAGCCTCTTTCATGGTTTCGAGCACGTAACGGTCGCCAACCTTCGCGCGCTTGAGTGCAATACCACGTTCACGCAGCGCTTCCTCCAGGCCGAGGTTGGTCATCACGGTACCCACAACGCCACCCACCAGCGAACGGCTCTGCATGCGTGCCTCGGCGATGATGAATAGTGCCTCGTCACCATCCAACACATTACCCTCGGCGTCGGCGAGGATGAGTCTGTCGCCGTCACCGTCCAGCGCGATGCCCATGTCGGCTCCTTCGCTGACGACGCGCTCACACAACTGCGCGGGAGAAGTTGCACCGCACCCCTCGTTGATATTCAGACCGTTCGGCTCACATCCGATGGCCACGACGTCCGCGCGCAACTCATCAAACACAGCAGGCGCAACGTGGTAGGTGGCGCCATTGGCGCAGTCCACGACGACCTTCAGTCCCTTCAGGTTCATACCAAAGTCGATGGTACTTTTACAGAACTCCACGTAGCGGCCAGCCGCATCCTCAACACGCTCCGCCTTGCCCAACTCGGCGGAAGGTACTGTTGTCATAGGCATGTCGAGTTCACGCTCAATCTCGAGCTCAACGGAATCGGGCAGCTTGGTCCCGTCATGCGCAAAAAACTTGATGCCGTTATCCGGGTAAGGATTGTGTGACGCACTGATGACGATGCCCGCATCCGCGTGCAACGTCTGTGTCAGGTAGGCGATGGCAGGCGTGGGCATTGGCCCCAGCTGACTGATGTTGATGCCGGCCGAGATGAGTCCGGCTTCGAGGGCGGACTCGAACATGTACCCGGAGATGCGCGTGTCTTTGCCGATCAGCACTTTGCCGAGTCCACCTCGGGACAACACTCGCCCCGCCGCCCAGCCAAGCCGCATCACAAACTCAGGCGTAATTGGCATTTCACCTACCCTTCCGCGCACGCCGTCCGTGCCGAAGTATTTTCTGCCGTCACCCATGCTCTAGTTTCCTCAAGCTCCCAATTTCACCGGCACGCCAATGCTGGCCGCTGCTCGTTCCGGCGCGGCAATCGCAGACCACACCGCAAGCGATTCCACCGTGGCCGCGACGTCGTGCACACGCAACATAGCGACTCCAGCGTTCGCGGCTTGAATTGCGACCGCCAAAGACGCATACAAGCGTCGCTCGGCCGGTGCCCCCAATAACTGGCCAAACATCGATTTGCGCGAGACACCCAATAGCACGCCAAACCCCGAATTGGTCAGACGGGGCAAGGCCTGCAGCAACTCCAGGTTGTGCGTCAGGGTCTTGCCAAAGCCAATGCCGGGGTCAATCAACAATTGTTCCGGACGCACGCCAGCCGCCAGGCACTGTTGCGCCCGCGCGTCCAGAAACGCGGCGACGTCTGCAACCACATCCGCGTATTCTGGATTGACCTGCATCGTCCGTGGTTTGCCAAGCATGTGCATCAAGCCGATGTCGGCTTCGGCCTCGAGTGCAGCCGCGAGCGCTCCGTCCTCCGCCAGCGCCCGCACGTCATTGACCAGTGTCGCACCGGCCGCGCAGGCGGCGAGTATGATTGCCGGTCGGCTGGTATCCACAGACAACGCGACATCGAAGCGCTGACGGATGGCTTCAACAACTGCAACCACCCGGTCCAGCTCTTCAGCTTCGGACACGCCTTCAGCGCCAGGTCTGGTTGATTCCCCACCTACGTCGACATAGTCCGCACCCTCTTCCACCATACGCTCTGCGTGTCGCAACGCTTTCTCGAAAGTTGCGTAACGACCGCCGTCATAAAACGAATCGGGAGTGACGTTCAGCACGCCCATCACGAGCGGCCTGCGCGCGGGATCGCTTGCGCAAGCGTGCCAACGCTTGAGTGGAGTGTGGGTCAAGATGCCGGAAAGAACACGGGCGCCTGCTCAGGCGCCCGTTGTTACGAAGTCAGTGCAAGCTTGCGGGACCGCCGATGCCGTCGCCGCTCTCAGCCTCGTCATCGTCTTCGCTGACAGCACTGTCTCCACCATCTGAAGGCGGCGACGCATTGTCGCTATAGTCCTTGGGTGGTCGCGGGTCGCGACCTTCCATGATGTCACCGATCTGGTCAGCGTCGATCGTTTCAAAACGCATCAGTGCGTCCGCCATCGCGTGCAGTTTGTCTTTGTGATCCGTGAGAATACTGACTGAGCGCTGGTAGTTGCGGTCCACAATGTTGCGCACTTCTTCGTCGATGGCGTGCGCCGTTTCATCTGAGACGTTTTTCGTCTGCGTGACGCTGTGGCCCAGGAACACCTCATCCTGATCCTCGCTGTAAATGAGCGGGCCCAATTTTTCGGAAAGGCCCCACTTCGTCACCATGTTGCGCGCAAGTTTGGTCGCCCGCTGGATGTCATTGCTGGCGCCGGTCGTCACGGCTTCCGCGCCAAAAATCATCTCTTCAGCAATACGCCCCCCAAACAAACTTGAGATGTTGCTCTCAAGGTACTGACGGCTGTGACTGTACTGGTCCTGTTCGGGCAGATACATCGTCACACCCAAAGCACGTCCACGCGGGATGATCGAGACCTTGTATACCGGGTCATGTTTGGGCACTTTCAGGCCAACAATGGCGTGGCCAGCCTCGTGGTACGCAGTCAGACGTTTTTCGTCTTCATCCATCACCATGGACTTGCGTTCCGCACCCATCAGGATCTTGTCCTTCGCTTTCTCGAAGAACTCCATGTTCACCACGCGATGGTTGGCGCGCGCCGCGAACAACGCGGCCTCGTTCACCAGGTTTGCGAGGTCGGCTCCGGAAAATCCGGGTGTACCACGCGCAATCAGCGCCGGATCAACGCTGTCGTCCAGCGGCACCTTGCGCATGTGCACCTTGAGGATCTGCTCGCGGCCGCGAATGTCCGGCAATGGTACAACAACCTGCCGGTCGAAACGGCCAGGACGCAACAGCGCGGGATCCAACACATCGGGGCGGTTGGTTGCGGCTATGACGATAACGCCTTCGTTACCTTCAAACCCGTCCATCTCGACCAGCAGTTGGTTCAGTGTTTGTTCACGCTCGTCATGACCTCCACCGAGCCCCGCCCCACGATGGCGACCAACCGCATCAATTTCATCGATAAAGATAATGCAAGGCGCATGTTTCTTCGCCTGCTCGAACATGTCGCGCACCCGCGATGCGCCGACGCCGACAAACATTTCCACGAAGTCCGAGCCGGAAATGGTGAAGAAGGGCACCTTGGCTTCGCCGGCAATGGCCTTGGCCAGAAGCGTCTTACCGGTTCCCGGAGAGCCGACCATAAGCACGCCGCGCGGAATCTTGCCGCCCAGCTTCTGAAATTTACCCGGGTCACGCAGGAAGTCCACCAGCTCGCCGACTTCTTCCTTGGCTTCCTCAACGCCGGCTACGTCTGCAAACGTAACCTTGACCTGATCTTCGCCCAGCAAACGCGCCTTGCTCTTTCCAAAAGACAATGCCCCGCGGCCACCGCCGCCGCCCTGCATCTGGCGCATGAAGAAGATCCAGACTCCGATTAACAGCAGCATCGGGAACCAGGAGATGAAGATCTCCATCAAGACGCTTTTCTGCTCCGGTGGCGGCGCTTCGATCACGACGCCTTTATCCAACAAGTCGCCGATCAGCGCTTTGTTGTCGCTTTCCGGGATATAGGTCATGTAACGCTTGTTAGCGTCGCCACCGCGCAACTTCGCCTGTATGGTGCGATCGTCGATGACGACACTCTCAACTTGTCCCTGCCGGACGAGTTGATAGAACTTTGAGTACTCAATCGACTGCGCACGGCCGTGCTGCTGCCCAAAGTTGCTGAATACCGACATCAGCACCAGGGCAATTACGACCCACAAGATCAGATTCTTCGCCATACCGTTCAACATTTGTTCTCCCGCCATCCGCAGCACAATCCTGCTGACAGCCACAACCTTCCCAGTATATCACCGGCGCGGCTCGCCCCTTGCCGGGACATGCGTCGTTCGAAAGCCGCCTAGCGCCAGAAGCCAGTCGCCACTACATACTGCTCCCGAGACCGTGCCCGCGACGCATCTGGTTTACGCATCACGACCCTCGAAAACCGTTCGCGCACCGAACGAAGAAACTCATCAAAGCCTTCACCCTGGAACACCTTAGCGACGAAACTACCGTTTTCCTGTAATACCTCGGCCGCAAAATGCAAAGCCAATTCAGCCAACCCCATCGCGCGGGCCTGGTCGACTGCCCGCGTACCGGAGAAGTTGGGCGCCATATCCGACATTACAACCCCGACCACGGCACCGTCTAAGGCCTGTTGCAGAGCCTCAAACACGGCGTTTTCGTTGAAGTCGCCCTCAATTACTGTCACACCGGCAATCGGGTCCATTGGGAGGATGTCCAGCGCAACAACATGTCCGCGGTCACCCACCCGTTCTGCCGCGTAAGCGCTCCACCCGCCTGGCGCGGCGCCAAGGTCAACCACAACCATCCCGGGCTTCAGCAGCTGGTCACGTTCGTCAATTTCAATCAGTTTGTAGGCGCTGCGAGCGACGCGGCCTTCGCGTCTTGCGAGATTGACGTAGTGGTCGCGCACGTGTTCGTCGAGCCAACGTTGCGATGACCCGCGTCGTTTTGGCACAAACACCCTCCGTATCTCTCAATCCACCCGGTCATCCCGGGTGATATCATGACGGCTTACGCGACCGCCTGCGGTCGGTGCCTCGCCAGGCGGCGATCCCAGATGCCGCAAATTTGCTCAATTGCCTTCCAGGTTAGCTCATGCGAACTGTTAATCCAGCGCTCAAGCGCAGTCTCCGTGCTCGCGCCCACAGCCTGAAACCTGTCGTCACGGTCGCCGATCGTGGACTGCACGAAACGCTGCTCGAGGAAACACGTAACGCGCTGGACCATCACGAACTCATCAAGGTCCGGATCCGTCAAGAGCGCGCGCAACGCGCGGAAACGGCGGTAGCGCTGTGTGAGCGGACCGGAGCGGCCCTGATCCAGTCCATTGGACAGATCGTCGCCATCTACAAGCCGCGACCAGCCGAGTCGAAGGTTGAACCCGGGCTTGAGCCCAGGAACTCGCGCGCCCGGGCCGAAGCCACCCGCCGCGCCGGTAGCAAACGGCCATCGGATAAGGTGCGAAAAGCACGGCAGTTTTCCGCGTCTTCGGACCACCCACGCGGGGGTAGCCAGGATAAGCCCTGGGATAGCCCAACCGAACGCAAGCGTGCGCGCCCGAGCCAGGGCTCACGTCGGCAACACGACTAGCGACAGGCTCCTTTCTCAGTCTCGCCTTGGCCTCGTATTGGTCTCGGTCCTACCAACCCGACCTCGGCCTCAGAGGTAGTCGACCTCGGCAATCTCGTATTCCTGAATTCCACCGGGCGCGTCAACCTCAGCGACATCACCAGCACTTTTACCGATCAGTGCACGCGCAATTGGCGACGTAACCGATATCAAACCCTGTGCGATGTCGGCTTCGAGTTCGCCAACAATCTGGTAACGAGAGTCTTCCTCCGTATCTACATTAAACAGCGTGACAGTGGCACCGAATACCACTTTGCCATTGGCGTTGACCGTTTTCGGATCGATGACCTGAGCACGTGCGATTGTATCGTCGATCTCCGCAATACGACCTTCGATGAACCCTTGCTGCTCTTTTGCCGCGTGATATTCGGCGTTCTCCTTGAGATCGCCGTGGGCGCGCGCTTCCGCGATCGCCTTGATGACATTGGGCCGGTCGTTCGTCTTCAGCGAATGTAGTTCCGCTTTAAGGCGTTCGATTCCATTAACAGTCATTGGCTTTCGGCTCATCAGCCTCTCCTACCGGAATAAGTCCGCGTCCAATATCGGACGGCTAAAGTGGGTTGTCACTGTTATTGTTCGTGATACTCAAGGAAAGCAGACGCGACAGCAAGCTCGGCGCAAGCGTTCAAGACCCTGGACGGCCAAGTGTCCGACGCGTGCTCGAACTCAGGCGAGGCCCAAAACGTCGTTCATGCTGAAAAGGCCCGTATCTTGACCGACGACCCAGCGCGCAGCACGCATCGCACCATAAGCAAAATTAGCCCGAGTGTGACTTCGGTGCGTGATTTCCAGACGTTCGCCGTCGATCGCAAACATGACCGTATGCTCACCGACAATGTCACCACCGCGAATGGTTTCGAACCCGATAGCGGAACGTGCACGTGGCCCCGTCTGCCCTTCACGCCCGTAAATGGCGTGTTCACGCAGATCACGGCCAAGCGTCTCCGCCACGATCTCACCCATGCGCACGGCTGTGCCGGACGGCGCATCCACCTTGTGCCGATGATGCGCTTCGATAATTTCGATATCCGCGTCGTCCCCCAAAATTTGGGTCGCCATCTCAATGAGCTTCATCGTGGCGTTCACACCCACGCTCATGTTTGGCGCAAATACAATTGGAATCTGTTCACTCGCTTTAGCGATGGCGGCCTTTCCGGCGTCGTCGAAGCCGGTTGTCCCGATCACTGCCGCCGTCTTCTGGCGCACGCAGGATTCGAGGTGCGCAAGCGTTGGTTCAGGCCCGGTGAACTCAATCCAGACGTCACTGGCCGACGCGCACGCCTCGGGGTCGTCGCGCAGGTCGATACCATTAGCGCCACACCCAGCCATCAGACCGCTATCCATCCCTAGCGCGGCGTGCCCCGGATGCTCCAGCGCCGCACTGCAGACAAGCCCATCCAGTTCGGCGGCAGCGCCCAGCAAGGCACGGCCCATGCGCCCTGCGGCGCCCGCTACGGCAACGCGAATATCCGTCACAGTTTCATGTCCTCGAAGAAGCGCTTTACGCCGTCCATCCACGAACTGGCGCGCGGGCTATGGTCACCATCACTCTGCGACATCGACTGCTCGAACTCTTCCAACAATTCCCGTTGCCGCCGTGTCAGGTTAACAGGCGTCTCGACCACCACACGGCAGATCAAGTCCCCCATCCCGCCTCCATTGACAGCACGCACGCCTTTGCCACGGATACGGAACAACTTGCCAGTCTGTGTACCGTTCGGCACCTTCAGATTAACGCGGTTGTTGAGTGTAGGCACTTCCAGTTCTCCACCCAACGTGGCGGAGGTGAAACTGATCGGTACCTCGCAGTAGAGGTTGTTGCCGTCACGCTCAAAAATCGGGTGTTGCTTGACGTGAATCTCGACATAAAGATCACCAGGCGGTCCACCGTTCTCTCCCGCTTCACCCTCGTTGGAAAGCCGGATGCGGTTGCCATTGTCGACACCAGGAGGCACCTTGACCTTAAGTGTGTTTTCTTTGCGCACCCAGCCTTCACCCTGACAGGTGCCACAAGGGTCGGTAATGATCTTGCCGGTACCACGGCAATGCGGACAGGTCTGTTGAACAGAGAAGAAGCCCTGCTGCATCCGAACCTGCCCTACGCCGTTACAGGTCGAGCAGCTGCTCGGAGTGCTGCCGGGCCGGGCCCCCGACCCATCACACGTTTCGCAGGTTGCGCGGACAGGCACCGTAACCCGTACTTCCGTGCCGTTGCAGGCATCCTCCAGCGACAGTTCCAGGTCATAGCGCAGGTCCGCACCACGGTAGGCACGATTGCCACCGCCCGTGCGCTGCCCAAAGATATCGCCAAAAACATCATCAAAGATGTCTCGGAATCCGGCGGCACCAGCGCCGGCGCCACCGCCCATGCCAGGGTCGACGCCCGCGTGACCATACTGATCATAGGCGGAGCGTTTGCGGGCATCCGATAGTACTTCGTAGGCCTCTTTGGCCTCTTTGAAGTTTTTGGCAGCCGATTCATCGTCCGGATTGCGATCCGGGTGATACTTCATCGCAAGCCGTCTGTACGACTTCTTGAGTTCAGCTTCCGAGGCGTCTTTGGCAACACCCAAGACCTCGTAAAAGTCACGTTTAGACATACAGCTGTTCCATTGATGGCGCGTTTTCCGAAGACAGGCCGGATGCCAGTGGCATCTTCAGACACATGTCAGAAACAAGGTGCCAAAGCAACTGCGGGCCCTGCACCGCAATCGATGCAACGCCCGCCACGAGACACTCGCCTGTTGTCCACCTGAGGCCATGGCTCAGGTGGCCACCTTCGTGATAGACACGGCTACTTGCTGTCTTCTTTGACCTCTTCAAATTCCGCGTCGACCACATCGTCTCCAGCTTCTGCGGCGCCAGCCTCACCCGCCGGCGCGCCATTGGCGTCCGGCGATTCCTGCTGATAGAGACGCTCTGCAAGCTTCGAGTGCAGCTCCGACAGCCGCGACACTTTGGTCTGGATAACTTCGACGTCATCCGACTCCAATGCGGTTTTCAGATCGGAAACAGCTGCTTCGATATCCGCCCGCTCGCTCGCCTCAACTTTCTCTCCCAGTTCGGACAACGATTTCTCCGTCGCATGGATGAGATTGTCAGCGTCATTGCGCACTTTCACGAGTTCGTGGAACTTACGGTCTTCTTCGGCGTGCGCTTCCGCGTCCTTGACCATCCGGTCGATTTCATCGTCCGACAGCCCGCTGGATGCGCGGATGACAATGGACTGTTCTTTACCCGTCGCCTTGTCTTTCGCCGATACGTTCAGGATACCGTTCGCGTCGATATCGAAGGACACTTCGATCTGTGGCACGCCACGCGGGGCCGGCGGGATGTCGGCCAGGTCAAACTTGCCGAGTGATTTGTTTGCCGTCGCTATTTCGCGCTCACCCTGCAACACGTGAACCGTTACAGCACCCTGATTGTCATCCGCCGTCGAGAATACCTGCGATGCCTTGTGCGGGATCGTGGTGTTCTTCTCGATCAGCTTGGTCATGACGCCGCCTAACGTCTCGATACCAAGGCTCAGCGGAGTGACATCCAGTAACAGAACGTCTTTGACATCACCCGCCAAAACGCCGGCCTGGATAGCCGCACCGATAGCCACGGCCTCATCCGGGTTGACGTCGCGTTTGGCCTCGCGCCCGAAGATTTCCTGCACCATCTCCTGCACTTTAGGCATACGCGTCTGGCCACCTACGAGGATGACTTCAGAAACTTCCGATGCAGACAGACTGGCATCCGCCAACGCAGTTCGACACGGACCCGCCGTACGGGCAATCAGGTCTTCAACCAGCGCCTCCAATTTGGCGCGCGTCAGTTTCATCGCCAAATGCTTGGGCCCGGTCTGATCCGCCGTGATGTATGGCAGATTGATCTCCGTTTGCTGACTGGAGCTCAATTCTATCTTGGCCTTTTCAGCTGCTTCTTTCAGTCGCTGCAAAGCAAGCGGATCGTTGTGTAAGTCGATGCCCTGCTCGTTCTTAAATTCATCCGCGAGATAGTCGATGATGCGCAGGTCAAAGTCTTCACCACCAAGAAAAGTGTCGCCGTTGGTGGACAGCACTTCAAACTGATGCTCGCCATCAATTTCGGCGATCTCGATGATGGAGATATCGAAGGTGCCACCACCAAGGTCGTATACGGCCACTTTGGAGTCACCGCGCTGCTTGTCCATCCCGTAGGCAAGCGCAGCGGCCGTCGGCTCGTTGATGATGCGTTTAACTTCCAGCCCGGCAATACGGCCCGCATCTTTGGTCGCCTGGCGCTGCGAGTCGTTGAAATACGCCGGCACGGTAATGACCGCTTCCGTCACCTCTTCGCCGAGGTAGTCTTCAGCAGTCTTCTTCATTTTCATGAGGACGCGGGCTGACACTTCCGGTGGTGCCATCTTCTTGCCTTGCGCCTCAACCCACGCGTCACCGTTGTCCGCGCCCACAATGTTGTAGGGCACCATGTTCTTGTCACGCTGCACCACCTCGTCTTCGTAGCGACGACCAATCAGTCGCTTGACGGCTAACAATGTGTTCTGTGGGTTGGTGACCGCCTGACGTTTGGCCGACTGGCCCACCAGCACTTCGTCGTCGTTTGAGAAGGCCACGATCGACGGGGTGGTTCTGTCTCCCTCGCTGTTCTCGATGACCCGTGCATTCTTGCCGTCCATAACGGCAACGCACGAGTTCGTGGTTCCCAAGTCGATTCCGATGATCTTGCCCATGATATCCGGTCCAAAAGTTAGCAGTTGAAAGCGCCTTTAGGCAGGTCTACCCACCCACGCGGGCCATATTGGGTCCCAGACGCGAAAATCAAGTGTCGGACGCGCTCAAACGTCCGTATCAGCACCCGGTGTTACTTGGAGACGATAACCATTGCCGGACGCACCAGGCGCTCATTCAGCAGATAGCCTTTCTGGAAAGTAGTAACAACCCTGCCCGCGGGAGTCCCTTCGACTTCCTGCATCGACATTGCCTGATGCTGCTCCGGGTCAAAGGCGTCACCGGTAGGGTCGACGGCCTGAACCCCAAATTTCTCGAGCACGCCAGCCAACATCTTGTCCGTCAGCTGAACTCCCTCGCGCAGTGCGTTGACGTCCGCGCCTTCTTCAGTCGCCAGACCCAACTCCATGCTGTCCTTGACCGGCAACAGCTCCGAGACCAGTTTCTCAACGCCGAACTTGTGCGCATTCTCGACATCACGGCTCGCGCGCTTACGCAGGTTCTCGAGCTCCGCCTGCAGTCGCAACAAAGCATCTTCACGTTGCTGCAGCTGCAGTCGCAGTCCCTCGACCTCCGATTCGTCACTGCCAGCGGCATCTACATCGGATACATCTGCCTCGGAACCGCACGCGCTTGCACCGTCCTCCGACGTCTCGGCTCCATTCGCTGCCGCCTCGGCTGTAAGTATGGTGTCGTCCGCTTCCCGTGGCGTCGCCTGCTCGGCACTAGATTCGTCTTGTTTGGTGTTTTCGGCGTTCATCATTCATCTCGCGATTGCACGGCATCAGGCCCGCGCCAACGACGCTCGAGCCTGATTCGCGGACGAATATGGGGGTTACTGCGGAGGGTTCAAGGCGTCGCTGAGCAAGCGCGCCGTCATATCGACAATGGGAATAACGCGTTCGTATTCCATACGCGTAGGTCCGACAATCCCGAGCACGCCAACACGTTCCCCGTCGACGTCATACGGCGCCGCGACCACGGTGCAATCATCCAACACCTCGTAGCCGGATTCCTCCCCTATGAACAGATGAACGCCTCGCGCGCTGATCGACTGGTCCAAAAGGTGCAGGATGTCGCGTTTGCGGTTGAATGCCTCAAATATTTCGCGCAACTTATCGACGTCTGACAACTCACCGTAGTCCATCAGCTTGGTCTGGCCCGAGACTACAAAGCTGTCCTCCCACTCACGCCGCTGGAAGGCTTTTTCGGCGATTTCCACGGTTGCCTGCATCATGCGGTTCAGATGCTCCCGCGCGTCGCCTAGTTCGCGCACCAGGCGCTCACGCACGGCAAGTAGTTCCATGCCTGAGAAGGCTTCGCTCAGGTAATTGCCGGCCTGCTGCAACTCCGACGGCGTGTACTGCCGCGCGGTACGAATGATGCGGTTTTCTACGTCATGGTCATTTTTTACCAGTATCACGAGGACCCGGTCGTCCGACAAAGGCAGGAATTCAACCTGTCGGAGCGACTCCTGGTGCTGCCTCGGCATAGCGACCATGCCAGCCATGCTCGTAAATTCAGAGAGCAGCTCGGACGCACGCTCCATGGTGGGGGTCGTACCTGACGCTTCGCGCGCCAGTTCCGCACGAGCATGCGCCACAGCGTCCTGTTGCGGTGGCTTCATCGTCACCATGGTGTCGACGAATAAGCGGTACCCCGGGACCGTGGGCACTCTGCCCGCTGATGTATGCGGGGATTTGATGAGCCCCATCTCTTCAAGGTCCGCCATGACATTGCGGACCGTGGCTGGGCTCACGTCCAGGCCAGAATCACGGGACAGCGTCCGCGACCCAACTGGCTGACCATCACGAATGTACTGCTCTACCAGTGCCTTCAACAGGTGGTGCGCGCGCGGCGACAGGTCACTGCCAGCTCGGGATCCAACCATTTCAGCTCTGTCCTCGGATTCAGGGCGTAGGGAGCAAACAACTTGCAGTTGAGAACTTATCAACGAATTTCGCTCACGCCAATCATGGACTGACAGTATCGCCAGATGCGCGAGCGGCGTTCGCACCACTCTGATTGTTGGAATTCGGACCCCATGTTAAGTTCCAGCCAACGCCTCGCCACGCCTTGTTGATGCGGCCCCCTGATGGGCCAGGCCGACCTGGTGGCTACCGTCGAACGGGGAAACTTTGTTAACACACCTCAGTATTCGTGACCTGGCCGTGGTGGGTCGGCTTTCGCTCGAATTGGACGGCGGTTTGACGGTCCTTACTGGTGAAACCGGCGCAGGCAAATCGATTCTTGTGGACGCGCTGTCGCTGGCGCTGGGCGCCAGAGCCCAGTCAGACATGGTGCGCAGCGGGGCAGTTCGAGCAGAAGTTACAGCGTTGTTTGACATCAGCAACTGTGTCGCGGCGCGCGCCTGTCTGACCGCACTCGAGCTGGACGATAACGACGAACTGCACCTGCGGCGTACGGTCGGCGCGGACGGTCGCAGCCGTGCATACGTGAACGGCCGCCCTGTCCCTGCCACGACTGTTCGTGAAATCGGCAGTCATCTGGTGGACATACATGGACAGCACGAGCATCAATCGTTGTTGCAGAAACCTCAACAGCGGGCGCTGGTCGATCAGCTTGCCGGACTCGACGACCAGATCAGCGTTGTCGCTGACGCCTGCGCGACCTGGCAGCAACTCGAACGCGAAAGCGAAGCGCTGGCGCGAGGCCATGTTGACCACGGCGCGCGCCAGCAGTTACTGCATTACCAATGCGAGGAGCTACGCGAATTTGCTCCGCAAACGGATGAATATGAAGCGTTGTTGCGCGAGCACAAGCAGCTCACCAGTTTCGAGGACGTTCGTGGCAGTTGTTTTGCAGCGTGTGCACTGCTGGAGGACGGTGACGCTGGCAGCGCGGACGAGTTGGTGCGCAAGGCGCGGCAAATCATCGAGAGCGTTGACGATCCCGCCTGCAGCCAGATAGTCGAAATGCTGGAGACCGCAGCCATCCACATTCGCGAGGCAGCCGCCGCGCTGGTAAACCTGGCGGAGACACGCACCGCCGATCCCGAGCGCCTCACGCAGGTTGAGCAGCGTCTGACGCTCTACCAGGACATCGCGCGCAAACATCAGACGCAGCCCGGGACCCTGGCAGCGTTGTGGGATCAGCTAGAGCAGGATCTCGCCGAGGCAGAGAGCGAAACCGAGCGCGCCGCCACCATCACCGCAGAACAGCAGGCGGCCCTCGCCAGGTATCTTCAGGTTGGCTTGAAATTGAGCAAGGCGCGCCGTGCCGCGGCCGGCAAGCTAGGCGAGGCGATTACGGTGTCCATGCGCGCTCTCGGCATGTCTGGCGGGACGTGCAAGATCGACGTCCAGACTGCCGACGCAGACACACCCGACTTCAGACCATACGCCCACGGTCTGGATACCGTTGAGCTGCTGGTCAACGCCAACCCGGCATCCCCGCCACAACCACTCGCCCGAGCTGCTTCCGGCGGAGAACTGTCGCGCATCAGCCTCGCGATTCAGGTGCAGCTGGCACGCGGCACTGGCATACCGTCGCTGGTGTTTGATGAGGTGGATGTTGGCGTTGGAGGCCGCGTCGCCCAGATAGTCGGACGTATGCTGCGTGACGTCGCAGGTAACCGCCAGGTGTTGTGCATCACACATCTTCCGCAAGTGGCCAGCCAGGGACACCACCACTTGCAAGTGCACAAGCGGACGGACAGCGCCGGCGCAGAGTCCACGCTGTCCAGACTGTCCGCCGAGGGCCGCGTCGAAGAGATTGCGCGCATGTTGGGCGGCGAGCAAATTACCGCGCGCACCCGGGCCCATGCGCGCGAAATGCTGGACTTCGCTGAGCCCTAACCGCACCTCTGCGACTGTCGCCCGCGCTGAGGTTTTACCGTCTGTCTCCCGTGACCATCTTTTGCGCTCTTCTGTTGTCGTCGCCCGCGTTACTTGAAAGAGTCCCGCGCATACGCGCCAGGTCGCGCACGACACCGACGCACGGAGTTATAATCACGCAATGAAAATTACGTCGCTCAACGTCAGTTTCCGGCCATCCCTCCGCGCACTTGTCGCCGTATTGGGTGTCGCAACGTTGCTTACGGCATGTTCCGTGCCGGAAATTCCCGGCATTCACCGGCTGGATATTCAGCAAGGGAATGTCGTGACCCAGGACATGCTGGCTCGCCTGGAGCCTGGCATGACCAAACGCCGCGTGCGTTTTGTGCTGGGCACCCCTCTCATCGCGGATGCTTTCAGGACGGACCGATGGGACTACGTGTACACCTTCAAGACCGGTACCAACCGCGCCATGCAGCGCACGATCTCGGTATTCTTCGAAAACGACCGCCTGACCCGCCTCAAGGGAGATATACAAGCCTCCGGCATCGGTCCGATGCCAAAACCTGAGCGCACCGATCAGGTGGTGAACGTCACGGGGCCTCGCAAATCCGACGGTTTGCTCGATTCGTTGAATCCGTTGGGCGGCCGCAAAGCTGTGGTTGGAGAAGAAGGCGAGCAAGCCGGAAGCACAGCCAAGCAGGACAACAATGCAGCTGCAAACGAAGAATCAGCGGACACTGGTAAAACCAATGCAGACGGCGGCGACACCAGCAGCGGAGGCAGCTGGTGGGACCGTTTCAAGTCATCTGACGACGACAAAGAAGCAAAATCGCCCGAAGCCGAGGATGTCGCCAAGTCTCGCGAGGCGCCTCTTCAGGACGAGTCCCGCGCGCAGGAAAGTTCGCAGAAAGGGTCCGTTGCGCAGCCAGATGCCCCACAACCAGATAGTGCAGATAGCGTGCGCGACAAGAAACCGGCCAAAACGGTAGCGTCACAGGAACAAACCGCAACAGCCAATGACCCGACGCAGGCCGACGGTGGATTTTTTGCGCGGATCCGACAGTGGTTCGAATTACCCGACGTGCCAAGCGGGCTGTTCAAAGGGCCCGAGGGTATACCAGAAGACAATCCTGGCGACGGCTAACAGTGCGACACCGGCGTTCCGTGCTTGTATCACTTGGCCGTGCGCGCGAACTGCGCGAGCTCATTTTGTGCGCGACGCACGACGCCGACGCTGCTCTCGCGGGTCAATTTTGAGCTGTCGGTAGATCTCGACCCGATCGTACGGTTCCAGGATGTGCGCTCCTGTAACGGGGTGTCCATAAATCCCCAGATCCAGCTCACCCTCCGACCTGCCGGACAGTTCATCAAATTGCCCCACGATGCCGCTCAAGGACACCGCTTCATCCGCGTTGATGCCAGCCTCAACTTCGAGTTCCACGAC
>MDTA01055605.1_pt1 | contig 20389 bp, 16 predicted proteins | sample 811151 | NCBI WGS metagenome assembly MDTA01 (sample SAMN05326648, study PRJNA326480) | marine metagenome | isolation source: seawater | place: Indian Ocean: South | collected 2010 | reverse complement strand
TGTCCAGTTGAGGTGGGGACTCTGATGTACGTTTTTGATGTAAGTAAAATATTACTTATTCGTAAAAAACGTGGTTTAGGTGCAGGGAAAATTAACGGTCCTGGAGGGCGAATTGATGGCAGTGAAGCTCCGTTAGATTGTGCCGTTAGAGAGACTCATGAGGAAGTAGGCATTTCTCCCATTGACCCATTCCTTGTTGGCCGTATGTGTTACCAGAATACAGATGGGTACTCCATGGACGTTTTTATTTATCGTGCTGAAAGTTATTCTGGTAATTTACGATGTTCCAATGAAGCAGAGCCATATTGGATCGATATAGGAGAGATTCCATACGAGGATATGTGGCCGACGGATCGATATTGGTTACCTCTTGTCCTAGATAGGAAATCATTTACGGTTTACACATTATACAGCGAAAATGCCGTTTTAGATTGTAAGATAAAGGATGAAATTTTGTGACTATTATAAAATCCTTTAGCCGTCAGGGGAGGTAATAAAAATTGCATAACAAAGACTCCAAAACACCGAACATCCTTGTAATCATGTCTGATGATCAAGGTCCCTGGGCCATGCAATGTGCAGGTACTCGCGAACTTCATACTCCTCATCTTGATCGGATAGCAGCAGAAGGCATTAGATTCGAAAATTTCTTTTGTGCTAGTCCGGTTTGTTCGCCTGCCAGGGCTTCTTTTTTAACAGGGAGAATGCCTTCTCAGCATGGGATACATGATTGGCTCAAACATGGCAATATGAATGATAGTGTTGGAAAAACGTGGCATGGAGTGGAGGAAAGTATTGAATATTTAGGGGGATTAACGGGATTTACGGATATTTTATCACAAAATGGTTATACTTGCGGCTTGTCAGGTAAATGGCATTTAGGGGCGAGTGATGTTCGGCAAAAGAGTCATGATTTTTGGTGTTCGCATGCTTTGGGAGGCGATAGCTACACAGATTACTGGGTTTTTGATAATAGTTCGAAAATGACGCATAAGACTCAGTATGTTACCGATTTTTTCACTGATCGAGCTATAGATTTCTTAAATGAGCAAAAGTATGTAAAACAACCATTTTGTCTCAGTGTACACTATACTGCTCCCCATTCGCCATGGCGTGAGTCAGAGCAGCCCTCGGACATATGGAGTATGTATGCCGATATAGAATTTTCTTTGCCAGTTGAAGAGGTGCATCCTTGGGGAGGTTGGGATCCTTCTCCGGAGCAGCGCCGAGAAACGATTCAAGGTTACTATACGACGATAACAGCTATGGACAGAGCTATCGGACGTATACTAAATCACCTTGACGCGACCGGATTGGCCGAAAATACGATATTGATTTTTACTAGCGATAATGGCTACAGCTTAGGACATCATGGAATTATGGGGAAAGGTAACGGAACGTATCCCTTAAATATGTTTGAGGAGTCGGTAAAAGTCCCATTTCTTATCAGGCTCCCAGGAGGCCATATGGGTGGGAAAGTAAATTCTGATCTACTTAGTCACTACGACGTAATGCCGACATTGTTAGATTACTTGGAAGTGGCATATACTAAGAATAATATTCTCCCTGGAAAGAGTTTTGCGTCTATCTTGAGAAATAAGCCAGCAGAATCGGGGAAGGATTCGGTCGTAATTTGTGACGAATATGGCCCGAATAGAATGTTGCGTACTACTCAATGGAAATATGTTTATCGATATTCAAATGGTCCAGACGAACTATATGATCTAATTAATGATCCACTGGAACGTAAAAATTTAGTTAATGAGATTGAATTCAAGGGCCAGAAAGAATTGATGGCCAAAGAATTAGAAGAATGGTTCCAACTCTATGTCATAGATCAGTTAGATGGTTCCAGATTGACAACGTGTAGGGGGGGTGGACAGAAGGGAAGTCTCATAAATAATTCAAACAACCTTGAATTATTTGAATCGAATTAAATTTTGTTAAATAGGTTATTCATTTTAACCAATTAAGAAGAGGAGTTTTAATGGCCGAATGGAAATTGAATATCAAAGAGGTTCCTATAGAACATCAAAAATGGGAATGGGATGGTAATAAGTATGAACGTTTTCGTCAGCATATTTCGGTCGCTTTAGGTAATTCAGGGGATAATTCACATCCATTCGATGTGGAACTTACACGGGTATCACCCGGGAAAACTCCTTGTCCTGTACATGCGCATGAATCAACTTGGGAGTTGTTTATTGTAGTTAGTGGCACTGCCAAAGTGTATCGAGAGGGTAGAGAACAGGATGTTTTGGCTGGAGATTGTTTTATCCAACCTGCTGGTACGAGACATCGTATACGTAATGCGAGTAATGACGAGGATTTGGTATTTTATGTTATTGCGAATGAAGTAAAAAATGAAAAGACGGAACGTATAATACCTTGAAGTTGAATATGTCTGTTGATGTTTTTACGGGATCGATAGTTGTCGATCCCGTTTGCTTAAGTAAAGCGACCGAAGCTGTGAAAAATGATGGCTATGTATTGTTGGAGGAGGTTGTTAGTTTTGATTCTTTGGACGTATTACTCGAACAGATGACGAGACATACATCTGTGGCATCGTGGTATGCCTAATAAGTCTGAGGAGATTAGGCACATGATAGCTATAGTCCATCATGTGTCTTGGTTTCACAGGCCCCAAACTCTTTGTTTTCAAAAAGGAGCAGAATATGTATTTGATAGTAATCTTTTAGAGGCTAATGCACAGTTTACAGATGTAATACCTGATTATATCTTCAAACTTCATTTTCCGCATTCATAATTCATGAATTTTATATTTCTCCATCTTGTATTAGTATTCCTTAATTCACAGCTTTATCAGTAGTTCAAAAATATTCATAGTTATTATTCCACTATGGGGGGAGTTATGCGATTAGGTTTTGGATTGTACCGTCATATGCTTAATGAAGATTATTATCGTTTTGCCAAGCAGTGTGGTGCAACCGACATCATAGTGCATTTATGTGACTATGGAGAAAAAAATGATATAGATGCTAAAAAAGTAAATCAGCCTGTAGGTGACAAAGACGGGTGGGGTGTAGCCGATCATCCTGACCTATGGTCATTAGATGAACTGATAAAGATTCGGAACGAGTTAGAGGCTCATGATCTATCTTTCCACGGCGTAGAAAATTTTGATCCTTCGCAATGGCATGATATTTTGTTAGATGGCCCTAAAAGAGATGAGCAACTCCGACAAGCACAAAAACAGATAGAAATTTTTGCCGCGGCTGGAATAAAAGTTTTCGGCTATAATTTCAGTATTGGTGGTGTTGCAGGTCGAGAGTCATTAACTACGAGAGGGGGGGCTATTGCAGTAGGTCTGGATGGTATCAGTGAAAGTATCGAAAAGCCATTACCCAAGGGTATGGTATGGAATATGGTTTATGATCCTGATGCAGATGGTATGTTGGAAACCATTACATCAAATCAATTATGGCATCGATTAGAAGTGTTTTTGAACGCCGTTATTCCAACAGCTGAAAAATATGGCCTAATATTAGCTGCTCATCCCGATGATCCCCCTCTTCCCATGGTTCGACAACAGCCAAGGTTGGTTTACCGGCACCATTTGTACCAAAAACTAATCGATTTAGTTCCGAGTACATCAAATCAATTGGAACTTTGTGTTGGCACTCTGTCAGAGATGCAGGATGATGATTTATATCATTCGATCGAAAAATACGCAGTTCAAAATAAAGTGGCCTATATTCATTTGCGTAATGTTGTGGGCAAAGTACCTCACTATACTGAGACGTTTATTGACGATGGCGATGTTGATGTTGGCCGTGTTTTACGTGTTTTAAATCATGCTGGTTTTGAGGGTGTCATTATTCCCGATCATGCACCCCAGATGACTTGCCAAGCTCCTTGGCACTCAGGGATGGCATTTGCTATGGGATATTTGCGATCTAAGATTGAATCAGTTACAGGTGTAAAGGTGTGAGATTAGGAGCTAATATCGGATATTGAAGTTACTACACAACATTGATTGCTGGAGGATTTTTTATGCTGGCTGCCGTATTACAAGATTTTAACCAATTAGAGCTAAAGGATGTGGAGATACCTGTCCCAAAAACCGGTGAAGTCGTAGTCAGAATAAAGAGTTGTGGGTTTTGCGCAACGGACTATAAAGCAATAAAGGGTATTCGCCGAAATGTTTCTTTTCCATTAATACCGGGGCATGAACCGGCAGGAATTGTTCACTCGATTGGTCCAGGAGTAAGACATGTTAAAGTAGGTGATGAGGTAATATGCCAACCTTCCGGTTTTTGTGGGGCATGTAGCTATTGTAAGGCGGGTGACACTCATTATTGTGAATTTGCTTTTACTACTGGAGGAGATGGCCCGGAGGAAGTATGGGCGGGTGCCTTCGCAGAATATATGAAGACGGTTGAGAGTTGTTTATTTCATAAACCAAAATCAATCAGCTTTGATGCCGCCGCACTTACAGAGCCACTATCAGGAGCTTGGAAAGGCCTTATAAAACATAGCGAAATGGAAGTTGGAGATGATGTGGTGATTATTGGAGTAGGTGGTATCTGATTATTGTGTATGATGGTGGCTCGAGCTGCAGGTGCTGGAAAGCTAATTGCTATTGATCCGAGTAGCTACGCGCGGAATAATTCTCTGCAACTTGGAGCCACTCACGCTATTGATCCTTTACGGGGAGATCCGGTAAGTGCGGTTTATGATATTATTCCCAAGGGGCCGGATATAGTCGTGGAATCTGCAGGCCCTATTGACGCAGTCAAATTGATGACAAAACTACGTCGTCGGGGTACAAAATGGAACATATTTGGTATAACTACCGATGAGACGTTTGAATTAGAAGGAGGCCTAACTCATTTTCTCGAAGGTCGGATGGATGCGAGTTTTGGTACTAATCCGAGTGCGATGCAAAAATCCATTCGGCTTATGGAAAACCGCTTGGTTAACCCTGAGTCAATTATCAGTCACAGATTCAAGCTGGAAGATATCCATGAGGCAATTGAGGTTATGGGACATTCCGAACGAAATAAGGTAATGATACATCCCTAATAGTCTTATAAAAGTACGCTGTTTTTGGATAGTTCCCTTTTAAACAGCTTAAAATAGATTTATTGCCAATTTTCTATTCCAGTGGGTGTTTCATGGATTAGTGCACGTCGATCTTCAGCAATCCATTCATCCCACATGAGTTCATCATCACGCGCAAAACCACTATTCGCTCGAGTGTATAATAAAGGATCTTCGCCAAAAAGTCGCATGAGTCTACGGTCGCCATTAGCTTTGGCCTGTTCTACTATTGATCGAACTGCTGGTCCATTGTGATTGTCTCGACATCTAAGCCATGATTTGTTGTAGTAAAGGCTAAAAAAGAAACGAGATTTTCCTGAAAAGTTTGGGCTTCCCGAGTGGTATAATGCAGAATGCGTGAAAACTACATCGCCAGCTTCAACAGGCACTATAATCTCGTCGGGGTGGGGCCGATTACTGTCTTCAGGTTTAATTGCGATTGGGCTGCGGTGAGATCCAGGCAACACACGTAATGGACCGTACTCTTCTGTAAGATCTTGTAAATAGGTTATCGCATTACACGCTAATGGTGGTATGTACTCCTCATGTGTTGGTTTGTAAGCCCAAATATCACGGTGCCAGCCCGATGCTCTGTTTACCGCCTCTTCTTTTTTTACCGAAGGGAATGCCATGAAGGTCAGATTATCCATTTGAACAAAAGGTCCTAAGATTCGTTCCGCAAAATTTAGTATAGTAGGATGAGCTACAGCAGGGAGGAAAAGTTTTGGTTCGAATTCTAATGTTGAACGTAGCCATAATGTAGGATCTTTTTGTCCAAGTGGAGTTTGCCTTTCAACAATACTCGGGTAAACGTCTTTCCATTTTTTCATTAGCTTTTCACTGAATACTTTTTTAAAAACGGTATAACCATCACGTTTATAGGTCAATAATCGTTCGCTGAGATCCATTTTTATGACTCCAAAGTTTTTTAATGATGCCGAAATTTATTGTTTGAAGTACCTATATGCAACATGAATTTTTGATATTTATTTCAACATCCTTCAGATAAAAAATTTTCAATCAGGTAACGAGGAGTTTAAAAGTCTGATCAATAGGGTTGATCCTTACACAGCGAGATATTGTTAACTTTTTAGTATATAAATTCGTCTAATTAGACTTATTTATTTGAGATCAATAATTAATCTTTGTTATTTTCATTGGAAAAAACATGTGGGGCGCATTTTTTTTCATTATTTTGTAACGTGTAACTTTTACGAGTGATTAATTATGGTGATAAAACGATAATGGATTGGTTGCCTACAACTAAGAAAGAAGTTGAAGCAAGAGGTTGGGAGTTTCTTGATGTAATACTGGTTTCTGGTGACGCATACGTTGATCACCCTGCCTTTGGTCATGCTGTTGTTGGGAGAATATTGGAGTCCATGGGATTAAGAGTTGCTGTTCTTGCTCAACCTAATTGGCGGGATGATTTGCGTGATTTTAAGAAACTTGGTCCGCCCAGACTATTTTTTGCAGTATCTTCTGGTTGTATGGATCCAATGGTGAACCATTATACGGCAGGGAAACGGAAAAGATCTACTGACGCATACACGCCAGGTGGCCAACCGGGTTTTCGTCCGGATTATGCTGCAATTGTTTATTCAACAATTTTGAAGGAATTGTATCCAGATATTCCAATCATTCTTGGAGGTATTGAAGGTTCACTAAGGCGTGTGACTCATTATGACTATTGGTCAGATAAATTAAAACCCTCTATTTTGTTGGAAAGTCAGGCGGATTTATTGGTTTATGGCATGGGGGAACAGCCCTTAAGAGAGATTGTACGTTTGTTAAAAAAAGGAGTGCCTTTTGCATCTCTTCGTACTATCTCACAAACCGCATTTATAATTAAATCAGGAGAGAGGTTACCCAAAAATAAACAATGGGATGATTTTCAACTTGCTTCTCACGAAGTTTGTTTAAAAAATAAAAAAGCCTTTGCGAGAAACTTTAAATTTATCGAACAAGAATCGAACAAACAGTTTGGTCGACGTTTGTTACAAGAAATCGGCTCAGACACGTTAGTTGTCAATCCTCCATATCAAACAATGACCGAATCAGAAATTGACGCCTCATTTGATTTACCATATACACGTCAGCCGCATCCAAAATACTCCAAGCGCGGGAAAATTCCTGCATTTGAAATGATAAAGTTCTCAGTTAACATGCACCGTGGTTGTTTTGGAGGTTGTAGCTTTTGTACTATTTCCGCTCATCAGGGGAAAATGATTGCGAGTAGATCTAAAGAATCAATAATGCGTGAAATAGATCTGGTAACGCGCATGCCTGATTTTAAAGGCAATATAAGCGATTTAGGCGGTCCGTCCGGAAATATGTATAAGATGAAGGGTAAAGTGCAGTCAATCTGTGATCGTTGTGTGAGTCCGTCCTGTATACATCCAACAATTTGTCATAACCTTGATATGAATCATGGACCGCTTTTAGACATTTATCGTAGCGCCTCTGCACATCCTAAAGTTAAGAAAGCTGTCGTTTCAAGCGGCATTCGTTACGACATGTTAGTCAGGGGAGATGACAAGCAGAGCTCAGAGAATCATTGCGATGAATATATTGAAGAGCTCGTAAAGAATCACGTTTCAGGCCGATTGAAAATAGCTCCTGAGCATACATCTGATAAGGTTCTGAAATTAATGAGAAAACCTTCTTTCTCATTTTTTGATGCTTTCAAAAAGAAATTTGACTCATTTAATCTTCAGGCTGGTCTCAAACAACAATTAATCCCTTATTTCATTTCAAGTCATCCCGGTTCAAATTTAGAGGATATGGCTGATTTGGCTTGTAAAACGAAGGATAAGGGTTTTCAACTTGAACAGGTTCAGGATTTTACCCCCACGCCCATGACCGTAGCTACCGTTATATACTACTCCGGTTATGATCCTTACTCGCTCAAGAAGGTTTCGACGGCTCGTAGCTCGCAAGAGAAAAAAGATCAACACAGATTTTTTTTCTGGTATAAGTCGGAAAATTTCAAATGGATTCGTAGGACATTGGATCGCTTAAATCGTCCGGACCTGGCTGTTAAGCTTTTAACTAAGCGTGAATCAGAGGCTGTAAATAAAAAATCCAAGAAGATTCGTAAAAAAAGTAAATTAGTTTAATCACCGCCGATAGGTTCAATATATACGTAGTACGGAGCTATACTGCGCTCTTTACGGTCGTAGAACGCTGCATACAAATGAGTTTGTTCAGATTTCAACCTGACTTCAAATGTTACATTTCGCTGGTCATTTTCTACTTCAGCATGCATAGTTTGTCCTGAAACTTTAATTTGTGCCCACTCAACATCTAGTGCTTTACCTCCCTCGTACATGGGGGCATCTGAGACTTTTATTGAATCTTTTCTCCAATTACTATCATCGCCATGGATACCATCGCGTAATTTATAGTCGGTCTCTTCTGGCCAACGTCGTAGTTCTATTTTATAAGTGCCATCTACTTTAATATCAATTTCCCAATAGCCACCACAGATGTGTCCGGCTCTTACCTGTCCTTGATTCCATGCAACATCGCAGGTGTCATTTCTGAGGTCGTGTGTAGTTATAGTTTGTCTTTTTATGTTTCCGATGGCAATAGGTATTTCATTGTCCATTTGTGGCGAAATAAGTTTCCACCATCGGTCGTAAACTTTTCGAAGAGAAATTACTCGATCTGGATATTTATTGGAGACATTTTTACGTTGTCCCGGATCGAATTGTAGATTGTAAAGCTCCTTTCCGTTAATTAAACGCCAACTATCTTGCATTACCGAGCTCCGTCGCCATTTGATAGGATGCGCTACTCGCTGTGTGTCACAGACGGTTGTTCGATCGCTCCAGTCATGATCAGATTCATCGTTTATTAAAGGGATCAAACTTTCTCCGTGGAAACATCGCTCATGAGATGTTTCAATATTGCATAAGTCTAAAACAGTAGGCATAAAATCAACATAAGAGGCTAAGTCGGATATATCTTTACCTCTGGATAATTTTTGTTGGGGACAGTACAGGAAAAACGGAACGCGGTGACCTCCTTCGTACGGAGATCCCTTTTTCCCCCTCATACCGCTATTATATGAACCTTGACCTTCCTTCGGAAATTCCTTCTCGTCGAGTTCAACTCCGTTTGCAGTTCCATTGTCGGTCATGAAAATTATTATAGTATCTTCGGCAATATTTAATGTATTCAGATGTTGAATCATATGGCCGATATTTTCATCAATATTGGTGATCATTCCATAGAAACGAGCCCTATCTTCGTGAGGTGTACAGTTTACATATGGCTTCACGTATTTCGGTTCGATATTTAGAGGGCCATGTGGGGCATTTGTCGCGATAAAACAAAAAAATGGGTGGTCTCTATTTTCTTCTACGAATTTCATGCCTTCTCGGAAAAACACATCTGTGCAATAACCTGAAAAAGCAGTCGGTATTCCGTTTTCGAAGTAGGTATCGTCAAAATAATCGTTTCCCCACGCATCGCCAGTGTTACCTATGCCACCTCCGCCGTGATAGACAGTCTTATCGAAACCTCTTTCATGTGGGCGGTAGGGGGAACTGTCTCCTAAATGCCACTTTCCAAAATGACCCGTACGATATCCATTCTCACTTAAAGCATTGGCCAGCGTCCATTCATTTTCGCGTAGTAATGATCTGCCTCCAATGGTGTGCCAAACGCCCGCACTAGTACAATAGTGTCCAGTTAATAGGCCTGCTCTTGTCGGAGCACAAGTACTGCCGACGTGATAATTAGTAAACCGAATACTGCGGCCGTGGAGATCGTTTAAGTTGGGGGTATTGATAACTGAATTACCATGGCATCCAAGATCACCATAACCCTGATCATCTGTGAGAATAAAAACTATGTTCGGACGACGTTGAGACATATAGAGGCTCCACGAAGATTTGAATTTATGTAAGTATCTACTGTTTTACGTAGAGATACTGATTCGCTTATGATAGATAGTTAAAATAAGATAGCTGAATACATTTGTTTTACTCAAGGCCGATTTTCAATCATGCTTGCAGGTTGATAAGGCAAAGTTTAGTTTTCCCATGAGTTGTATATATTCTATCAGAGAGTGACTATGCTTGATTCAGAAGCATCGGATTTCTATCGAAGTCAAGGTTATTGGCTAAATAAAAAGCCTCTATTTTCTACGGAGAAATTCGATAGGTTGTGCCAGATTTTCGAAGAGATTCTGGCACAAAAAGGTGCAAATTTGCGCGCTGATCAATTAGACGTCCCTCATTTTAAATATCCTGAGTTATTTGAGTTTTTATTAGCTGACGAAGTATTAGATATTGTTGAGTCGATTCTCGGGCCTAATATTGGACTGTGGAGCAGTCATTTTATTTGTAAGGAACCGGAAATTGGTCGCGCTACTCCATGGCATGAAGATTCGGCATATTGGAATGGTCGAATGGATCGTATGGACCAAATTTTAACAGTTTGGTTGGCTATTGATCCATCGGACCGAGAAAATGGTTGTATGCGAGTAATTCCGGGCTCGCATGTAAACGTTTTTTCAGACTATGAGGACGTTGATACTCATAAAAACACTTTTGGTCGTCAGATTTTATCTGATACGATCGATGAATCGAAAGCAGTTTATTTTGAATTAGAACCGAATCAATCATCATTACACGATGCACGTTTAATTCACGGAGCTACCTCTAATAGTAGTGCTCGGCGGCGTTGTGGTTTTACGATGCGTTATTTTTCACTTGAATCCCATGTATTAAAGAAAAGAAACAAAAGTCATCCTGTATGGCTTTGCCGAGGACAAAATTTGGGCGGAAGTATTATGGCAGCATTGCCAAAAGAGTTAGGTAATTTAAAAGGATCAGGAACGATGAAAAATAAAAATAAGATATCTTCTGATGGCTCTGAGAAATTCAATCATAAATGGGGTTATAGTGATACAAAATTTGAGTTTGCAGGCGATACGATTTTACGTGTAACGGGAGATCGCTATCCGATATGTGGTTACAATATGCCATATTTTATACCGTTTGCGGAAGAGGCGATTGGTGTTTCGTTTCGTCCCGAAAATATAGCCGAAGTGAGACCCTATGGACCCCTGCCGCCTAAACGAAGTAATCAAGAATTTGAAAACGAAATTTCTGAAAAACTTCGAGAAGATCAAGTTCGGTTGGATGATGAAGAACGTTTGCGGCATAGTCATGGTCAACTCAGTGTAAACGAAGTCTATAGGGTTCTTTACGGTGAACCCTTAGATAGATTAGTTGATTTAGTTTTGTATCCGGAAAGTGAACAGCAAGTTCTGTTAATAATTACGTTGGCATCGGAACATAATGTTTGTTTGATCCCATATGGCGGTGGTACAAATGTGAGTGGAGCACTATCACTTCATGCCAAGGAAACTAGGATGATTGTTTCTGTTGATATGTGCCGAATGAATAAGATTTTAGTCATAGATGAAGAAAATTTAGTGGCTGAAGTAGAGGCTGGAATCTGTGGTGGTGACTTAGAACGAGAACTGTATGAGAAGGGTTTTACTTCGGGTCACGATCCTGATAGCTTGGAGTTTTCAACATTAGGAGGTTGGATTTCTACCAATGCCAGCGGTATGAAAAAAAACCGATATGGAAATATCGAAGACATTGTTTTAAATGCCACATTAATTACTCCAACGGGAACGATTGAGACATCTTGTTTTACCCCTCGTAACTCAATAGGAGTACAGCCTCGCGGTCTTTTGTTTGGAAGTGAGGGGAATTTTGGTATAATAACAAAAGCTACACTAAAGATTCATCGATTACCCGAAGTTAAAAAATTTGGATCTTTGGTATTCCCTGCTTTTGAAAATGGCGTGCAATTTCTAAAGAAATTGCGTCAAGAGGTCGGTGTTTTGCCAGCTAGTATCCGGTTGGTTAATAATAACGAATTCAGATTTGGCCAGGCCTTAAGTCCTCAGTCAAAAGGTTGGAAGAAAATCGAAAAAAAATTACAAGATTTTTTTCTGTTTAAAGTAAAAGGTTTTAACCCAAAAAAATGTGTAGCCTGCACTATCGCTATGGAGGGAACGAAAAGTGAAGTTGATTATCAGAATAGAATGATTTTTTCTACGGCGAAACAATTCGGCGCAATCTCTGGTGGAGCAAAAAAAGGGGAACGTGGGTATATGCTAACTTTCGGGATTGCATATATTCGAGACTTTTTTAACCAGTTTCATATATTGGGCGAAACCATGGAGACTTCTGCCCCTTGGGATCGTATCGTGGATATCACGTCTGCCGTGAACTCTCGTTTATTGAAGGAATGTTCCGAGCGAAAGATATTGGGTAAACCATATTTAGCGTTCAGAGTAACACAAACGTATCAGACAGGAGTATGCATATACTTTACTATGGCGTTTTCCGGGGCTGGTCAGGACAGACCTGCAGAGGTTTATCACGAAATAGAAAACGCTCTACGCCAAGAAATTTTAGATAATGGTGGATCTCTTTCTCATCATCATGGAATAGGCAAGGTAAGGAAAGCATTCCTTCCTCAAATTCAAAGTGAGAATAGTTTAGAAATTATTCGCAAAACCAAGAATTCGCTTGATCCGAAAAATACGTTTGCAACTAGGAATGGCGTTCTGGGTGATTTTCAATGAATTCAATCTCGCGAGTTGTGATAACGGGAGCCTCTTCGGGTTTAGGAGCCACGTTAGCAACCTCCTTAGCAAAAGAAGGGATTAGTCTCGGTCTCCTCGCCCGGCGTGGTGAGATGTTGGCTGAGGTAAGTAAGGCTTGTAAAGAGTTTGGGGTAGAGGTTATCGAAGAAGTCGGTGATGTGACACAAGTTGATGATTGTCGTCGAATAATGGACCGGACTTTTGCACAGTTTAATGGGATAGATTGTGTTATAGCAAATGCCGGAATAAGTATGTGGACTAAATTTGATGAAGTGGAAGATCCTTCAGTTTTTGCGCGTTTAATGGAAGTAAACTATTTGGGTGTGGTGCATAGTGCTTACTCAAGTATGCAGTATTTGAAAGATAGTAGAGGACTTTTTGTTGCTATCTCTTCAGTTCAGGGTAAGGTCCCCGTTCCTCTGCATAGCGGTTATGTTGCATCAAAGCACGCAGTGCAGGGATTTTGCAATTCGTTGCGAATTGAGTTGCATGGGAGCGGTGTTGATGTGATGACTGTTTTACCACATTGGCTGCGAGATACAAATCTTCGAAATAGTGCTCTAGGGGCTGATGGAAAAAAGATAGGTACTACTTCGCGTAAGCATAGCAATGAATCCATTAGTTTAGAGGCGGCGAGTTCTGAAATTATTAAGTCGCTTAAAAAAAGACCACGTGAGTTAGTTATTCCGTGGAAACTGAAGTTGTTATCATTAGTTTTCGGGTTGCGTCCTCAGTGGGCTGAAGCCGTGATTAGACGTGTGGTTAATAAGCAAGATCGGTAACTGGCTATTTTCTAGTGTCATTAGCTCTATTGATTCCGTAGTTAATCATTTCTCACTGCCATTTTGTCCATAGGAGTGTGTTAAATTGAAAAGAAAATATACGGCGGCCATAATTGGCTGTGGCGATATCGCTCATCATCATGTAAGCGGATATAAACTTGCTGGAATCGAGGTTAGTGCTGTTGTTGATCCTCTCAAGGCAGCAAGGGATCAATTTTCCTCTGAGTATGGTATCGCTGCAGATTATGAATCTGTCGAGGAGTTATTTTCCGCCGAGAAACCCGATATAGTTAGTGTGTGTACATGGCATTTACTTCATCCCGGACCTACGATCGCTGCCGCAGAAGCTGGTGTATCCGGAGTGATATGTGAAAAGCCGATGGCGGTTGGTTTAGACCTAGCTGATCAGATGATTGAAACTTGTGAAAGACATGGAACCAAATTGGTAATTAGCCATCAGCGTAGGTTTACCCCTGGATGGGAGAAGGCTCGCGAATTGGTTGTGAATGGCGCTATAGGGAAAATCGAACACGTTGATTCAAAGGTAATGCAAGGTCTTCTAAATTGCGGAACACACGCCATAGACGGTGTTCGTTTTGTTTTGGGTGATCCCGCTACAGAATGGGTGATGGGGGCAGTTGAAAGAAAAAGTGAACGTTTCGAAAGGGATACTCCTATCGAGGATGGATCTATGGGGTTAATTCAGTTGGAAGATGGAATTCAAATTAATTTTCAGTCTGATTTAGATCCCCAAAAGGCTTCGCCAGGGCATTTTATATTTCGCGGAGATCGCGGTTTTATTGAAACGACGGAAACCTGGACACGATTGTGGAATGAGAAAACAAATGGTTGGGAAGATCAGGGTCTTGGAATAGAAAAGGAAAAAATAGATGTTATCGGTGGAATGTCGAATGCTCGACAAGCGAAAGAATTAGTGAATTGGATTGAGGGTGGACCTGAGCATCGTTGCTCTGGGAGGTATGCTCGAGCTACCGTAGAGATAATGATGGCTATTTTGGAATCTGCTCGACGGAATCAGGTGATTCGTCTGCCGCTAATGGAGAAAGATTATCCTTTAGAGCTGATGATAGAAGAAGGTTTACTTCCTCCGGAGGAAGAGGGTGCTTACGACATAAGAGGCTATCTAAATAGAGAAGGAATTGATGAAGTGCGTTATGCTCAACTCAGAGCTGAGGGACTTGGGCACCATCCCATAATGCGGAAACTTTACGAAGAGCGTAAAACTAAAAATGAAAAGATTGATAATGGATAATGATATATCAGATAAAGCTTCTAAGATCAGAATAACTTCGTTAAAAACTATACCAGCAGGGAATAAAGGATACGTCAAGATAGAAACAAATATGGGGGTTACGGGATGGGGAGAAATAAACAATATAGAAACGAGGGTTGCTTGTTCGTTAGCAGAATCTTTGGGTGAATTAATCATCGGAGAAAATCCTACAAGAATAGAACATCATTGGCAGCGTTTATTTAGAGCGCATCGAAATCTACGTGGAGGAGGTTTGATGGTCCATACTATTTCGGCTATTGATATGGCTCTTTGGGATTTGACTGGAAAACTATACGGAGTACCCGTATTTAGACTACTTGGGGGGCCAGTACGCGACAAAATATGGAAATATCCAAGCTCTAAGGCCATTAAGGTGAGCCCCGGCAATCCTCGTTACCATGCCGGGACTCCTTCCGATGTTCAGGAATTAGTGGAGAGAGTTAGATCTGCACGCGAGAGCGTAGGGCCAGATGGAGCTGTCATGTTCGATGCGCACAGTATGTTACCACTCCCACTGGTTAAGCAGTTTGCAGGATATCTTAAATCAGATGACTTGCTTTTTCTTGAAGAGGCTTGGGTGCCTGGCAATATAGAAGCTATGGCAAAAATAAGAGAAGCTGTTTCGGTTCCTCTGGCTACTGGGGAGCGAGATAGAACAATATGGGAAGTGCGTGAATTGCTTGAGGCACAGGTGATTGATGTGCTGCAACCCGATGTGGGACACACGGGTGGTATAAGTCAAATGCGAAAAATTGCTGCCTTATGTGAAGCACATCACGTGCCTATTGCCCCTCATTGTACGATGTCTTATTTGGGATTGACAGCGAGTCTGCATGTGGCTGCGACCATTCCTTTGTTTTTAATACATGAAGGGTATGATACGCAGATGGTTGAAGGTGTTGCCAACAAAGCTTGGTCTATGGACGACGAAGGTTATGTTGTTCTACCAGATGCTCCAGGTTTTGGTGTAGAAATAGATGAAGAGAAAGCTGTCGCGGTAGGTAATGATCCAAAGAATCAGTTCGTTTGGGAGGATCACCGCTTGCGAGATGGATCGGTGGCGGATTATTAAACATGAAAACAATATCGTTACAGAATCCCGGAGAATTTCGAATTTGCGAGACTGCAGAACCTGAAAAACTTAAGTCGGGGGAAGCATTAATCCGTGTAGGAAAAGTTGGAATCTGTGGTACGGATATTCATGCTTATGCAGGTAGGCAGCCTTTTTTTGAATATCCTCGAATTTTGGGGCATGAACTTGGAGTTGAAGTATTAGAAGTTGCTCCTGATGTTACGAATTTAGAGCCCGGTGTGCATTGCGCGGTCGAGCCGTATTTAAATTGTGATCGTTGCAAACCATGCGCTTTAGGCAGAACAAATTGTTGCGAGTCTTTAAAGGTTCTTGGCGTTCATATCGATGGAGGAATGCGTGAAAGGATTGTAGTACCTGCTAAAAAATTACACAAATCAAATATATTGTCTTTAGAACAGCTTGCTTTAGTCGAGACGTTAAGTATTGGGGCTCATGCAATACAACGCGCAAAGTTAGATCCGAAAGAAAGCGTATTGATAGTAGGTGCTGGACCGATAGGTTTGGGCGCTTTGATTTTTGCTCAATTGTACGGGGCTCAAGTTGTTGTAATGGACGTCAATCAGCGTCGTTTGGATTTTTGCCAGCAAAACTTTAATGTCGATTCGACGGTCTGTGTTGGTGATAACTCAATAGAAGAAATCAAAGATTATTGCAAAGGTTTGCCTACCGCAGTATTTGATGCGACTGGGCATTTAGGAGCAATGGAGTCGTCCTTCGATTATGTAGCTAGTGCAGGGAGATTAGTATATATTGGATTTCAACGTGAAAGAGTTTCTTTCCCCAATCCAGAGTTCCATAGGAAAGAAATAAGTATACACAGCAGTCGAAACTCGGTATCCGAAGACTTCCGAAAAATAATTTCTTGGATGGAAGAAGGAGCAATAGATACAAATCCCTGGATTACTCACTCTTTACAGTTCGACAATATTGTAGCAAAATTTCCTACTCTGAATGATCCTGAAGAAGGTGTTTTGAAGGCTATCGTAGATTTTTGACGGAGACATAATTTTCACGTTAGTTTTTGAACTATTGATTGCTTAATAATTTTGCGCTGTTAATACTTGAAAACTGATAAATTAATGGGAATAAAAATATGACTTCTAAAGCAGAGGATATAGAATTTGAGCTAATAGTTGAAAAGAGAGCTCTTGTTGGTGAAGGTGCAATCTGGGATGAAGATAATCAGCTTTTGTATTGGGTGGATATCTTAGGACATCAAGTTTACCAATATAATCCTCGCAGTGGAGCGAATAGGACTATTAATACTATGCAAGCTGTGGGCACGGTGGTTCTTCGCTCTAGTGGTGGCTTGGTAGTTGCATTACAAAATGGTTTTGGCCATATAGATTTAGAAACTGAAAAAATTTCTCCAATTGGAATTGATCCAGAAAGAGAAATTACCAGTAATCGTTTCAATGATGGAAAATGTGATCCAGCTGGACGACTATGGGCTGGAACGATGTCGTTTGATGGATCTGCTAATCAAGGGGCACTCTATTGTTTAGGTATTGATAGAATTATTACAAAAAAATTGGATTCCGTGAGTATTTCAAACGGGATAGTATGGACTTCAGATTATTCTACCATGTATTTTATTGACTCGCCGCTTAATACTGTTCGGGCATATGATTATGATGTTAATACTGCCACCTTAGAAAATGAACGTATTGTATGCCGTAATCAGGGGGAAGGAGTCTTTGATGGTATGGCTATTGACGTAGATGGCTTGCTTTGGATTGCTATATATGGGGGGTCAGCGGTAAAATGTTATGATCCAAAAGATGGATCACTAAAACGAGAGTTGAAAATGCCGTTTATGAACGTAACATCGTGTGCATTTGGAGGAGATCATTTGGATCAGTTGTATGTAACCTCAGCATGTCAGAGAATGAGTGAAGCAGAGTTAGAGAAACAGCCTTTAGCTGGCTCCTTGATCAGTGTAAATCCAGGCTCTGTCGGAGTTCCTTCTTTTAAGTATGAAGGATAGAGTGGCAGAATAATGCCAGTTTTTGGTTGTTTTGAAAATTATCATTTGTCATCTATGATCAAGCTTTTAGCCCGAAAGATAGAAAGGTGCCCGCCTTCTAAGCATAGTCTTTACTTCATCGAAACCATCTTCCGCCAAATTGGGTTGTGTTTGGTCAGTTTTTGGGGCTGATTGAATTCGACTACACAGTTATTCTGAAGGTCCTTTGATGATATAAACGATTTGAGCATTTTTTTGTCGCTCTTTGGTTTTTCTTTCGCGTAAGAGGCCCGGGACTCAATGGTTCTCCCGATTGTAGTTGATTACATAAATAAAGCTCAATTTCAGTTTCTAATCAGGCGGAATCTCTTGTCACCGAATCATAGCAACAAAGATCCAATTTTTCTCATTGATTTTTTACAATTATTAATTCGGCAGTTACTCGGTGACCCATCAAAACAAAGTTTATTGCTTCTAATACGGTAGCTAATTTTATTAAGGTTAATGAGATAGTTATTAATTATAATTAAGTTTTAGATTGAACTTTTAGAAACGAAAAACGAAATTTTAAATGCGTGATCGTTATCAAAATGAAATTTAAAATTGATCTGATAATTTCTTGAATTGAGTCTAAATTGAAATTTCAAAGAGAGAGGTCTTACAAATGAAGGGTATTATCTTAGCAGGCGGTAAGGGAACACGGTTATATCCTCTAACCGTTTCGTTATCCAAACAAATTCTGCCAGTTTTTGATAAACCAATGATCTATTATCCACTATCTGTATTGATGTTAGCGAATATTAGGGAAATATTGATTATTTCTTCTCCGGAACACATAGGTTTATATAAAGAGCAGTTTGGTGATGGGGCAAAATTAGGTATAGAGATTCAATATGTTATTCAACCTCGTCCGGAAGGGCTTGCTCAAAGCTACACTCTGGGCGCCGACTTTGTTGGAAATGAACCAAGTGCGCTTATCTTAGGTGATAACTTTCTTCATGGGCATGGTTTATCTAATATGCTTCAGAGAGCAGGGAAGATTGAGGAAGGTGGATGCGTATTTGCGTATTATGTTCAGGACCCGGAACGTTACGGTGTTGTAGAGTTTGGCTCAGATTTTAAAGCGGTAGGAATTGAAGAAAAACCGATTAATCCAAGATCAAATTACGCCGTTATTGGACTTTATTTTTATGATGGTGAGGCTGTCCAGATTGCCAAGTCGTTGAGGCCCTCGTCAAGAGGTGAATTAGAAATTACGGATATGAATAATGTTTATCTTCAGAAAGGTAAACTGAGTGTTGAAGTACTTGGTCGGGGATTCGCATGGCTGGATACGGGAACGCATGAAAGTCTATTGGAGGCCAGTGATTTCGTACAAACAATTGAGCATAGACAAGGTCTCAAGGTGGGATGTGTAGAGGAAATAGCGTATCAAAAAGGGTACATAAATGACAATGAATTACAGAAAATTGCTGAAAGTGCTCCGGGTAATCCTTATTGTGACTATCTAATGGATTTGGTGAAAAACCCTAGGCCAATAATAGAGTAGTAGGTAAAGTATGTTATTTTGGGTACTTGTTACAAATCAGGAGTCTCGTAATTCTGTTGACCAGTCTTCCCACATATTATCCGATGGTGGACCTAATTGAGTTTGGTCAATATCTGTCTTCTTGAAGTCATATAATACGGCCTGCCGAACATTACACGTATTGTTCGGGCTTGCCATATGGGCCAAACGGTGATGCCAAAAAACAATATCTCCGGCTTCTCCAAAGCAATCGACGGGCTGATGTCCATTATAATATTCACAGATTAGTCGATATTCCTCGTTTCGATCGTGTTTATATTGAGAATTGAAAGCATAGTAGAAATGTTTGTGGCTTCCTGGCCAAACGGTAAAACTGCCACCCGTTGGTGCGACGTCATCAATATATCCAACGACACCCAAGTGGAATGGATGACCATCGACATGACAAGTTAATTGTGGTTTAGGATAATTGCCAAAAGGCAGAGTACAATAAATACCACGTATACGATCGGGCTCCTGCAAACATCCTTTCCCCAGCATTTGTTCAGCCATACTCCATACGTTAGGATCTTTGGCTAATAGTCGGACCATCCAGGGTTCATGGCCAATTGACCTATAGTTGACGCGGAATTTGTAAATTTCGTTTGGGTGAGAACGGTCTTCTTCTTTATCGTTAAATGGTCCGATTAGGCTATTTGGTCTTTTGGGAGATCTGCCTTCAGGTAGGAAACGCCATAGACGTTCTTGAGCTTTGGCCATCAATGCTTTGTCAAGGATATTTCGTTTAATAAGATATCCGTTTTCTTTGAAAAACCGTATATCATCTAGATTTAATTTCATAAGCTCTCAATTTTTGAGAGACAGTATAAAATGTTTTATTATTCCTGTCCAATTTCTTTCGAATTTTTTTCAAAGTTCTATTTGCTTGTGGTTTACTCCTAATTTAGATTGTCGCCTATATCAAATTGAAAATAGGTTTTTCTACTTTGGATAAACTATTCAAACCGTATGATTGGGATT
>MDTA01112450.1_pt1 | contig 20405 bp, 19 predicted proteins | sample 811151 | NCBI WGS metagenome assembly MDTA01 (sample SAMN05326648, study PRJNA326480) | marine metagenome | isolation source: seawater | place: Indian Ocean: South | collected 2010 | reverse complement strand
GGATCCCGTGGGCGTCGAATGTCCTGCCCTTCCGGTTGCGACACGGGACTGGCCCACCTTCACATCCCCCCGGAAGAAATAGGCTGTCTGGTCGCTCAGGTCGATCCTCACCCTCAGGGGCGCACCGGCTCCCTCGTCTGACCAGTAGGAATACTGGGTTCTCACGCCCCCTTCGCGAAGTTGTTCGACCCCCGCGGTGCTGGCCTGGATCAACGAGGTCCGGTGAGTCGAGGTGGTGCAGGCTGGCAGGAGAGCGAGAAACGCGGCTGCTGCGATAAGAGTATTACGGTTCATGGTGTGGTTTTGCTTGGTGGTTGAGAGGAAGAGAGCGTGGCTCCCTGCCCTTCTCACCGGGAAACCCGTCCCTCTGTTTCCAAGTTTTCCCGAATTCCCGTCAAAAATGTCCTTAAAGGACCGAATTCTCGTCAAACGGAACACAATGCGGTAGACCTGCCGGGCCCATGGTGACCCCTGACAATCCTCAAATCGCTCCTCTGCGGGACCTCGACGAGTGGGAGGATGACCTCCTCCGGCGTTATCCCGAGAAACCCGGAACCGGACACAAGTTTCGTGACTATGAGGCAGAGGCTCGACCGGGCGTCCGCGATTTCTACCGGCTCAATCATCGTTACCAGACCATGGAGTTCGTACGGGAGAAACGCGCCGAGTATCTCCCCCTCCAGAAGCGCTCAATGACGGTATGGGAGGCGATGGAATACCTAAACACCCTCGTGGACGACAGCGACCCGGACATTGACCTGCCTCAGATCGAACACCTCATGCAGACTGCCGAGGCTATCCGGAGGGACGGCCACCCACGGTGGTTCATCCTGACCGGCCTGATTCACGACCTTGGAAAGATTCTGTGCCTTTTTGGCGAACCACAGTGGGCCGTGGTGGGAGACACCTATCCCCTCGGCTGCCGCTTCTCAGAAAAAATTGTGTATCCCGAGTTCTTTGCTGACAACCCCGACTCAACCCGACCGGACTATTCCTCTCCCCTCGGGATCTACAAAGAGGGGTGCGGACTCGATCAGGTCACCATGTCGTGGGGGCACGACGAATATCTCTACCATGTCGTCAGGAACTACCTGCCCGCACCCGCCCTCTACATGATCCGCTATCATTCCTGCTACCCGATTCATAAGGAGGAAGAGTATGGCTACCTCATGAATGAACAGGACCGTGAGATGTTCTCCTGGGTCAGGGCTTTCAACCCATACGACCTCTATACCAAGAGCAGCGAGCGGGTGGACGTCGCCGCCCTGCGACCCTTCTATGAGGACCTGATTGATGAGTATCTCCCGGGAAGGCTGGCGTGGTAAACGTCCAGCAGCAGGCAACTCCCTTGCGCACTTCGGGCCCCGGTCTATGCCAGTATCTCGTGAATCACTTCTCCTGCCACATCCGTCAGTCGGAAATCCCGCCCGGCATACCGGTAGGTGAACTTCTCATGGTCAAAGCCCAGAAGGTGCAGGATCGTGGCGTGCAGGTCATGAGCTTCAACCACGTTCTCAACCGCTTCGAATCCGAACTCATCAGTCGCCCCGTAAACCGTACCTCCTTTTACGCCACCTCCCGCCATCCACACCGTGAATCCATAGGGATTGTGGTCCCGCCCCAGCCTCGACTTCCCTGAACCGTTCAGTTCCACGGTCGGAGTTCTCCCGAATTCTCCACCGAAAATGACAAGGGTGTCTTCAAGCATACCCCGCTGCCTGAGATCCGTCAGAAGCGCGGCCACCGGCTGGTCCAGTTCCCCGGCCAGCTTACGATGATTCTCTTCGATCTTGTCGTGGTTATCCCACGGCTGTCCTGCACCGTGCCAGAGCTGGACGTAACGCACCCCACGCTCCAGAAGGCGGCGCGCAATCAGCGTCTGGCGTCCGTGGACGCCCCGCCCGTAAAGATCCCGGAGATAAGCAGGCTCGCGATCCAGGTCGAAGGCATCCGTAGCATCCATCTGCATCCGGTAGGCCAGTTCAAAACTCTGGATCCGGGCATTGAGCTGATCGTCCCGCCCTCCCCTCGACGCAAGGTGGCTCCGGTTCAGGCCTTGGAGAAAATCGAGCTGTGCCCGCTGGCCCCCTAGTGACTGACCTCTATTTCGGATATGTTCGATGAGTTGTTCGACCTGCTCGTGTTTGCTGTCGATAAAAGTACCCTGGAAGCTTCCGGGCAAAACCCCCGCCTGCCAGTTCTGTGCCCCCTTGATAGGATACCCTCCGGGCGACATCGCAATGAAAGCCGGGAGATTTGCATTCCCGGTTCCAAGACCGTAGGTCACCCAGGACCCGACGCTCGGGCGGCTCAGAATGGCATCACCGCAATTCATGAGCATGAGGGATGGCTCATGGTTGGGCAGCTTCGCCTTCATCGATCGAATGACCGCGATTTCATCGACGTGTTCTGCAACCCTGGGGAAAATGCTGCTCACTTCCGTTCCACTCTGGCCATGAGCATGGAACTTGAAAGGTGAGGGAAAGGCGGCCCCGGTCTTCCGCTCGGTCCGGAACTTGCCGCCTGGCAACTCCCTGCCAGCATGGGCCTGCAACGCAGGCTTGGGATCAAAGGTGTCCACATGCGATGGCCCTCCGTTGAGGAAAAAGTGAATAACCCGCTTTGCCCTGCCGGGAAAGTGCGCCTGCCGGGAGCCTCCATCGGCAAAAAGAAGTTCCCCGAGGCCCAGCGAGCCAAGGCCCATTCCGCAACGCCGCAGGAAGTGGCGTCGGCCGGGAAATTGACGGTTCGTGCTGCTCATCGAAGGGATCCTCCTCAGTCCAGAAACATGGCTTCGTTGGAAATCAGGAGAGCCTGGGCCAGGCGCTCCCACGGGCCAAGAGCCGAGTCCCCATGTCGCTTCCCGCCAAACTGGGTCCTGGCATCCCAGATTTGCTCCTCTCCAATAAGTTCAAGCCGTGGAGCCCACTCGAAGCCGTCACAGAAAAAATTATTGGCTCCCCCGCAATCAACGACGAAATCCAGAACCTCTCCACCCCGCACTTCCACCTCATCCAGGTTGGCCGGCTTCGCTTCGCCGAACTCCACCTGCCATGCTCCCAGCAACCCCTGACGGCTGCTGCATAACCACCCTCTGATCCCATCCCCACAATCCTCAATTTTCCTGATCGTGCCGGTAATTCTTATCGTGCCATCCTTCGGAGAAATCCACCGTCTTACCGCCCCATGCTGTGCCACATTGCCGGCATGACCGCCCACCGCTGTCAGCCGAACCCAGCCGAGGCTTCCATCCGGCCATTTCTCTCCACCACCCCACGCCTTCCCGTTGAAATAAGGCAGGGGGTGGAAAACCGTGATCCGTTCATTCTTCTCATCAATCTCACCATAACCATATCGCCAAGTTTCTGCCCCTGAATCCGCCTTCCTCGATTCTCTCCCTGTCCCGGCATGTATGAAAGCATGGGCGCTCTCTCGCTCCTCTGCCGTGGGTCGGCGGGCCAGAACATGCAGAAACATTCCTTCGATGCGTTCGACTTCCTCTTCTGCCCGGAATTCTCCAGCTACTCGTCGGGCCAGGGCTCTCGCCCGGGCGACTGTAAAAGGCGCATTCATCAGAAAAAGAGCCTGTTGCGGAACGTTGGTCCGGTAGCGCCGGGGGGAGTGCAACTCCGGGTTGGCGAAGTCAAAGGACCGAAGGACCGAGGGCAGATACTGCCGGTCAATGCGACCATAGAGACTCCGGCGCACGGAAGCCTCTTCTCCAAAGAGCTCCCCGGGCGGTCCGCCAGCACGTAAATCCAGTTCCCCCGAAGCCGCGAGCATCGAATCGCGCATCGCCTCGAAATCCAATCGCCGACGAGGATATACCGAGAGCAGTCGATTTTCAGAATCCTCGCCCGGAGGAACTCCCGCACGAATACGATACAGGGCCGAGGTGGCAATAAGACGCTGAACGTGCTTCATGGACCAGCTGTTAGCCATCAGCTCCGAGGCCAGATAATCAAGAAGCGCTGGGTGAGTTGGACTCTCACTGCGTTTCCCGAAATCACTGCAAGTCCGCACCAGACCCTCCCCAAAATGTTCCCGCCAGATCCGGTTCACGATCACCCTCGCCGTCAACGGATTTCTGGTATCCGTGAGTTCCCGCGCCAGGGAGAGCCGGCCTGAGCCCTCGTGATAACGTGGCCGCCTGCCATCATGCAGCATCCCCAGTGAACCGCGGGGCACTTCTTCCTCCTGGTTGAGATACTGGCCCCGTCCGAAAACGCGAACATTCCCTGCCACGGATCGGTCAACCAGAGCGAGGGCATGGGGAACCTGCTCCCGCAGCTTGATCACTTCCCGGTCCAGGGCTGCTTGCGCCTTTTTCAAGGGTCCCTTGTTCTCATCATCAAAAAGCCACTCCACATCGTGAATGTATTCCCGGGGAATACGGATGGGAGATCCCGGTCCTTCGACCACTTCCCGAAGTTCCTGCCAGGGGTCCGATCGATTCTCCTTCTCTGCATTAACGCTCCTCCGCAGTAGCTCCTGATAGCGCTCCGCCATTACCATCAGCCCGCCGGACCGATCACCCAGAGCCTCCGCGACAAGAGGATTTACCATTGACAGGTCCGGGACTTCATTTCGAGCAAGGGCCACCCAGGGGCCAAAGACCGGATCCTGCCTGCGCTTTTCCTGCGAGAGAAACTCATACCATCGCCGGATCTGGGCCGGGATAAGGTCATCTCCCTCGATGATCTCCGCAAAATCCGGCGGTGGCACCTGCGAGATATCCAGAGCCGCCACCATGTAATCCCCAGCCCGCGCAAGGAACCGACCTTCCATTTCGGTCGCCCGCTTTTCAAACTCCGCCGCCAGGGCTGTTCTTTTCCTGAGCAACTCGCCGTGCTGTCCCGCCATTTTCGGGTCAAGGGCCTCCAGGCTTTCCCGCGAACTCTTGAAGACCCCATAGAGGGCATAATAATCAGCTGTAGGAATCGGATCAAACTTGTGATCGTGACAGCGGGCACAGCTTACCGTCAGGGCCAGCACTCCACGAGTAACCACATCAATCCGGTCATCAATGATATCCGGTTCCACCCCGAGAAACCGTCGACCAAGGGTGAGAAAACCCATGGCTGCAAGATCAACCCGGTCACAGCTCCCCTCTGCAAGAAGCAGGTCGGCAGCCAGTTGGCGCTGGATGAAATGGTCATAAGGCAGGTCCTCGTTAAAGGACCTTACGACCCAGTCACGATAGACCCACGCGTGAGGGAAATTGAATTCTTCCCCGGCATAGGCATACCCCTTGGTGTCGGAGTAGCGGACTACGTCAAGCCAGTGGCGAGCCCACCGTTCACCGTAGCGGGGCGAAGCGAGCAGCTCATCGACCAGTTTTTCGGCCAGGGACTGGTCATCTCCCTCAAAGGAAACGAGTTCAGCAAGGGCCTCATGACCGGGCGGCAGACCCGTCAGGTTGTAGTGGAGCCTGCGAATCCAGTCACGACGTTCAGCAGGTGGCGCGCTCTCCAGGCCCGCCTTCCTGATCCCTTCCCCCACGAACCAGGAAACCGGATCCGCGCTGGCGTGCCCCGGCACGTCCGTCCTGACAACCGGCCGCAGGGACCAGTGCTCTCCTGCCGGCGCCAGACACGGCACCAGAAAGGCGGGAACCAAAAGCTGTAAGAACCTCCCCATCAGGATTAGCAAGGATGAGTCCCTCCCGGACACGCACCAGCAAAATCAGACTCCTAAGTTCCATGCCAGGGCTCCCCGGCAGGAGGGGTTGACCTCAACGGCAGGATTGCCGAACCTTCCCCTGCGGCAGGAATATTCCGCACCCACCAGGGCTCCTTCAGCTTCAGGCAGAGCCCGGATCCCTTCACCCATGAGCCTTCCAAAAGTCATCATTACGGACTTCATTACCGAACCCCTCTCCATCGAACGGGACGTCCTTGGAAAGGAAGCAGAGCTGGTTGCGCTCGACGCCATGAGCGAGAAGGAACTGGTCGGGCAGATCGAGGATGCCACCGCCCTCATCTGCTACCACTACCTCTCGATTACCCGGGAGACCCTTGAACGTCTCCCAAGCTGCAGGGTGATCGTCCGGGGTGGGGTAGGTTATGACAACATCGACCACGTCACCGCCCGGTCCCACGGGATTCCGGTCTGCAACGTCCCGGATTATGGGACCGAAGAGGTTGCGGATTCCGCACTCGGCATGATTCTTTCCCTTGCGCGGGGCACGCACTTTCTCCAAAGCCGCCTCCGCCGGGGAGTGGGCGAATGGAGCGTGGAGCAGGCCCAACCCATTCCCCGCCTGCGGGGACGCACCCTGGGCATCATCGGGTGCGGTCGGATCGGGTCCGCCGTCGCCCTGCGCGCCAAGGCCCTTGGCATGAAAGTCCTCTTCCATGACCCCTATGTCCCGGACGGTCTCGACAAGTCGCTCGGCATTGAACGGGCCGACTGCCTGGACGAGTTACTGGAGCAGTCCTATATCATAAGTCTCCACTGCCCCCTGACCCCCGAGACCGCAAACATTATTGGAGCGCAGGAACTGGCTTCCATGTCTCCCGGAAGCTTTCTGGTCAACACTGCCCGGGGAGGAGTGGTGGATACCGCCGCGGTGGTTGATTCCATCGCCGAGAACCACCTCCGCGGGGCAGGCATTGACGTGCTGGAGGAAGAACCCCCATCCGCTGATTCTCCGGTTCTGGCGGCCTGGCGTGACCCCGAACACCCAGCCCATGACCGGCTTCTTCTCAATCCTCACGCCGCCTTTTACTGCGAGGAAGGCAGCACGGAATTCCGCTCCAAGGCAGCCCGGGAGTGCCTGCGAGCCATTCGTGGCGAACCGCTACGCAACGTGGTCAACTGACTACAAGGATTCCTCCCTCTCGCCATCAATATGTCGCGCGACCCCCGGAAAGATCGAAGACTCCGCCCGTCGTGAAGGAGCAATCCTCCGAACAGAGCCAGGCGGCGAGGGCCGCCGCCTCCTCGACCAGCCCGAAGCGCCCCATGGGAATCTTGGAGCGCATGTAGTCTACATGCTCCTGTGAAATCTGCTTGAGGATATCGGTTTCTATCACCGCCGGGGTAATGCAGTTCACGATAACCCCATCCTCCGCGCACTCCTTGGCAAGGGACTTGGTCAACCCGATCACTCCTGCCTTGGCAGCACTGTAATGAGAAGCATTGGGGTTTCCCTCCTTTCCCGCGATGGATGCAATATTAACGATCCGGCCATACCCGTTCGCTAGCATACCCGGCACCAGGGCCCGGCAGCAAAGGTAGACCCCGAAGAGGTCGATTTGCAGGACTTCCTGCCACTCATCCGGAGAGCATTCCCAGAGCTTCTTGCTGCACCCTGCGATCCCCGCATTGTTAACGAGAATATCGATGCCGCCCACCTTGGCCGCAGTCGCCTGCTTTGCCTCATTCACCGATTCCTCCCTGGTTACATCCACCGCAATGGCCGCCGCCCCGGGCAGCTTACTGACTGCTTCACCGGCGGCCTCCTCGTCCCGGTCCCAGATGATGCAGCGTGCTCCCGATTCGGTCAGGCGCTGGCAGATGGCGTAGCCGATACCGCGCGCACCGCCAGTAACGACCGCCTTCCTTCCCTCAAGGTTGATCTTATTCATGATGACTAGGCTGGAAGGTGCTTGCTCAAGAAGCGAATGAAATTGCCGTGCAGGACCTTGTCGATGTCTTCCGGAGAATATCCGCGCTTCTCAAGCAGATCTCCCACCCGCTGCAGCGCGGAAATGGACTGCACATCCTGGGGTGTCTGCTCGATTCCGAAACCCCCATCGAGGTCCGAACCGACCCCCACGTGATTGGCATTTCCTGCCAGTTGGCAGATATGGTCCGTATGTTCCAGCAAATGCTCAAGATGTAACCCAGCCTCCCTGGGAGTCGTAATTCCCCTCTGCCAACCCGGGACCATCATCCATGCGTCCAGAGCTCCTCCGATCACTGCGCCCCTCTCAATCAGGCGCACGATCTGCTCGTCCGGGATCTGCCGGGGATCGTTCACCAGGGCCCGGCAGTTCGAGTGACTGGCCCAGACTGCCCCCCCGTAGAGGTCAAGCGCCTCATGGAAGGTTCGATCGCACAGGTGCGAAGCATCAAGGATCATTCCGAGACCATCCATTTCGCGGAGTAACTCCCTGCCCGGATCAGACAACGGCCCATCCTGGTCATGGCCCAGCGCATAGCGCCCGACTCCATAATGAGCCGGCCCAAGGGCCCTCAGTCCCTGCTCCCAGGACTGCTCCAGATGACGTGGCGTCCGGATGGAATCCGCTCCCTCCAGACTCAGGACATACCCGATCGGGCCTTCCACTACGCCCTGCTGGCAGCGACCCAGAACCCTCTGCAGGTCCCCCTGGTCCACGATCTGCTCCAATTCCCCTGCCTCTTCCATGGCCCGGTACCAGGCCAGCTGGCCCTGGGTCTGACTCCAGGCGATCTCAGGAGAATTCCATCCCGATCCCACAGCCCCCGGCTTCATGCACCCGGCCAGCAGCGTCGCCACACAGAGACCAACTCCTCCCCGTCTCATCTCCGGGAAACACACTGCCCCCGAACCCCGCCCGCCCAGGTCACTGAGGCCTTTTTCTTCATCCCGGATTTCATCCAGCTCCTTCCGGAGATCCCGGTTATAATCGACCGCACAGAGCGAGAGATCGAGGTGGGCGTCAAAAATCAGTTTCATGACTACCCGGGTTAAACCGTCAAGCGACGATTGCGGGCGGTCACTTCCCAGCTTTCACCGGTAACTGCACCGTCACGCACCAGAACCGCTTCCTGATGAAGCGCAACCGTTGGACAGATGTGATAGGGCACTCCAAGCAAAGCGTCGCCCACTTGATAATCCCCCGCTTCCTCCAGCTCGAGCACGAGATGCTCCTCGCTGTGGCCTGCCACCCGGGCCGACTCCAGCCCTGGCAGGTAAACCCTCCTCTCGGGATCGCCCTCCGAGGCAATGGCCTTATGCCCGAGATCGAGGCACAGCCGATTCGACCCCGGCTTGCTGACAATACGGGTCAGCACCATGGCCGCATTCTCAAAAGGAAGATCCGGATAGGCACTGCCATAACCATGATCCCAGAAAAGCACCGTTCCCGGACTGCATTGCCATCCCCGCTCCCCGGCATGAAACCCAAAGGTCGGAGAGCCTCCCCCAACCACCTCTCGCACCGCGATCCCGGCTTCTGCCAGCGCGTCGAGCAGGGCCTCAACGAACACCATGGCCTCCGACCAGGTCCCCTTCCTGGTTGCCACCCCGGGATCGCGCACATGGCCATCATAAGCGTGGACCCCGGCAAAATGAATGCCATCGGTTTTTGAAATGTCCTCCGCCAGCAGGACCGCATCAGCAACCGAGGAAGTTCCCGTGCGAGCCATGCCGCAATCGAAGTCAACAAATACACCCAGCTCCACTCCCGCGACATGACAACATGCGCCGAGCCCGGGCAAAAGATCACGGCTGTCCACGAGACAGGAGAGCCGCGCAGCGGAATAGGTCCGGGACAGTTGGACCAGCCGGCCCTGATTTGGCCCCACCACCGGATAGGCCAGGAGGACATCCTCCACCCCGGCCGCGAGACACATCTCCACCTCCGCGATCGTCGAAGCCTTGAATTTTTCGATCCCTGCCTCCAGCTGGAGACGGACAACCGCATCCATCTTGTGGGTCTTGACGTGCGGTCGCAGTCGTTCCGGACCACCGCACAAGGCGACCATGCGAGCGATATTGGCCTGCACCCGGTCGGGCCATACCAGCAGAGACGGCGAGGGCACGCTTCCGAGGTCAGCCCTCTCCAGACCGGGAATGGGTTTCATTCCGGAATGATCTCGACGATCATTTCTATCTCTACCGCAATGCCCCCGGGAAGGGTGTTGGAAGGAAGGGCGCTGCGCGCGCCCACCCCGGTCTCGGTGCCATAGAGCTCAGCAAAGAGCTCGCTGCATCCGTTAATAACCTTCGGCTGATCCACGAAGTCGTCTGCGGAGTTTACGAACCCGAGGGTCTTCACCACCCGCTTGACCCGGTCGAGACTGCCCAGGGCATTTCGAAGGGTCGAAAGCAGGGCAAGGCCAGTATGGCGAGCCGCATCATAGCCTCCCTGCAGGTCCATATCCTCCCCGACCCGGCCCACCACGAGGGTGCCATCCGTCCTGAGGGGACCATGCCCGGAGAGATAGGCGATGTGACCGTCAAAGACGATCGGCTTGTAGACCCCCATCGGCTTTGGAGCTGCGGGCAAATCTAGATTCAGTTCCTTGAGTTTTTCTTCAGCGCTCATTGGTGAAGTCGAAAGTTAGCAATTGGGGCCATGGGCGCGACTCGAAATTCATGCCCCACTGGCGATCAGGTACCAAAATAACGCTCCACCAGTTCCTTCTCCGGTTTACGCCCCATGAAAGTGATCGCGATGATCACCAGCAGGTTGGCCGCGGATGCCCAGATGAAGGGATGAATGTCAAAGGGGCTGTAGGCACTGAATTCTCCGTTCACTTTCCACCCGATGAGATAGAGGAGCAGCATGAGTAGCCCACCGATGAGCATCCCTCCCGCTGCCGCGCTGGCCGTCATTCTCCGCCAGTACAACGCCAGCACAACCGGCACGAGGAAACAGGCCCCCAGTCCCCCCGAGGCAAATACAATCAGGGTCTGGAGAAACTCGGGAGGGTTCAGCACGAATAGAACCGCAAGAACTCCGACGATCAGGGTCGTCCAGTAACTCAGCCGTGCGATCGTCTTCTCCGGGACCTTCCGCCTGGAGCCCTGCTGGTAGATATCCCGGACCACCCCGGAAGACACCAGGAGAAGAAAACTGTCCACACTCGACATGACCGCTGCAAAAGGAGCTGCCACCAAAATCCCCGCCAACCAGGGGACCCCTGCATTACTGGTCACCAGGCTTGCCATCTCGGGCATGATCCGATCCGGGGCAATCTCCATCCCAGGCAACAGAACTCGCGCACTGGTGAAGATCAGGACGAGCGGCAGGTAAATAAGGGTAAAGAAAACCCCCACGAAGAGAACCGAGCGCCGAAGTACTATCGTATCCCGGTATGCCATCTGGCGGACCATGTAACTTGGCTGACCTGCCCCCGAGAAGTTCCAGAAAGCGAAGAAGCTCAAGGCGAGCAGAACCGGGAGGAACCCCTCCGGCTTGGTGCGGTGTGGCCCCGGGGTGGTCAGGTAAACGCCTTCCTGTCCAGCCCCATACTTGTATGGCTCACGTTTCAGGATCCGCGCCGTGACATCCCTCCGAACTTCCCCGGCAAGCTGCTTCGCCGTCTGTCCGGAAGTCATGATCAGGACTTCAATGGGTCTTCCTTCTCCCGATATGGTGCCGGTCTCCTTGAGACGCACGGCCTCTCCGTCCTCCGAAGCCAGCCAGGTCCCCTTGGGAAGAGAGGCCTCTTCGCTCCCCGGCCCGGCAAGAAGAATTGCGGTGCCAAATTCCGGCGGGGTCTGCTTCTCCAGTTGGCGCGTTGCATTTTCCAAGCCTCCTACCTGGGAAAGAGTCAGACCCAGGAGAATAAGAACCCCAGCCAGCATGACGAGGCCCTGCATGACATCGGTCCAGACTACTGCGCGGAACCCCCCGTAGGCGGTATAGGCAATTACTGCGAGCGCGAAGAAACAAAGGCAAACAAGGTAGTCCCCGTCTGCGCTACCGATCCAGAACCAGCCGTCGACAGTCTGCTCAACCGCCGTTACCACCGTCTGGTAGATGGGAATTCCCCCAAAGAGCGTGGCCATGATGGCCGCCCCCGCCTTGAACTGAGCGAGGATGTAAAAGAAGGTGAAGAGCACTACCAGGACCGTGGCAACATTGCCGACCTGGTTACTGCCAAAACGCCTGCGGAGGAGTTCGGGAACTGTAATCGCCCCGGCGATCCGGCCCACTTGGTTGATGCGCTTCGCAATGAGGCTGAGGCCCACCAGCGGCACCACCATATACCCGCAAATCCACCAGGCCAGCGACCAGCCATGGGTGTAGATCAGCGCCGGAAAACCCATGAAGCTCCCTCCACTCGCGGCAGTTGCTGCATAAGTCAGGGCGAAAGCCCACATCCCAAAATTGCGACCCCCCAGATAATACTCTCCTACGAATGACCTGCCCTTCCGCGCCCGCCCGGCCAGATAGGCAATGACAAAGACCAGCCCGACGTAACCAAGGAAGCAAACGAGGGCCGAATTCGATGTCCCCGTTGCGGCCACGCCCAGATGTGAACCGCTCATGGGAGCTCAGGGCTGGAATCTTCCAAGGAATCATTACCGTCCGGATCGAGGTCGGTATCCTTCATGTAAAACATCGAGAACCAGAAGGTGAAGCCGCAGGCCGCGATCCACGGCAGGATCACCCCGAAGAAGGCCCAGCGAGGAATCCCATAAACGGTTTCCACCACCTTGGCCGGCTCCAGACGGGACCCCAAGCCGCAGACCAGCCCGGTCCATGACAGAAATACCAGCCAGGCGATGACAATGACCACCGTTTCGCGACTCGCCTGACGAAAGGATTCGCCCAGCCGCCTGTTACGGTCCTCTCTCTTCATCAACCTACTCCGGCCTCCCCCCCGGGTCAGGCTTCTCTCCCTTGATCAACCTCACGGCCTGGCGGGCAAGGCGACGACCAAAGAGATCGTAGCCTTCCTTCGTATAGTGGAGGTCGTTCACCTTCTTTCCATTACGTTCCTTGTCGTTGGTGTCATCGGTGTCGGCCCAGGCGCCCCGCGGATCGTCGTTAGCCACCTTGACCTGCGCATCGCGCACCCCATTCCACTGGTCGTGATTGAGATGGTCACAAAGGCGACCAATGACAAAATTCATCTCCGGGGCTTCCAGGTCTTTACGCAGGTTCGCAATCAGGGTCTTCATGCTCTCCTCATAGGCCGCCGCGAGGCCAGTCTTGCCATCTCGTTCTCCCTGCATCCACAGGAACGTAATACTATCCGGCTTGCCTTCCGCAATGCTGGCCTTCGCCTGCTTGAGCACCACGTCATAGAATTCTGCAGGATCATTGAACTGCTGGGTGAGCTTGTTCTTCCTCGCGATCTCATCCCAGGTTTTCACCCACTTGCGAATAGGCTGACCTCCCCGCGCAAACTTGACGTGCTGGATGTCCGCTCCGGGCAGGAGTTTCTTCAACTCGGGGAGAACGGACGTCTTCTCCTTGAGGCCCTGCATGTTGCTCTGGCCCGAGAGGATGAAGAGATGACGGTCCCCGGCCTGGGCCGCGGCACAGAAAAAGGTCGCTGCCGCGACGGCGAGAAAGGTGGGCATTTTCATTCCCTATTGGTTAGAGGGTCACCCCTCCCTTGTCAGTGTGAATCTTCCGGCTCCACGAAGCCCGGTGCTTGCCCTGGCATGAGCACTTCCCTAGAACTTCTGACCATGCACGCCCGCCTGCCCTTCCTGACTGTCGCATTCACCATTACCGCTACCCTTTCCCTCTCTGCTGCCGAGGCCCCCGATGACAAGATCGATCTTCTGGCCGACCCTTCCTTCAAAAACTGGGTCTTTCACCTCAGTGAAAAGAATTCCCTCAGCACCAGGCGCGAGGAAGTCGCCGTGATCAAGAACGGTATTCTCCAGGTCACCGGGAAGGGCTTCGGCTACTTCCGCACCAAAAAAGCCTACCGGGACTATCACCTCGTCCTCGAGTATAAGTGGGGCGATCAAACGTGGTCAAAGCGCGCAGACCGTGCCCGGGACTGCGGGCTGCTTCTTCACAGCCATGGACCTGATGGAGCCTTCGGGGGTGCCTGGATTTCCTGTATCCAGGCCCAGATGCTGGAAGGTTCAATGGGAGATATCAATGTGCTGCAAGGGAAGACGAAGGATGGGAAACTAATCCCCACCCGTCTGACCTGCGAGGTAGAGAAGACCCCCAAGGGCCCCCGCTGGAAAAAAGGCGGAACCCCCATGACATTTCCGCCCACGGGCAAGTCAGTAGCCAGCATCCGGTGGAAGGATCGTGATCCGGACTGGAAGGACGTAAAGGGATTCCGCGGAAGCAACGATGTCGACAAGCCGGTGGGAGAATGGAACCGCATGGAAGTCATCTGCGACGGAACTTCCTACCGGATCCTGCTCAATGGGATCCTCGTGAACGAAGGCCGCGACGCCAGCCCGGCTGCCGGGTTCATCGGAATCCAGAACGAGTGGGCCGAGTGCTTTATCCGCCGCCTTGAACTCTGGCCGGTCGGGGGCTTCAGGGAAAAACCTGTGAAAGCTCCCACCACTCCGGGATCCGGCTCCTGACGAATCAAAATTTCCATCCGCCCCGCCGGAAAATGTCTGCCCCGGAAACGGTCGAGATCGTCAACTGTCACGCCGAGGGAGAAGTCGGTGACGTCATCGTGGGCGGCGTCGATCCGCCCCCGGGCCGAACCCTCTGGGAACAACGCACCTTTCTTGAGCAGGACCAGTCGCTGCGCAACTTCGTTCTCAACGAGCCAAGGGGAGGAGTTTTCCGGCACGTCAACCTCCTCGTCCCAGCGCAGCACCCCGAAGCCGACATGGGGTTTCTCATCATGGAACCGGCTGACACGCCCCCCATGTCGGGATCAAATTCCATCTGCGTCGCCACGGTCCTCCTCGAGCAGGGAATCATTCCCATGACCGAACCGGAAACCAAGCTCGTCCTTGAGGCCCCGGGTGGACTGATTGAAGTTCGGGCCCAGTGCCGTAACGGCAGGGCCGAACGCATCACCATTAGCAACGTGCCCTCCTTCGCTGCCCGGTTGGAAGTGCCCCTCGAGGTCGCAGGGATGCCAACCCTCCGGGTGGATACCGCCTATGGGGGGGACAGCTTCGTGATTGTGGAAGCGCAGGACCTTGGCCTTGATCTTGCGGGCAGCGAAGCAAGGGAGCTCACCGGCCTGGGAATGAAAATCGTGGCCGCCGCGAATGAACAACTGGGATTCGTTCATCCGGAAAACCCGGAATGGGGCCACCTGTCCTTCTGTCAGTTCGCGGGACCTCTCGAACGCGAGGGCAATATCCTGACCGGCCCGAATGCGGTGGCCATCCGTCCCGGCAAGATCGACCGCTGCCCCACCGGGACAGGCTGCTCGGCGCGCATGGCAGTTCTTCACCGGAAAGGCATCATGAACCTTGGCGACACCTATCGTGCCCGTTCCCTGATCGGGTCGGAATTCCTCTGCGGCATCGATGCCGTCGCCACCGTGGGTGATATTCCCGCCATCCATCCGCGGATCTCGGGTCGGGCCTGGATCACCGGGACAACCCGACATACCCTGTATCCGGAGGATCCCTGGCCCACTGGATACCGACTTTCCGACACCTGGCCGGGAGCGTGAGAACGTCTCTTCTTCCCCAGCCCTCTTCCTGATTCATTCGATCCCGCCCGGACGAGATCGGGGCCGCTCCGGTGGCCGCCCTGGTCGACGCTCACCCCGGGGCGGACCACGACGTCCAGAGGGAGGGCCGCGACGCTCACCTCCCGGCCGGGCTCCCCGTCCTCCGCGGTTATCGATCACGCCATCGGCATCACGGTCTTCGCCGTAGGGCATCCCGTTTTCAAAGTAAACCCTCTCCCTGCGGCCCTCTGCAACGTGCTCACGGTAGACCTTGCGTTTTTCCGTCTTGGCGAATGAAGCATTGGCCTTGAGCAGAACCGCCTTGAGGTCTCCCAGATCAGATCCCAGAGGCAACTCTTCCATCACCTTTCCGGTCTGCCCAAAGGTATTCGCCCTTATCACAAAGAAGCCCGTCCGGCCTCGCTCACCCTTCACTGCATCACGCCACTTCGCATCCGGCTCATTATCCGCAAAGTCGGTATGAAATTTCCCAACGATTTCCCCGTCACTCATCAGGGGCCGCAGGCTGGTGCGCAACTTCCCGCGGTCGTCTTCCGGCGCCACCACATAGAGTAGCAGACGCTGATCTCCCGAAGCCACGTTCAATGCCTGCCGGAAACTATGGAAATACTGTAATACTGCTCCCTCTCTTGACCCCTTGGGGCGATATTTATCGGCCACCTGCTTCATGGCCTCGATCACTCCATCATGCCCGGCTCCCCCTCCCCTGTTTGGCCGACGATTACCACGCCCCTGACGCAGCCCCTTCTCAGGACTACGGCCCGTTCCGGACAGGCGGGTTTTCCCATCAGGGGCGAGCAGACAGAAAGCGGTATTCTCAAAGCGTCCATCCAGGAACGACCGGACCATCTTCTGGTGCTCCTCATTCTCATAGGACTCAAGACGAACACAGACAAAGGACCGGGAGGCCTCAATGAATTCCTTTTGCGAGAACAAACTGTTCTGCGTGCTGGTATAGCCCGGTCAGAACACCCCCGAAATACCGCTACAGGTCGCTGCCGCAGCCATGAAGAAAATCGGGCGATTGGACCTCCTCGCCTCATCCAGGGCGGTATCCCGGGTAGTATACCAGGCCACTCCGGCCTCGCCGATCGGCTGAGGGCTCGCTCCGAGGTCATCCGGGCGGGGGCCTCCCTGCCCAAGAACAATTCCTCCGGACAAGGAGGTGACCAACAGGGCGCACAGTAGCTTCATGTGGGAATAAACGACAAAACTCCCCATAAGTTGCGCCGGAATCACCCTGGGGACCCTCCCCGCCCGCCCACCGGCAGGCACCAATGGCAGTTTCCCCTTGAATTCGAACCTAGGCAGAGCCTGACTGCGATTATCATGAATGCAGAACAACCGCCCTCTCAGTCATCACGGCGTCGTTTTCTCCAGAGCGCGGCCGCGGGTAGCGTCCTCGGCTTTCCCGCCATCGTCAGCGCCAAGTCGCCCAACTCAAAGCTCGATGTGGCAGTCATCGGCTGTGGCGGACGCGGAGGTCACAACATGCGCACGGTAGGTAATACCGAGAACATCGTGGCCCTCGTCGATGTCAATGATCGCAATCTCCGGGGAGCCGCCTCCCGCTTTCCCAAGGCCTCCACCTATCATGATTTCCGGAAGTTCTACGATAAGCCCGGCAACTACGACGCCGCGGTAGTAAGTACCACCGAGCACACCCACGCCTTTGCCATCCTGCCCGCCCTCCGGGCAAAGAAGCACGTCTACTGTGAGAAGCCCATCACCCGCGATGTTTACGAGGCGCGCCTCGTAACCGAAACCGCCCGCAAGGCCGGTGTAGCGACCCAGCAGGGAACCCAGATTCATGCCGGGGGCAACTATCGTCGCGTCGTGGAGTTGATTCAGGCTGGCGCGATTGGCAAGGTCAACGAGGTTCATGTCTGGGTAGGCCGGGCATGGGGATGGCAAAGCCCCGAGGATGCCAAGAAATACCGGGATATCGTCAACATCCAGAACCGTCCTGAGGAAGCGCAGCCCATTCCCAAGGAGCTCAACTGGGATCTGTGGATCGGCCCCGCTCCAATGCGTCCCTATCACTCAGTCTACTTTCCGGGACCGAAGTGGTATCGCTGGTGGGACTTTGGCAATGGCACCATGTCGGACCTCGGCAGCCATTGGAATGACCTCCCATTCTGGGCCCTGAATCTCGATGCGCCCACGACCATCGACGCCGGGGGACCGGACCCACATCCTGAGATCGCCCCCGCATCCATGTGGGCTCGCTACGAATACCCCGCCCGGGGAGAACGCGGACCTCTCACCCTCACCTGGTACCAGGGAGTGGAAAAACCGGAAATCTGGAAACAGGGCGGCATCCCCAAATGGGGCAGTGGAGTCCTCTTCGTCGGCGATGGGGGAATGCTTCTCTCGGACTACGGCAAGCATGTTCTGCTCCCCAAGGATAAGTTCAAGAACTACAAGCGCCCCGAAAAGACCATCCCGGAATCAATCGGACACCACCAGGAGTGGATACGAGCCTGCAAGACCGGAGAACCCACCACATGTCATTTTGACTACGCGGGTCCTCTCACCGAGGCCAATCATCTTGGCAACGTCGCCTTCCGTGCCGGGCAGAAGCTCGAGTGGGATGCCAAGAACATGAAATTCCCGAATGCACCGGAGGCAGAAAAGTTCCTCAAGCGAGACTACCGCAAGGGTTGGACCCTCTAGGTAGCCTGCCTCCCACACCGAGAAATTCTTGCAAACATTGAATAGCCCACCGGAAGTGGAAGTCCAAGGGGCAGCAGGAACGCTGGAAATGAAACGTTTTACAGCTTCCGCGATTGATTAACCCCAGCCGAACCGCTAGAATTCCAGCACTATGAAATTATCCCTTCTCCCGCGCCCACAACTTCTTGCCGTAGCCTCAGTTGCGGCCTTCAGCCTTTCCAGTTGTGTCACCGAAAATCCCTATACAGGCGAACAGCAGATGTCCAAGACGACCTCCGGGGCTCTCGGGGGAGCGGCGGGAGGAGCAATCCTTGGCGCGATCATCGGCAACAACGTTGGAGATGGTGATGCCGGACGCGGGGCTCTCATTGGCGCCGCTTTGGGCGGGCTGGCGGGTGGAAGCATCGGCAATTACATGGACCAGCAGGAGTCCATGCTACGCCGGGAGTTGCGTGCCAGCGGGGTGAGCGTCACCCGGCAGGGCAACAACATCATCCTCAACATGCCCCACGACATCACCTTCAACACGGGAAGCGCACAGATCAAGGGCAGCTTTTCCCGTACCCTGAGTTCCGTAGGTATCGTTCTCCGCAAATTCAACCAGACTACCGTTCTGGTGAATGGGCACACTGATTCCGACGGCAGTGCGTTCTACAACATGGGTCTCTCACGTGACCGTGCCAATTCGGTTTCGAATGCCCTCGCCACCCAGGGGGTACACCCCTCCCGTTTGGTAGCCCGTGGCTTTGGCGAATCACAGCCTATCGCTTCAAACAACAGCGCGGCCGGCAAGGCTAGAAACCGCCGGGTCGAGATTCATATCGCTCCCCGCAGCTAAGACGGGTCGCCGCACAATTCATCCAAGGGGGAACAGCTTCAGCTGTTCCCCTTTTATGTACCCCAACGGCTTAAAAAGGAATATCATCTTCATCGCCTGCAACACTCCCGCCATCCGGTGGGTCACCAATCCCGGGTGGAGCGTCCTCATCCCCGTATTCCGGAGTCATATCCTGTGCCGGTGCCCCCCCGAGCTTCTCCAGCTTCCAGGCATTCAAGTTGACATAAAACCGCTCCTTGTACTCGTTTCCACGAATGTCAAAGGTGACCTTGACCGTATCATCCACCTGCATGCCGTCAGTCAGGGAGGTCCTGTCCTTCACGCACTCGAACTTGATCATCTGCGGGTAGTTCCCGTCCTCGACCTCCACTACGAACTCACGCTTGGTAAACCCACTGCTGAAGGTCTGGACCTCCTCAATAACCTTCAATTTTCCCTCTATCTCAAATGATTTTCCCATCTTCTGAATGCTCTCCGTTTCCCGGGAAGCCTCAGGCTTCCGGCCCGTATTTTCAAGTTCAAGCTTTCCGAAGGCCTCTCCCGGGACCGGTCTCCGCCCGAACATGTCTCAGCTCCCTGCTTGCCCGGAAGAGCAATTTGTTCACCCTGTTGGCATCATGAAGTTCGGCTGTATGTTTCTCATCCTCGGAGTTTCCCTCACCATCCTGATCTCATCCATCGCGATCGGGGCCAAGCCCAAGGGCCCGATCTGGACAGACCCCGCCAAGGCCATCAAGGAAGACCCGGATTTTGCTATCCAGGGCGAATATGCCGCCGAGAATACAGGCATCCAGGTGGCAGCACTCGGAGACGGGAAATTCCATCTGAGCAGATTCGAAGGAGGGCTCCCGGGAGCAGGATGGGACAACTCAGCCCCGAAAGTAGAACTGGTTGATAAAGCGGGAGCACAAGATGCCACGCAGGCTTGCCGGAAGGTTCACCGGAAAAGTCCGACCCTGGGAAAGAAGCCCCCGCAGGGAGCTGATGTCCTCGTGGGCGAAAAACTCGACCCCAAGCTTATCAAGGGCAAGGGAGAGAACGGCCTTCTCCACCCCCCGGCGCAAAGCGTCAAGGAATACGGCGACTTCACCATGCACCTCGAGTTCCGGCTCCCCTACAAACCAAAATCCCCGCTGAGCAGCCAGGACCGTGGAAACAGCGGAGTCTACCTCCAGAACCGCTACGAAGTCCAGGTCCTCGACAGCTTCGGGCTCGTCTACGATCGTGAACACGTCAAGGTCAAGGTGCGTTCCGACCCCCGGCAGTGGTGCGGATGCTTTTACCGTTTCAAGACAGCTGACATCCCGATGTGCCTGCCTCCCCTTGCCTGGCAGACGTATGATATCGAGTTCACTGCGCCACGCTTTGATGCGGAAGGCCGTAAGACTGCCGACGCGACTATCACGGTAGTGCACAATGGGACAAAGATTCACGACGCCGTTCAACTACCCAAGGGCACCGGCAACGGCGGCACTCGCCCGGAGGTTCCCAAGGGCCCGATCATCTTCCAGGGCCATGGCAACCCCGTGAACTTCCGGAACGTCTGGATCCTCGAAAAGTAGCCCCCTGACAT
>MDTA01092525.1_pt1 | contig 20415 bp, 26 predicted proteins | sample 811151 | NCBI WGS metagenome assembly MDTA01 (sample SAMN05326648, study PRJNA326480) | marine metagenome | isolation source: seawater | place: Indian Ocean: South | collected 2010 | reverse complement strand
TTACAATTTTTAAGCCCTGTTGATTCTCTGGGGCTACATACGCACCGGGTTTTGTAGTAACTCCTTTGTCATTATAGATAAAATATTCATCTATATCTTTAACAAACATTACACCGGTCGCGTTCTTTTCCTTCTTTACTTCCCGAACACGTCTAATTTTTCTAGGATCAATATATCTTATATCCTTAATCCCGTCTTTAGGGTTATCTATATCGATAACCTTGTGAAAGTAAATCTTTCCATCTATGTACCATCTTCGGAAATAGTCTTGTGCCATATCCTGGATGGACATCATTGCCTTAAGGCTTTCAAACTCTTTGGATATTGATTTTCTAATAGAAGCTGAAAGCTCTACTTTGTCTAAGTTGATTTCAACTGGACTTTCGTTTTCCAATTGAGCGACTGATTCGTTTATAATATCCTCAATCGCTGTATCAACGTCTGCCATCATAGCGATATCACGATACCTTTTTATTAGTTCAGATTCCGTTTGGCTAATGCCATCTAAATCTAAATATGTACCATAATAACCGCCGGCTCTTATCGACTCAATAGCGCCGTCATCGGAAGGTGCAACAAACGATTTCTCGTTCGTTGCTTTATTACCATCCTTTCTTTTTATTTCAAATCCAAATATATCCATAATGTCTTTTCTTACCTAAACTGTAAGATCATATCCGTTACACGGATACGTCTATGCCTACGTTCTCGTATCTCTGATACTGGAATGTAACTGTAAACTCTTCGATAATGTCGTTCTGTGCATATTGTAATGCAATTTCTGACATATTAATCGGGAACGCATCGTATAAAATGTATTTACCACCTGGTAATACTGCGTCGTTCCTATCTAAGTGTTCAATTTCAATGTCTTGGAAATAATCTACAGGATTTAAATTACCCCTGTTGTCATCTTTCTGGTTCATTGAATCCAACCATTGTTCAAATGGTCGTCTTAAAGACTGATTAGTGTCGTTTACTATTGTTACTGTCCATGGATCAAATATACGTTCGCCGGCTAACTTAATTTCCCTACCCCTATATTGGATAATAGCTGGGTTTACAGTGGAAGCTGGAATGGCTGCTCCTGAAACCAATATGCTATAGGTGTTATCGCTTTCCGCAATAGTTGGGAAATTAAGAGTAACTCTGAATTGATTAGGTCTGGCTCCACCAGCTCCTAACCTACTTCTAAACTCTTCAATGTTCATTTGTTTCTCCTCTTACCTATATTTATATTACCCACCAATCTCTTCGAAGCTTACGCCTGTTCGAGTAGCGATAAAGTTAAGTTGAATAAAGTTAATAGCACGTGCAGGCTTAATAAAAATGTCTGCAATGAATTCGTTTCTGTCTATAACCTCTGCCGTATTGTTACTTGAGTTACAAATAACTTTAAAGTCGTAGATTCCTCTACGTCCTTGAACGTCTCTTAAGAACGGAGTTAATAGTGATGTAAATTGTGACCTAGTAAATGCGTCGTTAAATTCAAATAGTTGGAATTTAGCTGCTGTAGCAATCGCTTTTTCTAGAACAATAAACAACCTTCTAACATTAATCCTGTTAAAAGCACTAGGTGCTGCTAACATTGTTTTATCTCCAAATAGGATAATTCCTGTACCAGGGGCATTAATAATTGGATTAATACCTTCTTTGTACATATCGTCCCTATTTGTTTTAGTAGGATTAAATGCAAGTTTTACTGCGTTCCTGACTTGTCCTCTGTTATAACCTGCGGGCGAGAACCATGGATCAGTGCTTAAGTCTGTTGCTACACAAAGACCTGCTACGTCTCCATTAAGTGGTACCCATCTGTAAACGTCGTTATAACGATCGTATTGGTATTTCCAGTTACCGTCCATTACAGCATATGATGTTCCGGCAAGTGTTTGTTTGTCGGTTACCATTGATGTAACTTCTGAGCCTGCGTTGTTTACAACGCTACCCCTTTGTGGTGATAGGAATGCAATACAGTCTTTTCTAACTTTGGCTAAGTTATCAATAACATAGTCAACGTCTACTGTTGCGTGTCCGCCTGTTAAAATCAAACTAATGTCAACGGATTCTGCATCTGCGAATAGGGCATAAGCTGTTTGAATATTCCCTGAACTAGGTGCTGCGTCTACTCCACCTGTAAGTGAGACTGTAGATTCCGCTGCTGAGAAGTCTGATGTGAAAGTGGTAGTGCTGTTTTGTCCCCAACCAGATGATTGCTCATTTGCTGGGTGGTCACTCCACCATATATATTTACTCTGATTATTAATTACGTCTTTGTAGTAAATTGAACCGCCTTCTAAACCTTTGGCGTCAGAAGCTTTGGACACATTATCAAATTTTTCTAGAACTGTTCCTGCTACACCTGAGAATAGACCGTCTTCGTCTATTACAATAATGTGCATTTGGTCGTTTGACCCGCCTTTAGCTGACACCATTGGTGAAGTTAAAGGTGCTCTATCAAATTGTGTTTTGTATGTCCAATCAGAAGCTAATGTTGCTGTTGCTGTTGCGCTGGAACCGTCACCGCCAATAGTAATTGTTGGTGCTGATGTGTAGCCATTACCTGGATTAGTAATTACAATAGCAGTAACTGCTCCGCCACTTACTGTAGCTGTACCAGTAGCAGTAATACCGCCTGCTGGTGCTGCACTAAATGTTACAGTTGCTGATGTGTAACCAGATCCACCTGCTGTAATAGTAGTTGAACCAACTGAGTTGGTGTCATAGTTACTAGAATCTGCAAATGATACTTTAAGAGAGTTTCCTAAAGTTCCAGGATATTTAGCGACCCACATTCCGTTGGAACCGCCACCTGAGCTATGATTATTATCATAGTCTTCGTCATTATCAACAATAATAGCTGTGCCAGAAGCCACTGCGTTACGCGCATTGTCTCCTGCTGCTCTGACAAGTTTAAGATTATTACCGTATGCTAGGAAACTAGCAGCAGTGAAAAAATCAACAAAGGTGTCGTTATTTGGCTCAAAGAATCTTTCTACAAGGTTGTTCTCAGAACTTACTGTTGTGATCTCGTCTACTGGCCCCCACTGGAAGTTACCTACGAATGCACCAATAGTAGATGCAACTGCAGGTACCACACTGGTTAAGTCAGTCTCTTGTACGAGTACACCTGGTGATAGCTGAAATGCCATGTTTTTCTCCTCGGTTTAATATTATCTTATGAATGACACAAGTTTTATCATCGTATTATTTATAAGTTTTAATTTTTTACCATATCCCGAAGTTTTTGTTGTAGATTTTTACCATAATTGTCTTCTAATAACCACAAATCTCCATTTATTACTTCTGCTTCGGGCTCCTGTCCATCATTACGAATGAATGGTGTTAAGTTATGTTCTATATCTCCCATCTGAGATTTGTATAATCCTTCTCTTGTGTTAATATCAGTCATATCTTTAAAGAATGCCTGTGAAGATAACCACCCAAACAACACCATACACATTACCAAGTCATCATGATATCCTTCATCTGCTTGGTAGGTGTTGCCTTTTTCTGTAAACGTTGATATTTCATGTATTATATGTTCATCAAATATCAACAGTTTCTGTTCTTCTAATAAAGACTTAAATGTAAAACATCCTTGTCTTTTTACTTGTTTAGATGTATTTACACCTAATCTTGTTGCTTTACCGAAACCTGGACTGACATATTGTCTGTTCTTATCAGTAACGGTACTAAGAATATTATCATATTCTATTTCTTCGTGTAGTATTTCCACTACCTGTTGTCCTATGTCGTTTACCTCTACTAAGACAAACGCATTATTATAATCTTTTGCTACTTTTCCAATAACATCTGGGTATAACATAGGTGCTATTTGATTATCTCTATATTTTGCTACTACTCTATACGGCATTTCTGTAATATCTATTACAACAAATGCTGAGTAGTCTCCGCCTATGCCCCTTGAAGTATCTACTGTTAATGTATAATAGTGATTTTCTTTTGGACTCTCATATATATCCAAATGATTATTTTGAAACTCAGGTTCTTTTGTACTTAGACGTGCTATTGTAGTTGCATTGATTAGTGTATTAGTAGAACCTAGGAATTCACACATAACCTCCTGGTTAAATTTAACATCTCCTAGTAATTGTTTCTGTTCTTCCAACCACTTCTCGTCTCTTCCTGGTATCTCATAGTAAGGTATAAACATATTTTCAAAACCGTTTACTCCTTCTAAAGACTCATTCCAAAACTTCCAAAAGTGATTGTAACCTAATGGTGTAGATGTAAGTAGAATCTTTGTTGTTTCACCAGCTGAGATAGTAGGATAAACAGATGTAAAGAATTCGTCTGCTATGTTGTTAGGTATGATTGCTGCCTCATCAATATAGAGCCAGTTTACAGATTTACCTCGAATGGCTGCTGCCGTTGTGGCTGCTGTTAATACTTTACTGTTATTTTCTAATTCTACGTCACCCTTGTTCCATACTTTAACACCTTGTTGCATCCATATAGGTAAATTCTCATACATTATTTGATACCTGTTCAATACTTCTCTTGCTGCTGAGGATTTGTTAGCCATAATAGCTACTGTTTTATCCTCTTCAAAGATTGTATAATGTAATATACACGCTGCTGATGTTACTGTTTTACCTTGCTGACGTCCTTCCATAAGTACGACACGTCTGTTGTTCATTATACATTTTACTTTTTCTTTTTGACAGTCGTATAGTTTGAATGGTTGTAGACCTTTATCAAGTGTAATAATTTTTACATACTTTTCTATAAAATATACAGGATCTTCCTTACATTTAACATACTCTTTGATTTCTTCTTCGGAGAAATCATGTTGATACGCTAATGGTTTTAGATTAGGATTACCGTGATATGAGGTTTGTTCATTCATCTTTTGGTGTAACGTCTATTGGTTCCTGTTCGTGTTTAATTGCTTTCAATAAGTCTTTTGTACTTCCTACAAATAAATTGTTCTGTGTCTGTATAGCTTTTTGACCTTTACCTTCACTTTCTATTCTCTTTTGTGCTTCCTGTACTGCTATCATATCTTTAGCATTGTCTTGTAAATTCTTAATAGCTGTTATTGCTACCTCGTATGCACGTGGTTGGTCAGAATTTCTTGCTATATGTAGTATGCCTTCTATTGCCTCAGCATTATATTGTTCTGCCTGTTTTAATATTGACCTAGCATACTCGTAGTCTTGGTCTCTTTGTTGTATTCTTAATTTTGCTTTATCATCATCAGACAAAGCAACGTCAGGAAGATTTTCTTTTTCCTTCAGTTCTTTTAAGTTCTTTTCTAATGCCTTTGTGACTTCTTTAGTATTAAATGTCTTATCTAAAGAGTCAAAAGGGTTATTCGAATTCGGCATCAAACTCCTCCAGGAACGTATAATCGTCTGAAGGTGTCGCGGATGTTGGATTTACAGAAACCGTAAGTCTTTCTCTATTAGAAGTAAGCGTTCTATTCAATGCCATTTCAGGGTCATTAAATATATCTGCAATTGCCTTCTTTATCACTCCCACGTTATTAACATTGCTATAAAAATTAAGTGTCATTGTAAAATTTAATGTCCAAATAATACTTAACCTACTAGCAAAGTCACCTTCATATTGATCTTCATACGATACGTTATCTAATGTTATTTTAATATCTCTTTTTATATTTAATTCTGGTAAATCATTTACTGTTACATTAAAGTCTGGATTAAAGTACGGTATAATCTGTTCCAAAATTTGTAAACCATCTTCTTGGTTCTTCGCAAATATATATAAAGATAAATTCATGTTGTATGGCGTAGAGTTAAATACTGTCCTAACTGTATTGACGTCATCATTTAAACCAACTGCTTTATTTTTTTGAATAGCAGTAGTTTTTCTAGTAGGATCGTATCTAATACCATCAATTTCAAAACCTATTCTAGGTAATGTTAGTGCTACCTCGCCCCTTGTTGTGGAGTCTGGTACACGATTAATTCTTGTTATAAATTTCTGTTTTGTAGAATACGCTAAAGGTACTCTAATTGTTTGTGCTACTGCACCTGAACTGTTCTTTCTTTCTATGTTTATATTATTAAAGATAGTTCCAAAAGCAATGATTGCTTTTCTTATATGACTGTGATAAAATGTTGTATCCTTAAACATATTATCCTCCTATCTCACCAAACGGATTACGTTCACTAAAGTCTAGTATTCCTTCTACTGTTAATAAATTACTAAAGTCTGTATTGTCTATTGGCTCTATAGTTGTAGAGAAGTCCTCTTTAATTAATGAGCCTCCATCTTCTAACAATAGTAATTCTCCTGTTTCCATTTGGAACTGATACTCTAGTAAGTCTTGTGAGTATTTAGTTTCAATTGCATCTATGTCTGTAATACCTGTATTGAGATCTTCTGAACTGTATTCGAATAGTTCACAAACCAATCTATAAACATAAATTTTATTAAGTTGAAAAAATGGATTTTGAAAATCTACATATTTAATCTCGAATAAGGATTTTGTTAAAGGAAAATATAATAAATCTCCTTCACTTGGTCTAGCTTCTTGTGTAAAGTTGGCATCCTCTTGGAATACCATATCTTCCCATCTACGTTTTGATACAACAAAGTTAGCTTGGTCTCTAACTTCTAAACCAAATCTACCAAATATATCTCCCTGTCCTTCGAAACCTGATACATTTTCAAGATACATTTCTAAAGGATACGCATTATTAAATTGAGAAAGTTCATCCTCATCAAATATTGTATCTGTGTTTACTCTAGTTCTTGGTAGGTAATAGACGTCGTGTCCATATACTTTAAGACTCTCAATTACTAAATCTTCTACAAGACGTTGTTCACTGGTTACACCAATTCCTTTGCCTGCATTAAAGTAGTTGTTTGTTGGCATCTATTTACCCTATCATTAATGATGGCGGTAGCTCGTACTTAGATTGCATTTCTTGTTCTATTTGCTGTATCTCTTGTACGGCTTCTTGATATATACTTTCTCCGTTTAAAGTTACCCCTCCAGGCATTTGAATACCCTGGAATTTTTTCAAGTTCTCGCCCCATTGTCTTTTAAATAATGCAGTTACATACTTCTTGAGAAACATATCATCATAGACTTCTGAGTATGTTGCAGGGTCTACAATAGCGTATGCCTCTGCCACAATATAATCTCCCCTATTAAATGTTTTATCCCAATCTGTATCTACATGAAGTTTATTAGTTTTTCTATTGAATCTAATTTGCCTATCACCTGTTAGAAGTTTTTCTAGTGTAGTTAAGTGTGATTGAACTACGGAATAATATACCATGTCTGCACCCATCAAATTATATAAATCGTTCATTCTAAATTGATACATTAGGTCAAATAGTTGACCGTCTCTAGTATTATTAGTTGCTGCCCCACCAAAGTTGAACAGTCTTGTAATACCTAGTATTTGGTCTGTTATAGGAATATATCCGTTTTCTATATCACCTTTTGTATGAAAATTTGTAGCATGCAATGTAGCAGTTGCGCCACTATCAGAACCAGTAAGTTGTTCAGAGGCTTGGAACGTTCCGGATTTAACCGTCTCGATTTGAATGAACTGTCCTGTGGAATCTGCACCGTCTACGATTGCAGTTGCACCGGACGTTCCGCCCGTAATTGTTTCACCTTTAGTAAAGTTACCTGCAAGATTTGCAGTAAGTTTAAGAGTAGATCCTGTAATTTCATGTTTAACAAAAGTTTTTTCTACACCATCGAAATGATATTCTTGAAAGAACTGTAAAGCATCATCCATACGATCTGAAAGTTGCCCTTCGTCAACGTTGATTTCTATTACAGGAGCGCCTAATCTCCTTAATGCGTAATCTTGTAAGTCTTGTCTACTTGCTAAAGCCATACCTTATCCTAGTTCAATAAAGATCCACCGCTGTCATATACTGCAAGTCCTGTAATAGTAGGTGTAGCTCCTTCACCAGAGTTATTTGCTAGTGAAATACCATTACCTGCTACTAGACTTTCAACATAAGAACCAGATGTATCTGTTCCTAGTGCAACACTATTTGCTGCTACTGTTGCTGTTATTGTTATATTGGCCGTTCCATCAAATGATGCTGACCCACTAAGGTCACCACCTAATGATATTGTTCTTCCTGTTGCCAATGCAGTGGCCGTTCCTGCATTACCACTTACGTTACCTGTTACATCTCCTTCTAGAGCGGCTACTAAGGTTCCTGTAGAAATTGTAAGGTTTCCTGTACTTGCGCCTGTAAATGACCCTGTACCTACAATAAATTTGTCTGCACTTTCGTCAAATCCAATAAACGCGTTGTCTGAACTTCCTCTTTCAATTACTATACCTGCATCATTTGCTGGTGTTCCTGATGTGCCGTTACCTAGTTCTAATAATGTATCAGATACCACGGTATTTGTTGTTGCTACTGTTGATGTTGTACCATTAACTGTTAGATTTCCTGATAGTGTTAGGTTTCCAAAAGTTACATTGTCTGAGGTACCAACTGCTTGTCCAATTGAAATTGTACTTCCTGATATAGTTACACCTGTTCCTCCTGTGAGGTCAATAGCAAATTCTGTAGAACTTAACGATAAGCCTGTTCCTGCTGTATAGGTAGTATTTGTATCTGTAGAACTAATTGTAGTTCCAGAGATTGATATATTACTTCCTATTGCTAGCCATTGGAAGGCTCCTGCGCTATCGTCCCAGAAAGCTATTCTATCGCCATCGGGATCTGATAAACTTTCTAATCCTAAATGCGATAGGGCTAAACTTACAGTACCACTTGTTCCACCACCGGATAGTCCTGTTCCTGCGGTTACACCCTCAATGTCTCCCGTTGTTAATTCGGAATACTTTGCTAGTCTGTATCCGCCTGCGGTCGATCCGTCGTGTACTCTGATGGTATCTAGATCTGTATCAATTGAAATTTCTCCAACAGCACCTGTAAAGCTATTATTTTGAGAGGTTGTTCCTCTTCTAAATTGTACTTGTGTTGGCATTTATTTCTCCTTTAATAAGTTCCACCGTCAATGCTAGATCCATCTACTAGATCATTAGCTGTTATACTTCCAGAAATGTTCGTACTAGGAACATTTCCGTTTATGTTGGCGACCGTAGCTAACATAAGCTCGTGTCCGCCTTGTGTACTGCCGTCGTGTACCCTAATTGAATTATTAGTTGTATTAACAGATATTTCACCAACAGCGCCTGTGAAAGCATTATTTTGTGTAGCTGTGCCACGTCTAAATTGTACTGTTACTGCCATATCTCCTCCTAAATAGAACTACTTGAACCTAAATCTTCAGTTGCTAATCTCTGCTTAATCGATGTTTGTAAATCATATTGGGCTTCTATTACTTGTCCAAATGCATCTGTCGACTGAGCATCCAAATTTCCGTAATCTCCTGTAGGAAATATTAGAGTTTGATCTTTTTCAGTAAAGTTTGCAAATTTAACAATTGAATTACCCGAATCTCTGATATACGCTATTTGATCAGCTGTGTTAATGGCAACCTCACCAACAACCAAATCAGATGTAGTAGGTGCACTACTAGCTGTTTCTGATCTTTTGAGTTTAATTACTGTTGCCATCTATAGCTCCTATTCGTTTTCGTAATTATAGTCTGGATTAGGAATAAGTTTTCTAGGACCATCCACCTTAGGGTTATAACCTTTAGGTTTAGGTTCTCGAATAAACTTAGCAGGCCTTTTAGGCTCGTTTTCAACTTCAGGTTTATTGGCAGCTTCTTCTTCCTGTTTTTCAAACTTGGTTTCTTTAAGCTCTTTATCCAATTCCTCATTCGTTTCCGTAAGTTTTTCTTTTTCCTTTTCCAAGACACTTAATCTTGTTTTTAATACTATAACTTCTTGCGTTTTGGCGTTTAATTCCTGCTGCAAGTTATTGATATATTCATTAATAAGTTTTTCATCCATTTCACAATCCTAATTTCAATTAGTAAGTACCGCCATCAATTCCGCCGAATTCGGGTGTACCACCTGAGCCTGCTTGAAGAACTTGTCCTTCGGTGCCTGCTGCTGTTACTTGTAAAGCATTAGTACCATTACCAAAAATGATACCATTACTTGTAAATGACCCTGCGCCTGTACCACCATCTGCTACTGCTATGTCTGCTGACAAGCCAGATACTGTGCCGCCTGATACGTTACCCTCGATATTAGCTACCAAGGTGCCTACTGCATAACCTGTTCCACTTGTATTAACAGTGGTTGTAGGAGCTGCCTGTAAGTCTTTAAATAATTTCCACTTTCCTGAGTCACTAGCGTCTCTAAAGAAACCTGCGTATAAGTCTTGTGAACCAGAAGTATCATAAAGTCCGTATAGACCGATATCTAATGCGTCTGATGAATTATTACCAGATGCTAATATGATTAATGGGTCTGCAACGGATAGTGTTGTAGAGTCTACTGTTGTTGTAGTTCCTGATACAGTTAAGTTTCCTGAAATTGTAGCGTTTCCGCCAATTGTTACGTTGTTAGGTAAACCAATTTGTATCTGGTTGTTTGAAACTGTTGTTTCAATTTCATTAGCTGTACCTGCGAAAGTTAATGTTTCGCCACCAGCTACTGTATCGTTTGAACCGGAGTCTGCTGCAATATCAAATGATGTTGCAATCGAACCTGTTGATGCTGCTGTGATACGTCCTTGTGCGTCAATAGTTAATATTGGAACAGCTGTTGTAGAACCATATGATCCTGCTGTAACTGCTGTGTTATCTAGAGTTGCAGTAAGAGTATTACCTGACATTGCAGTTGTGATACCTGTACCACCTGCGATGGTAAAGGTTTCTGAATCAGTAATTGCTCCTGTTCCAGAATCACCTGCTACGTCTACATCAATGGCTGTAACCTGAGAATCAACGTATGCTTTAACTGACTGCTGAGTAGGTACCATAGTAGCACTATCAGAAGCCATGTTGTCTTCATCTACGAATTGAGTAACAGTAATTGTACCATCACTTAATGAACCGTAAGTTATAGTTCCACCGTTGAAATTTCCACTGGCGTCACGTTTTACGATTGCAGATGCTGTGTTTGCATTTGTTGCATTGTCAAGAAGGTCGGTGTAATATTTACCACCAATTTCTTGTATTACCTCAGATCCTCCAGAATCAATAGATGAAATATACAGTTTGGCACTGGCACCATCGCCTGTTCTGTCCTCAGCGTAAGCTAATTCGCCTTCAACAAGATCCGATGTACCAGGAGCTGCTGAACCAGTACTCCTCTTAATCTGAATAGTTGTTGCCATTTATTTTCTCCTATTAATTGGTCTTTATCTAAGTCTTATCATCTATTAGGAACCAAAGGTTCCACCATCAATCGCTGTCACGTTTACGGAGAGGTTCGATGCGGGGGCTGCCTCCCATTTTCCGTTATTGCTGTCATAAACTAATGTATAACCGTTTTGAACACCTGAAGTATCCACACCTTCTAGTCCATCTAGTGTTGTAGAAGTTTGTGTTTTAGACTGAGAAGTAGTGGAAGTTACCACCCTATTGGTGCTCGTTCCTATTGTTACTTTTACTCCCATTTTATGCCCTCGTTACGTTTGGTGTTACAGTTACAAGTCCTTCTAAAACCCTTAAAGTTTCTGCTGAACTTGCAATTTCGACATCATAAACATATCTACCTTCTTTTAGGGTAGTTGTTTGTGCCGCTGTTAGAGATATCGTAATTTGTCCTGTTCCGTCCACCTTGGCTACTGTAAAATCAGTGGCGGTTGTTGAGGAATAATGTTTACGAAGTTGTGATGTTACTGTATATGATGTAAGATCTTTTGCAGTTCCGTCAGCATTAGTCAATGTGATATCTAAGCTGAACGTTGCCCCTTGATCAATTACAATATTCTGTACAGTAGCCATCTATACCTCTAAATTATGTTACTCTCTTATTTATAAATAAAAAGAGTACAAGATGAAAACGATTTTGACATTAAAATATGGTGATAAATACACATCAAATGATGTGAATTCGATACACGAGCATACCGAAGGCAAATTTAATTACATTTGCGTTACCGACGACCCTAAAGGGCTACACCCGGATATCAAAGTTATTTATATAGAACACGAACCAGACGGTAACATGGAAAAGATAAAATTGTTTCAAATTAAGGCAGATGAAGGCGAAACAATATTATACTTAGATTTAGATGTAAGAATACAAAAACCTATAGACCATTTGTTTGATTATTGCACACATAATCCTGTTATCTGCTACACTTATTGGAAAGAAAGAGGCGAGAAAGAAGGGATACCTATACACGATTTTCCATATCATGCTAGTCATCCTTTGTCTAATTATAATTCAAGTGTAATGCTGTGGAAAGACGCCACATATATTTGGCGTAAATATGCAATGAACGAACATAAATATCGTAAAAAGTATCCTTATGGTGATGATACATTCTTATACCATGAAGGATTTACATTTGAACATTTTCCTAAAGAGGAGATATACTCATATATGTTTGATGGCAGGACATATCAAAAAGATAAAACAATTTGCCTATTGAATGGACAAGATCAATACCCGGAGATTGCAAAAGAATATGATGAACTTTGTATGCATCAAGTGGGGGACTAAATATGGACCTCATTATGTGAACAATCTGTATCGTATGGTACAGGATAATTACAAGCATAATTTTACTTTTACTTGCTACACCGATGACCCTAAAGGTTTGAAGTGTGATACAAAACCTATACCTGATATAGATCCTTTACATCCTAAACATTGGTTTGGTAAAGAAAATTACTGTTGGGATAGAGCAAAGTTTTTAGTATTCAACTCCCATAACTTTTTACAATATGATGGTAAGTGGTGTTATATGGATTTAGATGTAATCATACAAAATGATATATCTGATTTAGATGAGTTAGCTCTAAAACCTAGAATCATAAATGTATTGTGGGATAATCCTAAACATAAACACAATAGAAGATTTATAGACATACGCGGAACATATTATAATTCTAGCGTAATGTGTTGGAATAAAGACCAATGTGAACATATATTCTGGGATGCAATGGAAGAAGACCAACAAATATTTAGAACATTTTTTAAAGGTACAGATAACTATCATTTTTGGAGACAAAGACACTTCTGGAAAAATATTCCAGATGATTGGACTTATAGTTATAACCGAGGAAAACATTGGCCTGACGATTTGGAGGCACATAAATATAGAAAAGAATGTAAGTTTTGTTTATTCAATGTTGATATGACACCCAACAATGAAGGACAAATAAAAATAGATGAATTAGAACATGAAGAACTTTTGAGACTTTGGCATGGTAACACTTATAGCAAATCAGCTAGATAACAATTATAGCCAAACACAGATAAATGCTTTTTATACTCAGGCAAAGAAACTGATTGAAGACCCTTTTGAGTTTATTGTCTTTGTACAGGACAAAGAGTATGATTTGCTAATGGATACTAAAAAGAAAGATGGGTATCTAGATGATATTCAATTCCATGTTCCTAAGTACGGACTTGATTGGATTGAAGTAGACATAATGCAATTGACTAAACCTAAGAGTTGTAGTTTGTTTATAACTCCTAATGTTTTACTTAATAATATATCCGTCATAGAGACTTATAAGAGCAACAAGAAACTTAGACTCCAGGACGGTAATCTAGCATACTTTATTTACCGTAATAATAAAATAGAAAATATATTACAACAATGGGAAGAGGAAGAAGATGACCTATTGTTTAACTTTGATGCCTTTCACGAAAAGTTTTTAATTGAAGAAGGTGAAATACCTTTCTTACAAGATACTACTGCAACATATCCAGAGAATACAGAAGGTGATATTGTTATTTTACCACAATGGTATGATGACTTTACAGAAGAGCAAATAGAATTTATGTATAATAAGGAAACTGATTTGTATCCTTATTTGCCACAAAAAGTGGAAATGGAATTGTATGATGGCGAGAAATATTTAACTTATGAACAAGTAAAAGAGTCTTTCAATCCAGACTTTATGTTAAAAGCTAAACCTAAACGAATTCATATCAAAAGTATTAGCGAAGAAGATCAAACACTCAATGCAGACATAATAGACATTGTGCATTATTTTGTGAAAGAATGGGTTGTTAGTGTAGACTTAGATACTAACGGATTAGAACATGACCCAGCATGGTGGAAAAATATAGGAACATTATTTAAGGAACTAGGTAATATAACCTTTAATATTAATACAGGAAATCCTGATATACAAGTATTAGAGAACGCACAAGCATTGATTAAATCAGGTGTAAGAGTGTTCTGGGCATATACACATACCACACAATTAGATAATGATATACAGAAAGCTAAAAGACTTTGTAAACAATACAAGTTTTCTGGCTTTGTATATAACAACGAAGTACCTCCAGAGAAAAAGAAACTTACGAAAAAGAAAAAACAAGATATGCCGGACTATAAACTTATAGAGTTAGAGACTCTAAAAACAAGGAAAAAGGACGACATATATAAAGAGAGAAAAATAAAATTTGCACCACATATTATGTGCGAAGGTAAAATTAAAAACCAATTTTATTTAAGTGCAACAGGTAATGTATTTCCCTGTAAGCATGTGGCGACAAATATTATTACTGCTTATAATAGTCCTGAACATAAAACAGAATTATTATATGATTGGGATAAAAATAGTATAGACAATTTTAGTTTAGAAGCTATTTTTACAAATGATTTTTATAAAGGGTATTTTAATAACTTGTTAAAATTAAATCCTATTATACTACATAATGAACAGGAAGGAAAATGTTAAAAATAAACACAGGAATCATAATAAAAGGAAAATTTGATAAACATGATTCTTATCTACAACAAATAAAAGAATCTAGTTTTGCTACACTAATTGTCGAAGCACCTATAGGAGCAGAATATGAGACAAAATGTATGGAAATAGTTTCCGAATTAGCATCACAAGGTTTTGAATATGGCGAAAAATATGTTATCGCCAGAGGAAGACAATGAGAGTAAATATTGTATGTTCTAAATGGGGCACAAGATATGGTCCTCATTTTGTAAATCGTTTAAAAGATATGGCAAAAAGAAATTGTAATCCTAAACATGATTTCCATTTCTATTGTTATACTGATGACGCTGAAGGATTAGATGATGACGTAAAAGTTATTCCTTTTCCTGATATACCTAACATACATCCTAAATATTGGTTTGAACAGGCCAATTTTAAATATGGTATGGCAAGGTGTTGGGATAGGCCTAAGACAATGGTATTCAATACCCATAACTTTGCTGAGGATAAACCTACAGGAAGATTTGTATTTTTTGATTTAGATGTAATTATACAAAATGATATAGAACCTTTATTAACATACAATATGGAAAGACCAACTAAATTAAAAAGTTGGTGGCAGGACCCACGTCCTATGAAAAGTAGAAGATTTAAATTATCACATGGCGCATATACTAATGGCAGTTGCCAAGTATGGAGCGACGATCAAGCAGAATGTATATGGCATGATGTATTAGAACATCAAGAGAAAATATGGTTTACATATACAGACGGAACAGATAATTATCACAGTTGGCGTTGGGGAGACTTTGGTAAAAAATTGTGGGACCATTTCCCTTCTGATTATGCTTACTCTTACAATAGAGGAAGAAGTTGGGAAGATGATGATTTAACCACAGAAATATATAGGGAAAATTGTATCCTATGCGTATTTAATATTGACTTGTTGCCTTTTGAAGATGCAACAAGAGGGCAGACAAAACAGGACAAATTAGTTGATCCTCAGTTGTTGAAACATTGGACCGGAGAATAGTTGGAAAGTAAAACCAAGAGCTTTTTAAAAACTTTATCATGGAGACTTATTGCTACACTTACGACTATCCTGGTTGCCTATTTTATAATAGGAGATGTAAGTGCTGCACTAGCAATAGGGGGAGTAGAATTTTTTATTAAAATGGTTGTTTATTATTTACACGAGAGAGCATGGAGCAAAGTTGAATGATATATTATTATTGGAAATTATGGGCAAAGTCTTTAGGAGAAAAGGCTAGCGATGATTCTAAAGAGGCAGATATAGTAGCAGGTTTTAGAACAGTAATTGTTCTTGTAAACTTCTTTACTTGTTTCTTTATTATATCAGGAGTATTAAGACACTGGTGAATATCTATACGGTAAAATGGGGCAGTAAATATTCTGCACAGCACGTAGACAAAATCTACGAAGCGTGCAAAGAACATTTGTCTATGGACTTTAAGTTCTATTGCCTAACTGAAAATCCAAAAGGAATCAATAGAGATATTACCGTTATACCACTACCAAAAGGAAACAGATTAAAGAAGTGGTGGAATAAAATGTATTTGTTTGATGATAATGTTGTAAGACAAAAAGGAGAGAATTTATTCTTTGACTTAGATATTATTATACAAAAGAATATAGATGATATAGCAAACTTTGATCCTGAGGATTGTTTGTGTTTTGGTCAGACACATTGGCACGATTTAAAAACTATGAAAGAAAACACAGAACACGTGCCACATAGATATACAGATTTAAATAGTAGTATTTTAAGATGGAATGATAATTTAGATAAGGAAAATATCACTCTATATTTTAAAGCGCACTTAGAAAAAATACTTTGGTATTACCGAGGTATAGATAATTTTTTCCATCATAAAGGAGTAGCAAGAATTAAATACTTTCCTTTAGGATGGTTTTACAGCTACAATCATGGGTACATATATCCTCATGATGTAGAATTACAAGTATATAGACAAATACCTTATGTTTGTCTATTTGATAGTATGGGAAGAAAAGAAGATGTTAAATTTTAATTTTTTAAATAACCTGCAACATTGGGGCGATGGCCTTGCTAAAGTTGAACATGAAATGAAACATAAGCACGACGACTTCAGGCAAGCACTAAATCCAAATACAATGGAGGCAGCTATATGGTTAGTTGAAGAACTTAAAAATAGTTTAGATGGCTATATGAAAGAAGAACAATTTAGTGTTCTAGTATTAAATAGTTGGCTAGGAGTACCACTTGTTCCTCTATTATGTGAGAACTTATCTATTGGTGAGTTACATTTAGTAGACATAGATAACGAGGCATTAGAACTATCTAAAGTATTCAACAAGCATTATATTGCTGAAGAGTATATCAAAGTTAATCATTGGAACTTAGATATACCATTTGCTTTTGATGAATTAAATCAATTGAAAGTAGATGTTGTAATAACAATGGGTGCAGAACAAATGTATCCTTTAAAGGATTTAAGAACTGCAAACAAGCATGCAATATTTGCTGTACAAAATTCTAATATTCCAGAAGAAATGTACGGTATTAATTGTGTGGATAGTGAACAAGCAGTTATTGAAAATACAGGACTAAAAGATGTTCATTATAGTGGTAAAGTAAAACAGTTCTACTATGATTGGAATGGTAAAGTTCACTTCGATAGGTTTATGGCAATTGGTACTAAATGAAGGACATAAAAAAGCACTAAAAGAAGCTAGTGCAGACACCTTCTTAGGTGCTATTATAATGTTTCCTTTGAGTGTAATTATTATTAAGACGTGTATAGATTACTTTGGCACGTCATCAGAATTTGCTGCATTTATGAACTTTCTTTCTTTAACTATAATAGCAATTATAAGAAAGGCTCTAGTTCGTTTACACTTTTCTAAATGGGATTAAGAAATACCTAAAGTTTTTCTGCCGTCTGTATGATTGTCACCATTCACTGCTGTCTTAACAGTATGGCAGTAAACGCATAAGGTTTGTAAATTTTCAGGATCATTATCACTAGGGTCACCGTTTTTGTGGTCGACGTGTAATAGTCCGTTCCAGGATTTTGCTACCACCATACCGTGATAGTAACCACGTTTATTATCTTTATCTTCGAAAATCTCTGGATTATTAATAGGATTCATAATAGGTTTATCACCTAAAGGACAAGTAAATCCTAAACGACCGTCTATGTTCTCACAATAATCTTTTCTATATTTTAGATACTTATGAGCTTTTCTATCTCTATCCCCTTGGTCAATATATCCTGCTTCTTGAGCAAGTTTATCCTCATACTCTAATAAAGAACTGTTACCTTGTTCTAATGCTCTTTCTGTTTTAGTACATTTATTGCAAAACAAAAGCCAAGTATAACCTTGCTTTTCTCCACCTTGATAACTTGTATTGCCATCACAACCTTTTGTTTGACATTTTATTTTCTTTCTATCTGGGTGTGTACTACAATCTGTAGCTTTATAAAATACAGGTAAACCATTTACATTGACATGCTTTATAGTTTTAGTTCTTTTATAAGAGCCACTCTTTTTTAGTATCCATTTAGGTGTAACTGCTTCACTTATTTTAGGCATCGAATAATCCTTCAAGTCCAACACTTGGTTTTACATATTCCATATCGTTAGGAGTAATGTATGTTTCTTTAAGTTCATGTGTTATATGATACGACAAGTCTGCCTTTTTGTCAAGTGATTTTACATCATCAATTGCAACTTTTTTACGTTTCCATATACTCGTATAAACATCAGAAACTGAAACCGTTTCTTGTATCTCAATAGGATTACCTTCTTTCGCTGGATAGAATCTATCCATAAAGTCTAGCCATGCTTTGACAGTTTCATCGTCCCATTTATGTAGGGCCTCTAATCTATCATATTGGCTTTCTTCTTCTGCGTATAATTGTTTTAATGTCGCCGCCGCTTGGGGAGTTTTACAATGTTGTACAAGTCCATCAAAGTTCTTATACCAACCATATTCTGTTAAACATAACGTAGGGCAACTATGTAATGTTTCAAAAGCGCTAAATCCAAATGATTCTAATTTAGCAGGATGAAATCCTACTTTAGCACTCTTAATAAAGTCTACTTTTTCTTGACCCATTATGCCTGCCTTTATTTCATAGTTGTCAAAGTTTTTAGACTCAAAGTATTTTTTAAATTTTTCTGCACCTTTATCATTTGTTAATATTTTTGCTGGCAAGTCTGCTTCTATTACAGCATCACAAAATACAATAGGATTTTTACGAGGTTCCCATCTACCTATAAACATAACACCTGACTTCTCACCATGATATTCATCTAGTAATTTTATTTCAGGTATTCTCATAGGTAAAGCATGTGTTCTAACAGATACATCTTTTCCAAAGTTTTGTTCTATATGATGTACATTCACATGAGTCTGTGTACCTATAGTTAAGTTAGGCAAGTTTAATAAGTTCTGCATATAGTTAATACAGGAATCATGGAATACAGCATTAGCACCTTTTTCTAAGAATATAAAGTTCTCAGAATGTGTGTAAAATACAACAGGAATTCTATCCTGTAAATCTAAATTATAGATAGGTGTAACAGCATCAGGACTGTTAATTATAATGCAATCATATAAATTATTTTCTAACGCAGTCATCATACTAGATTCAAAGTTTACCATCTTTTGTAAATTCATACCATCTGAAAATACAAAGGTTCCGTTATGGTCTCCATAACTTACTTTAGAATTATAATAGATATGCGTGTTGTCTAATGAATTGATATAATCTAACAAAGCAGTTTTTGTAGGAGCTTTGTCTAATATAATGTGAACTGCCCAACCTAATTCTTTGGCCATATCACAATATGTTTTAGCAAATTGTCCTATACCACCATGTGCAATAAAATGCTGACTACTAATTACAAATGCTATTTTCTTTTCAAACAATTAAAAGTCTCCTTTATCAACTTGTGCTACAGTCAATCCTCTTTCTCTCCACATATCGACGACTTGTTGTCTGTCATCAAATGCCATTGTAGGATTGAATCCTTCTTTTCTCATTTTATCTAACATCTGAGATTTAACCTCATGGTCAGGCCTGTAATCAGAATCTGACCTCATGTATAAAGCATCAAATACTAAACCTTGAGCCATTAACTGTTTTAAAGTTACTGCTCTCTGAGATTTATTCCTGCCAGAAGAGATAATAATTCTATGACCTGCTGCCTTTAGAGCCTTAGCAACGGCGAAGATATCTTCCTTAGCAGTGTCCTGGCTAGTTGCTTCTCTAAAGGCGTCAAAGTCTTTAGGACGTTGAACAACAAAATGCCTTCTGTGTTCAATATCCATTAATGTTCCGTCTACGTCAAAAATTACATCCATCATGATTAAAACCTAATGTCGTCTCTCCAAGTTGCTGTCTCGATTTTTGCTAGTCTTTCGTCTCTGTAGTCTAGGGCACCTTCACCTAAGTAAATGTTGCCGTCGTCTGCTCTAAACAAAGTATCAAGACTTGCGCTTTGATCTTTTTGTTTTTGTATTAGTGAGAACTCTGCTTGTTCTAAAGTAATTGCACCAATTTGTACAAAGTCTAATAGCATGTCTGCGAATGGAACCTCACCATTTGATTTCCAAACTGTAAGACCATCTACTTGAGCTG
>MDTA01080927.1_pt1 | contig 20415 bp, 21 predicted proteins | sample 811151 | NCBI WGS metagenome assembly MDTA01 (sample SAMN05326648, study PRJNA326480) | marine metagenome | isolation source: seawater | place: Indian Ocean: South | collected 2010 | reverse complement strand
ATTAAATTAGATGTAAATAGTTTAATAGAAATTGCAAAAAAAAAGATAAATGCAAAAGCATAAAATAATTTTTATCGGTAAATCATTTATGCTTAAAAGATGTATCGATATTGCTTTAAAAGATTTTAAACAAATATTTGTTATTACAAATGATAAAGATATCAAAAAAAAATTTAGAAAAAGAGTTCATTTTACTACAGTTAAAAAAATAGAAAAGATAAAGCCTGATTATTTATTTAGTGTTTTAAATGATAAAATTTTACCTAAAACTTCTATAAATAAAATTAAAAAATTAGCTTTAAATTTTCATGATGGACCTTTGCCTAAATATGCGGGAATGTTTAGTTCTTCTTGGTCTTTACTAAATAATGAAAAAAAACATGGAGTTTGTTGGCATAAAATTGAAAAAAAAATTGATTCTGGGGATATTTTAGAGGAAAAAAAATTCAATATTCAAAATAGCGATACTGCATACAACATTGATACCAAGGGGGTTATGATTGGAATAAAACTTTTTAAAACTATATTTCAAAATTTGAAAAAAGATAACTTACATTTTAAAAAACAAAATTTAAAAAAAAGATCATATTATGGAAAAAAACAATTATTTAGATTAATAAAAAAACTTAAAAATAATCAGAAAAACAAAATTTTGATTAGATCATTAATAGTAAGTCCTCAAAAATTAAAGACGATCCAAAATTTATTTAAGATTTCAATCGATACAGATAAACTTAAAAAAAATTTAGTTTCAGAAAAAAAATTTACCAATAAATTTAGTAAAATTGATGAAAAAAAACTTTTACAGTTTGTTAATATTACTATTAAAACAAATTTTAAGTATAATGAAAAAAAGAATAATTTTTCTGAAATTGCCCTTAATAGTCACTCTAAATGGGATAGTTTAGCTCACGCAAAGCTTTTAAGTGCGATTGAAAAAAAATTTAGAATTTCAATAAATGAAAATAATATTGATCAATTCTCTAATTTAAGACTTATATTTAATTATTTGAATAAATTAAAAGTTATTTAGTAATTTTAATAGAATATATTTATTCAGAATTATTCCATCTGTTTCTGTAATTTACTCTTACTTCCCTTTCAATTTTTTGATAATTGGGACCTTTATATTTTTTAATTTTTTTATATTCTTTTATATAATTTGATAAAATTTTCATTTCATAAGGTAAGATAGACATCTGATTATCTCTGCCAGGTAAATTCTTATCAATAGTGAAGTGTTTTTCAATATAAATAGGCTCATACTCTAAACAACCTAGAGCATCACTTATACCTATCATATGACCACTATAGCCTATCCTTTTGCAAATTCTTCTTAAAATTTTAATCCTTGGTAAATTTATATTTTCTGCTGGTGTTGGATAAGATGAAACACAATGCATTAGTATACATTTTTTTTTATCAACATAATCAAAAACTTTTTTGACTTCATTGATTTTAGATGCACCAGTACTTATTATAATATTATTATAGGATTTATTCATTTTTTTTAATAGCTCATAGTTTGTAATTTCCATACTTGCTACCTTTATGGTTTTGAGTCTTAAGGGTTTTAAAAATTCTAAATATTTTTTGTTAAAAACAGAAGTTAAAAAAATAATTTTATTTTTTTTACAATATTCATTTAATTCATAATGGTCATTTTCAGAGAGTTCGGCTTTTTTATAAAGATTAATTCTGTTATCTTTGTGCCATGGACCCTTAACTAGATCTTTAGTTGACCATGTTTGAAATTTAGCAAAATCTGCTCCAGATTCTTTTGCGGCTGAAATCATTTCTTTCGCGAGGCTGATGTTACCAAGAAAATTCCATCCAATCTCAGCAATTAATTTTGTCATATTAATTTTTATTCAGAAATTTTAAATTTTATATTTGTATATGTTATTTTTGTTTTTTGAACATAATAAATACATTTCTTTAGTTTTATAATTAATACCTTTATTTCTAGAGGGGTCTTTTTCTACTGTTTCTGTTATATCAAGATTAAATATTTTTTTCTTCTTTAAAAAATATTTGATATCCTTTGTTAGGACAAAACTATGTTGCGCAGTTATATTTTCATTTGTGTGAGCATGAATTATTACATATTTAGAGATTTTGAGAATTTTTTCTAATAATTTAAAAGGTTCTTCACAATGATCTAAAGTCATAAAAAAACCGAATAAGTCAATTTTTTTTAATCCTAATTTTTTTTCATTAGAATCAAAAAGATGAAAATCAAAAATTTTATCAGCTAAAGCTAAACTACTACAATTTTCACTAATGTCGTTTTTACCCCAAATTAAATGAGAGGAGTCTACTACAAATATTTTATCATAAATTCTTTTAATTGTGGGTAATGATATTTTTTTTCTTTTAATTATTTTTCTTTTATTAAAGTTCCTAACTTTACTAGATAGATATTTAACATTCAAGTTTACATACTTTTTTAAAACGTTTTTTTTTTTAATTTCTTCTTTTAACATATCAAACATAAGGCCGTTAAACGGACATCCATATTCTCCGTACGTTTTAAATTTTATTCTTTTTTTTAGATCTTTAAAAAGATCACCGTGATTAGGTGTTAATAATTTGTTCTTAAAATCATGAAAATTTTGCCAACCCATGTTATGTTGGCCATAAATTGATAAAAAAATTTTTTTTTTAAAAAAGTCATTAAACCAAGTTGAAAAGAAAACTGTGTGACACACTCTGCATTTTTTTTTTTTTAATTTTTTTTTTAATAAATTAAAAGATATTTTTAAATCGAAAATTATTTCTTGAATATAAAAATTTGTTGATAAATGGGTGTTGTTTAATACTTCAAGTTTTTTGCTACCACAAAATGGACAACTTTTAATTTTACTAAACATTGATTAATTAAACTATGCATTAAATCTATTTTTGTCAAACATACAAGAAAGATTAATCAAATTAAAAATTGTTTTGACTAAAAAAAATTTAAAATTATAAGATCTGAATTATTGAATTAATATTTGTTATAATTATATAGTATGAAAATTGTTTGGATTATCGATAATAAATATCGTGAATTATATGGACTTTATGATTTAAAAAAGAAACTCATAAATCATAACATTAAGATTTATTTTTTCTACTTACCAATTTGGAAATCAGCAATAGATTTTATAAACCCTAATATTGTTATTGTTCCAAATTTATATCATAGTTCATGTGAGCCGATTGTAAATTATGTAAAAAAAAAAGGTATAGATATTCTCATGCACTCATCTGAAGGAATGTTTTATACTAATGAAATTCAAAAAGCCAAATATCCAGATCATCTTGTAAAAAAATTAAAAAAAATATTTGTATGGGGTAAATTAGATAAAAAATATCTTATCGCAAAAGGATTTAAAAATAAGATAATAGAAAGTGGTTGTTTAAAATTTGATAAAAAAAATTATTTAAAAAAAAAAAGAATAGGAAACAAGAAAAAAATTAAAGTAATCGGTATTCCAACACATTTAAGATTAATTACTGGGTCAGGTATTTCTAAGCAAAATATTCCTTATGGTATCCGAAAACATTTCAAACAAAAAAGATTTTCTAAATTAGGATATTTAAAATTTGAGTTTGAATATATTGAACTAATATCAAAAATTATAGAAAAAATTAATAAAAAATTTAAAATTGTAATAAAGGTAAGTCCATTTGAAGATCCTGAAATTTATAAATATGCTTTTCCTGAACTTGAAATACATAAAGGAAATGATGTAAGAGAGTTTATAAAGAGTGTAGATGTAATTTTAAATGTCTATAGTTCAATTTCTGTCGATACTTTAAAATATAATGTGCCAGTAATTAATCTTAGTAAATTAGTAAAGTGGGATGAGTATATTTTAAAAAATAAGAGATTAGGACCTAGTCCGAGCTCATATCCAAGTGCCATAAATCTAGGTATTAAAGCAAAAAGTTTCAGTGATCTAAATCTTTTACTTAAAAGGGATCAAAAATATCTATTAAATTTATGTAAAAAAAGTAATTTTTTTAATAAAGCAAATGATTTAGCGGGAACATTTAATAGCTTAGAAATATTCACTAATTTTTTTGTAAATTGTAAAAAGAAAATCAAAAGTAAACCATTTAATTATTTTATGTTTATAAAATATTTTTTAGTCGAAATTAAACTTTTATTTTTTGGAAGACCAAAACCAGCAAATTTTAAAAGATGGAAATTAAGTGATCAAAAATTAATGTATGATTTTAGAATATATAAATAAACTAAAATATATGTTTATTCATAAAGAAAGTGGAATTTTTCATAAAATTCCTCAAATTTAAATTTTTTTAAAACTCTTCCACTTTCTAACAATATAATTTCATCACATAACTTTAATGGTTTCATTTTATGAGATATTATAAAAAAGTTTTTATTTTTTTCTTTTTTTAGTAATTGAAGTTTTTCTAATATATAATTTTCACTATCTGGATCTAGGGAATTTGTAAACTCATCCAATATTAATATTTCAGGATCATTATATAAAAGTCTAGCTAAAATAACTCTTTGAATTTGCCCTCCAGATAGAAACGCGCCTCCCTCACCCACATTAGTATTAAGACCCTTTTCCAGTTTATTAATAAACTCAGATAGACCAGAATAATTTATTGAGTCTTTTAGTTTTTTTTCATCAACTAAGTTTTCGTCATTTAAAAATACAATATTTTTCAAAATTGTATCATCCATTAAAAAATTATCTTGCGGTACTAGTCCTATTTTTGATTGCCAACTATTTATATTATTATAGATATCTATTCCATCTGCTGTGATTTTACCTGAAGTTGGATATAAAAGACCTGAAATTAAATTTATCAAAGTTGTTTTACCTGATCCAGATTTTCCAACTACACCTATTGCTTTGCCTTTATCAATCGTTAAATCAAAATCTTTAAAGATTTCTTTATCAGTGTTCAAATAATTAAAAGATACTCCACTAAAATTAAGATTTTTTTCAAATTTTATCTTTATTGTTTTATTAATTTTTTCTTTTTTAGTAACTTGATATTTCTCAAGTTTAGTGAACTCTGAATTTAGATGTTCTACTGAGGGGTATGAGCTTCTTAGACTCGATAAGATTTGTCCAAATTTAGAAAATACTGGTAATAGTCTTAAAAACGAAACTACATATAATGATAATTTAGGTAATACATTTTCTACTTGTGACTCTGATATAAAAATAATCAATATAAAAACGGCAGCAACAAAAATAATTTCAAAAGAAGAATTTGGAATTGCTTGAATAAAGTTTATTTTTCTTCTCGCATTTTCAAAAACAATAACTTTGCTTGTAAATTTTTCTAAAGCTTTATCTTCTTTTTTAGAAATTTTAATGTCCTTAATTGAATTCAGACTTTGTAAAATCCATTTAATTAATGAATTTTTAGAATTTAATATACTCTCACCAAATTTTTTAAGTTTTTTTGAAAATAAAAAAAAATAGATAGTTAATAAAAAAAGAAGAACTAAAACTGTTATTAAGGTTGTAAAAAAATCTACAAATAACAATAATACAAATATAGATATAAAAAGAAATAGATCCTTAAATGATTTTAAAATTAAAAAAAAATTTGAGATATAATTTGATGTTTCATCATCTGTATTTCTTAAAATTTGTGAAGAATTATAGGAATTTATAACTTCAAAAGGTGCTTTTACATATAAATTGAAAAATTTTTTTTTTAAATCATATCTAAATTTAACAGATAATGTTTCTTGATAATATACTAAAGCTAAAATATACAAATTTTTAATAACAAAAAGCATCACAATAAAAATAGATGAATATAAAAGTAGATCTTTTTTATTTACAGAAATTATTATCTCATTAAATGATTTTAAATACTGGGGTAAAAGAGGGTTATCACTAATTACAATGTCGATAATTAGTGGAATTAAAGCTATGCTAAAAGTTTCAAAAAGTACTAAAATAATATTTAAGAATATAAAAATAATAATATGCTTCTTATTGTCTTTATTAATTAAATTAGTAAATTTTTCCATATTTATTAAAAATTAAAGGATACAAATTTTATTATGTCTTTTTTTTGTTGTTATCTTGCAAAAAGACATTATTTTTTATTATAATAAAGAGTTATTAATTCTCTTTTATAATTAGTAAGATTTTCAGTTTCTACGCTTCCTTGTCTGTGAAATCCATTAGTGTCAAATATATAGATTAATCCAGATTTACCATGTACCTTTATGATCTTAAATTTTTTTTTTATTTCTTTTTCACTCATAAAATTAACTTTTTTACCTTGTATTTTATTTTTTTGGTAATTAATCAAGTGCTTATCCCAATTTTTATACAAACCAAAATTTTTTAAAACAGAAATTAGAAATTTATCTAATTTGCTAATTTTATGTGAGGTAGCTGCATATTCAAGCCCGTTTGATTTTTCATCTAAATCATTTAACAAGATATTTATTTTGATTTGCTTTCCAGAATCATCATTATGAAATCCAAAAACATTTCCTTTTTTAATTTGTTCACTATCATCTATTTTCATTTCTGGTACTGCTCTTGAAAATAAGACATTTGTACATTTGGTTTCACTTCCAAAATAATCACGTAAAAAATCTTTAATAGAATCTTGTTGTAGGAAATTAAATAGAGTTTCTGAAATTTTTTTTATTTGTTCCTCTTTATCTATTTTGAATAGCTCTTTATTTTTTTTATTCAAAAAATCTTTTTTTAAACTATTCTTCTCATCTTCGTCTAAAAGCTGATTAGTTATAAAAATTCCGTTTTTTATTATTTCATTTAGTATTAGATCTTTCATGAATTAAATTTTGGAAATTATATTAATTTTTGTTATAAAGTAAAATTAAAATAATGAAATATCTTAAATCCTGTAATGGTTGTTTGGAAAAAAAATTAACTTATATTCCATCTCTAAATATTAACATCTGTCAAAACTGTCTTTTAGTATCATCTAATTATAAAAAGAAATATTCTTCAGTTATCAAAGAAGATTTTAAATCAAATAAATTTTATAATTGGAATAATCAAATGGAAAGTTTAGAAGAGAGATCTAAGAAGAATTATTTTTTTTTTAAAAAGATTTTCAAGTTTACAAAAATTAAAAAAAAAGAAAAAGTATTGGATTTTGGATCAGGTTATGGTCCTTTGTTACATATTTTGAAACAAAAAAAAATTAAAGCTTTAGGACTTGAACCTAGTAAAAAAAATTCAAAAATAAGTAAAAAACTTGGTCATAATGTAATTAACAACTATTTAAATGATAGAACTTTTAATAAAAAAAGTTTTAAAGTTATAGTATCACTCTATACCTTTACTTACATCAACGATCTCGCAAAAAAATTTAAAATTTTTAGAAAAATCCTTAAAAATAATGGATATTTGTTGATTAGAGTTCATCAATACAAATTTAGCAAAAGCTACCATCAGTTAAATCATTTTAAGAAACTAGTAAAAGCAGGACATACTTTTAATCATTTTTCAGATAACTCTTTAAAAAATTTATTTAATTTTCATAATTTTGATATAATGCTATTTGATAGAAATATTGAAGGTATTACAATTATTGCAAAAAAAATTAAAAAAAAAAAATTTTATAAAATTGGAAATTTTAATTTTGAAGTTTTTTATATCAAATATTTAGTTTTCTTAATTTCTAATATTATGCTTTTTGTTCATGGAATAAAAATTAAGATTAGAAAAATTATTTTTTAATGTCTAAAAAAAAATTTTACAATTTAATAAAATCAAAAAAAATTGGTTTAATTCTTTATGCAAGGATGTCATCAAAGAGATTTCCCGGTAAAGTTATGAAAAAAATTTATAATAATCAAAATGTATGTGAAATTATTGTTAATAGAATCTCTAAGATTGGACTAAAATCAAAAATAGTAGTTGCAACTTCATCAAAAAAAAATGACCAAAAAATTGTAAAATTTTGTAAAGAAAAAAAAATAAGATATTTTGTAGGAAATAATGAAAATGTTTTTCATAGAACTACTGAGTGTATTAAAAAATATAAATTCAAATATTTTGTAAGAATATGTGCAGACAGACCGTTATTCGACACGGACATAATGATAAAGATGGTAAAACTAATCATTAATAAGAACTATGATATTATCACAAATGTTTATCCAAGAACCTTTCCTAAAGGACTAACGTGCGAGGTTGCAAAAACGAATATTTTTAAAAATATTAATCAGAAGTATCTTTTCAAGAAAGATAGGGAGCATATTTTTAGTTATTTTTACAGAAATAAAACCTTTAAAATTTACAACATTAAAAGTAAATTTAACAAAAATTTTATAAAAAAAAATTTTTGTATTGACACACAAAAAGATCTAAAAAAAATCAAAAACATTCTTTTTAAACTTGATAAATTAAAGAAAAGAATCAATTCAACTAATATTTATAAATTTATTTGATTGGTAATAATTTATAGAATTTTTAAATTATTCAAAAAAAATTAATTCGTAATCTCTGTTGTATCCAAACTGATTTAATAACCATTTCCACTCTTTCTCTGAGAAAAAACTTTCACAAGTTAATGCCCAGCATTGTAAGTTGAATAATTCTTTTTCATTTCTGTAACTTTCAGTAGTGATAAAAGATTTCTTAGAAATTTTAGTAATTTCATTTATAAACTTTTTAAGAAAATTTATTTCTAAATTATGTATTAAATTTATTGAAATAACTAAATCGAAAAAATTTTTTTTGTATTTCAGGCCTTTTCTCACATCTAATAATCTTAAATTTTTTTTAATTTCATCTGGAGAATTTTTTAAGGCATATTTTGATATATCAACACCATAAATTTTTGAGGAATTGAGAATTTTTTTTAATTCGTAAATTAAATGACCCTTGCCACAACCAATATCTAAAATTTTAGAATTTTTATTTAAATTATATTTTTTAATTATTTTTTTTGCAATTTTTTTCCATCTTCCATCATAATGATACCCCCCATATCCAAATTTTCTATCCCCGTCCCAGTATTTGGAGTCATATTTTTTAGATACTTTCATGCAATAAACTTTTTTGTTAATCATTCTCTCTAAGTAATTTCTTTTTGTATTTTTATGATTGCTAGTTATTAAATTTAATTTTTTTAAACTCATCAAAACTTTTTAATTATTTTTTTATCAGTTTTTAAGCTAATAAAAGTTGGGCCTAATATTTTATAACATTTATTAACAATTTGTTTTGTTTGTTTACTATCTTTTGGAAAATAAGACTTAATATTTTTAAATAAACTCATCATTTTTTTTGCATTTAATTCACTATGGGTTGGACCTAAAGTTGGATAATCAGCAAAACCAACTAATTTTACATTACTTTTTTGTTGATCTATATCTAATTTAATTTGTTCAAAAGGTCTCTCAATTAAAAATGGAGTAATAGTATAAACCCAAGGTTTTAAACCTTGTAAAGCCATCCCTGAAGCAAATCCAATAATACTTTGTTCACAAATTCCTAAATTGAAGAATCTTTTTGAGTGATTTTTTCTAAATTTGTCAAAAATACCGTAACCAATATCACCGACAATCAAAATCACCTTTTTATCTTTATTTGCAATCTCGTTTATAATTTCACCAAATACTCTTCTCATTTAAGCCTCAATGCTTTTTTACCTATATCAATATCTCTACCAGCCAGTTTTCTTGCATGCCAAATCGGGTCATTTTCAAATTCCCTGATTCCCTTACCCTTAATAGTATTTAAAATTACCGCAGTTGGTTTCTTTTGATTTACAATTTTTTTAAAAGATTTTTCCAGATCATAAAAAGAATGGGCGTTCTTTACACTCAAAACATCCCAATTAAATGATTTAAGTTTTTTACTTAAATTATTTAATGGTAATGCATCTTTCAATTTTGATAATGCTTGAATTTTATTGTAATCAATTAATAAAATTAAATTATTTAATTTATGTTTTGATGAAATAAGTAATGTTTCCCAAGTTGTGCCTTCTTGACACTCTCCATCACTTATCATCACAAAAATTTTTTCTTTTTTTCCTTGAATTTTATTTGCTAAAGCCATTCCAGATGAAATTGGGAATCCATGACCCAAACTGCCAGTAGTACAATAAATTCCATTTTTTACATCTAATTCTAAATGAGTTGTCATCTTTGGCTTTAATCCTTTTTTTCTCAATAGTAGACAAAGGGGAAAGGAAGCATGAGACTTGCTTAAAATAAATCGATCTTTTTTTTTTAAAACTTTTTCAAATAGATATACTAGCGTTTCAATCATAGAAAAACTTCCACCTAAATGAGCCTCACCCCTAAAAATAAATTCTAAAAATGTTTTTTGTCTTAGTTGTAAAGCTTTTTTTTTCAAATTTTCGTATGATTTCATTTTTATTTTATAGATTTGATTTATATGAAAGTTTTCCAATTTTTTTATCAACAAATGATGAAAGAATAGTGGCTTGAAGCACTTCAATTAAATTGTAGGAGTTTGAGTCAATCCAGATTTTATAATTCGAGTTTTTTAATAAAGCGTTATTTTTTTTGAAACCAGTAATGGATATTGTTTTAATTTTTCTTTTTTTACAATGTTTAGCGGCATTCACTAAATTTTTTGAGGTTCCGCTTGCACTTAAAAAAATAACTAAGTCATTTTTTTTTCCGTAATATAAAATAGTTTTTTCAATCCACTTTTCAAAACCATAATCATTTGAAAAACAAGTAATCAAATTAGGATCGTTTAAGGCCATAGTTTCAATTTTCCCATTCTTTGTCATATCTGTTGCAAAATGTGCGGCATTAGAAATATTCGCTCCATTTCCAAAAACTAAAATTTTTCCCTTGTTTTTTTTTACTTTAAGAATTTGCATATAAGACTCGGTAATTGATTGAAGATCGACTTTTCTTTGCAATTTTTGTATTTCTATAAAATAATTTTTAAAAAATTTTTTTATCATTTTAATTCAATTTTTTTCATCATTTTTACATTATAATAAAATTCATTTGTTAAACTATTTATAAACTTGTTGTTAATATACGCTTTTTTTATGTCCTTAATTGCATCAGAAATATTATATTTGTTTTCAAATCCTAACTCTTTTTTAATTTTATCAGAGCTTATATGATATGATCTATTATCATTACTTTCACTTATGATTATTTTAGTATCTGTGCCAACACTTTCTTTTACTAATTCTGCTAATTCAATTACTTTATGATTATGATAACCTGCATTGAAAACTTTCCCATTAATTAAATCACTCCCTATTTCAAGAGAAGTAAGATAAATTCTAATCATGTCCTTAATATGTATATTAGGTCTCAATTGATTGCCCCCAAAAACAGTAATTGGTTTTTTATTTAAAGCTAAATTTGTTAAAATATTTACAACCAAATCAAACCTCTGTCTCAAAGAAAATCCACAAACAGTTGCGGGTCTTACAACAAGTCCACTAAAGTCTTTAGAATTATAATTTAACAAGACATCTTCACATCTGGCCTTAAATTTTGAATAATCTGTTAACGGCTTAAGCTCCATTTTTTCATGGACATCTTTTTCCTTTTTAATTCCATAAACACTAGAAGAAGATGCATAGATGAATCTTTTTATACCATTATCTTTTGAAATATTAACAAGAGGTTCAAATGCATCTAAATTTATAGACTTTCCAAGTAATGGATTTAATTCAAAACTAGGATCATTCGATATACAGGCTAAATGTATTACTGCATCGTGACCAGGAATAATTTTTTTTAACAAATTTTGGTCCCTGATATCACCTTTTATTAAATTTACTTTAGTTTGATTTCTAAATACATCTTTTCCATAAATCAATAAATCAAGCACTGTTACCGAGTAGCCTTTGTCAATTAATTCATCTGTTAAAGCTGACCCAACGTATCCAGCTCCACCAGTAATAAAAATTTTTTTAATCATAAATAATTATCTATTTTATTTGCCCAATTTTTCTTAAAAAAAATACCTTTGTCATCAATGATTAAATCATATGATGGTTTTCCAAACTTTAGTTGGTGAAATTTTAAACCCCAATGTTTTAATTGATTATTTGTTTTTGTAAAACCTTTTCTATGAGCTAAATAAATATTTTCTTTAGACCTGCCCATATATCGAGCAGTAAATATAATTATTTTATATCCTTGGTCATACAAAGAATTTATTTTTTTAACGTTTTTTTTTATTGGCTTTGAAAGTTTATAATTATTTTTATAAGTATTACAAATAACTCCATCTAAATCAAAACATAAAATTTTATTTATTTTTTTTTTAAATTTTTGAACCATAATTTTGTTGCTTCTTTTATTTTTTGTCTATCCCACAATGGAGCGGATTCCCAATAATCAATATTTTGAACAAGTTCCTTCACACCATCTTCAAAACTTATTTTTGGAAGCCATTTAATTTCTCTTTTAATTTTCTTAATTCTCGCTTTCAAAAATCTTGGTTCACCCGGCCTTTCTGGAATATGTATCTTTTTTCCTTTTAAAATTTTAGCCAAATGATTTATTGATTTTGGTTTACCAGTTCCAACATTGTATATTTTATTACTTAGTTTTGAAAAAGCACTTTTAATAAATGCTTCGACAACATCATTAACATTTATAAAATCTCTTGTTTGTTTTCCATCTCCAACAATTGTAAAAGGTTTTTTTGATAATTTTTGTTTTAAAAATACACCCATTACAGCACCATAAGCACCCGTGGTTCTTGACCTAAGCCCAAAAACATTAAAGAGTCTTAGCGAAATAAATTTTAACCCGTAAACTCTTGACCAGTGCATAACAGCTTGTTCAGCAATATTCTTTGAAAATGAATAGGGATATAATGTTGATACCTCGGTTTTTTCATCGATTTCATTTTTATTTGCCAAACCATAACAAGATGAGGACCCCGCATAAATAATTTTCTTAATTTTATACTTTCTCGAAGCCTCTAAGACATTTATTGTGCCTGAAAAATTTGTATTAAGGTATTCTCTTGGATTGACAATTGATGGAACAATATCAGCTATTGCCGCAAGGTGAAAAACGTAGCTAACACCTTTAAAATATTTTTCTATTTTATCAAAATTAATTATATTTTCTCTAATAATCTTTATTTTTTTTGAATTATATATATTTATTAAATTTTTTTTTGAGCCGTCTTTAAAATGATCAATGATAATTACTTTTTTTATTTTTTTATTTAGTACTAATTTTTCAGATAAATGACTTCCGATAAAACCTGCGCCACCAGTTACAATTACTTTCATAATCAAATTTTAAGCATTTTTTATTGAAATAAGTATTATAGTCAATAAAAATAATTTCATATTATAATTTTATAAAAAATAAATGAGTAAAAATTCAAACTTTTTTAATTTACTTTTAAGAAAGTATTCATACGGTGGAACAATTCAATCTTTAGTAAAGGGTGTAATTTTAGCTGAGGGTAAAAGAAAAGAAATTAGGATTTTAAATATTAATATAAATCCAAAAAGAGGAAGGTTTTTCATAAACAACATAAAAAATCTAGAAATTTACAAAATTTTGGAATATGAAAAATTAAATTTAAAAATTAAAGATATAAAATATTATACCTCATTAATATCAGCATTATTAAAAATATTAATAAAAAAATATATTTTTTTTTCATTATTATTTAAAATTTTTTTTTTCTTACGTTTTTTAAATTATAAAAAATCAAAAGATAATTTCTCAAAATTTATTAATGATCAAGATTATTTTGATGGAGTATATAGTTCTTTAAATCTAAATTATTTAAAAAAAATAAATATTAATTTTACTGAGGGAGAATTTCAAAAAATATATCTAAACAGAAAAAGCTTTGATCTTAAAATAAACGGAACAGAAAAAGAATTTATAAAAAAAAATTATGATATTGATTTAAACGAGAAATTTATTTGTTACTTTAATAGAGAAAAAGCTTATAACCTAAAATTCAAAGATCTTAAAAAAAACAATAATTTTTTATGGTATAATAGAATAGATTTTGATTTATCTATAAATAGTATTATCAAAGATGAAATTAAAATTGTTGATATTGGATCATCTAATAAAGATATTTTGGAAATTAAAAATTTTATTAAAGCAAAATATCGTAAGAATCACAGTGAAAAAATCGACTTTATACTTGCAAAAAATTGCCAATTTTTTCTATCAACCGGTGGAGGGAAAGTCGAATTGGCAAATTTATTTAAAAAACCAATATTAAAAGTTGACCATGAATATAATATTATGAACAATTTTGACTTTTCCACAAAAAAAGACCACATAATTTTACCGAATATTTACTCTAAGAAAAAAAAGAGATTTTTATCACTTTATGAACAATTTACAAATTTAGATAAATTATTTCCTGGGTTAAAAAACAATTTAAATTTTAAACTTAACTATGATGATTTTGTACTTGTTAAAAATTCTCAAAAAGAAATTAATGACCTTTACATTCATCATAACTTTTGTGAAATTGAGCTAAAAAAAAACAAAGAACTACAGCTTGAGCTTTTTGAAATAAAATATAATTTTTTAAAAAAAACAGTCCCCGAATATTTTACTCTACTCAGCACAAATTATCCTGAAAATCCTCAAATATGTAATAAGTTTTACTCCAATAATTTTAAATATTCAGATTATCTTGACAATAAAACATCCCAATTTAATAAAAATTATTTTAATAGTGATCTTAAAGTTTTAAAAACATCCTCAGAATTAACATAATCTTTGTGGCCTAATATTTGGACTTTAAGAGCACCAGAAATTGCAGCAATCAGAGAAATTAAGTCATTATTTTTTGTATTATTTATGAAGCATGAAGAATAACAAAATGCTGAGTCACCTGCACCCATAGTATCGATTGGATTTGTAGTAAGTGCTGGAATATAATTTATATTTTTTGAACTCTTAAAATTTAACCCGTCAACTCCACGTGTAATCAATACATTCTTAAATTTGTTTTTTGATAATTTTTTTATTAAATCTTGTATTCTAGAAAAATTATCTTTTAAACCCAATCTTAACTCTGGTTCATCAATGCTAAGAAAATCTAAATAATTATACTTTGTGAAAAGGTTGTAGCCTCTGTTGCCAGAATTTGTTTGAATATTAGCACACAAAAATTTAGCTTTTTTTGAAAGTAGATCAGCAATTTTTTTATTTATCAATCCGTGGCCAAAATCACAAACTATTACTTTATCAAAATAAGCTAAATTTTTATTTAAATAATCATAAATCCTTTGATCAAAAAAATCTTGATTTAAAAAATTATAAACTTCAAATATTTTAGATATATTTTTATGATTTAAATATCTACTTTTATATATATCAACAAAATTGTCTTTTCTAAAGAACTTAAGCTTCACTTTATCCTTTGAAAAAAATTTTTTTATTTTATCAAGGTTGCTTCTTTTATTATAAATACTTAATAAGGTTAGGTTATTACATATTGAACTAAGATTTTTAGTAACCGTGACACTCCCTCCATAATATAGCTCTTTTTTTCTAAAATTAACTGACATAATATTTTCTTTTGAAGGCTTTCCCAGCGGTTCTACAAAATTATAATTATCAAATATTACTTCGCCTAAAATTAATATCTTTTGATTCTTAATCTTTTTTAGAACTTTATTATACTCGTCTAAAAAATTATCTTTTTTAGATTTTGCTTTAATCTTGTTTAACCAGTTATTTTCTTTTATATCATTAAAAATTAATTTCTTATTAATTAAATTAGTTGAAGAAAATTGAGCATTAGATGTTGTTATAAATTTTCCATTAACTTTGTTAATTGCTTTCAATTCTATTCCAAGATTTCCCGCTTCATCTCCTGTTTTTGTTTTATAATCTGGACCTTTGACATAAAAGTCAGGCTTTATTAGAGAAATAATATTTGCAGCGTCCTTGGCATCATTACAATAAACATAATCAATTATAGATAGGTGATTTAGAAAACTTAATCTTTCATTTTGATTAAAATAAGGTTTATTTAAACCTTTTTTCACATGTTCATCTGCAGTAATAGAAACGACAAGAATATCACCATAAGTTTTGGCTTCCTGAAAATAGTATAAATGGCCTAAATGAACTAAATCAAATACGCCATGAACTAAAACAATCCTTTTTTTTTTAGTTTTAAGATATCGAATTTTTTTTTTTAATTGATCTTTTGATAAAATAATTTTATTCACTTTAATAATTTACTATTATTTATTTGTAATTCAATAATCTAATGATATGAAAAATTTAATTATAGGTGCATCAGGAAAAATTGGAAGCTATATAATTAGTAATAATAAAAACGACATTTACACGTATAATTCAAATAAAATTAATAATGGCATCAAATTTGATATATCAAAAGATGACATATCTAAAATTATTAAAAAAAATAATGTAACTAATGTTGTTTTTTTAGGAGCAATAAGTGATCCAAATATATGCTTTAAGAGAAAAGAATTCTCAAGAAAAATTAATGTAGATAGGACAATTAAAATTATTGATTATTTGAACAAAAATAAAATTTATTTTATTTTTTTTTCATCAGAATTTATTTATGGTGGTAACAAAAAATATTCGAAAGAAACAGATAAGACAAATCCAATTAACGAATATGGAAAACAAAAGTTAAAAGTCGAAAAGTATATAAAAAAAAATTCTAATTTTTATTCTATATTTCGTATTGGAAAGACATATGGTGATAAGATTGATGATGGAACATTAATCTCAGGATTTTTAAAAGAATTGAAAGGCAAAAAAAAAGAATTCAGTGTGGCCCATGATCAATTTTTTTCGCCCCTATATGTAAGAGATTTAAAAAAAATAATTCGCTTTTTTATTAAGTATAAAATTACAGGTATTTATAATGTTGGTGGTTTGAAGAGACTATCTAGATTTGAGATTCTTAATTATATTATAACTAAATTAAAGAAAAATATAAGTCAGAAAATTGTGTTAAATAAAAAAAATTTGGTCAATTTCAAATTTTATGATAAACGACCAAAAGATGTATCGATGAATATCAATAAATTGAAAAAAACAATTAATTTTAAACTATCAAAATTTGAAAAAGTATCATTAAAAATAATTAAAAAATCTAAAATCAATGAAATTAAATTTATTTGAAGATAAAAAAGCTAAATCTAAATCTTTTTTTTTTAAAAACGATGCACAAAAATTTGATGAAAGACATATTAATTTTTTAATCAAGTTCTACACAAAAACAAAAAAAGACGTGAGAATTTGTCTTCATCCTAATAAATCATCAAAACATCACGACATGGTGATTTTACAAAGTAAAAAGAATTTTTATCTGCCACATAAGCATTTAAGGAAAGGTGAAACATATCATATTCTCAAAGGCTCAATGGCATGCGTGTTGTTTAATAGAATGGGAAAAATAACTAAAGTTTGTAAATTAAAAAAAAATAACCTTTTTCGGACACCATTAAATGTCTTTCATACAATGTTACCAATTTCAAATTATGTAATTTACCATGAAGGTAAAACGGGTCCATTTCTTAAAAAAAATGACAGTATTTTCCCTAAATGGAACACAAAATTGACAGGAAATAAAAGATTAATAGAGAAATTTAAAAAAACAATTTATAAGCTTATAAAATAATGAATAAACTTGAGTCTTATCTAAACAGAAGAATCGACAACAAAGCAAGTTATAAAGATTTGTTAGAATTTCCTAAATACATTGAAGTTGAAACAGTGAACGCATGTAATGCTAGATGCCCAATGTGCACGATCAATGATTGGGAAAGAAATTACCCTGTTATGAAAGATGATGTTTGGAATAAAGTTAGTGACGATATATTAGATAATAAAAAATTTATTAAAAGAGTAAGTCTTTATAGAGATGGTGAGCCATTGATAGATAAAAAAATGGCTTCTAGAATAAACAAATTAAATGAGAATGGGATACATAATACCTCGATTGCTACTAACGTTTCATTGCTTAATGAAAAAAGAGCAACTGAACTTTTAGAGGCTGGTTTGGGAATGGTAATTTTTTCAATAGACAGTTTGAAGAAAGAAGTATTTGAAAAAATAAGAGTTAGACTAAAATTTGAACAAGTAAAAGATAATGCGATAAGGTTTTTACAACTTAGAGATAAAATTAATCCTAATTGCAGAGTTTGGATAAGAATGATTAGACAAGATAGTAACTATAATGAATGGGATGATTATTATGATTTTTGGAGAAAATATACGTCTGATGCTGACAGAATTTATTACCATAATATTTTTAATTGGGGTGGTCAGTTAGATAATTACAAATCTATTTCAAAAAGTTTTGAACCAAATTTACCTTGTGTTGCACTGTGGTCTCTTTTGGTTATTTTTGCAAATGGAGATGTACCTTTATGTAATGTTGATTATAACAATAAATATCCGACAGGAAGTATTATGAAAAATACGATTAAAGATCTTTGGCAATCGAAAATTATGACTGCTAGAAGAAAATTGCACTTAAACGGTAATAAAAAAGACATTTCTATTTGTGCAAATTGCAATGTGTGGGATGAGGTAAAAGGTGAAGAATTAGTTTCCCCTGAATTCGCAGAAAAAGTATCAATTTTGAATTCATCAAAATAATTTTAATATGAAAAAAGCAATTGTAATTGGCTCTGGTTTTACCGGCTGCATGTTTGCAATGATGTTAAAACAAAAAAACTGGGATGTAACTGTAATAGATAAATCGAATTTTACAGGCGGTGGAGTCAGAACTTTTTATCACGGTGGACATCCCTTTACTTATGGACCAAGACATTTCATAGGACCAGAGGAAAACATGCCTGCTTTTGAATTTTTAAACAAGATTGTACCAATGAGACACATAAAAAAAATGAATTTAAATTATCAACAAAGTGATGATTTTTTTGCAAACTATCCTATTCATGAAGATGATATTAAGAAATTAAATGACAGTGAAAAAATTTTTAATGAATTAGATAATTTGCCAAAAGAATCAAAAGCAAAAAACTTTGAGGAATTCTGGCTTGGTAGAGTTGGAAAAACTTTATACGAAAGATTTAACAAATTTTATAATTTAAAAGCTTGGCAATTAGAAAGTAATAAAAAAATGGATGCTGGATTTCTTGGAAAAGTAAAAAGAAAACCTTTAGAAACGGGATCCAGATACGAGTTTCATACTGGATTTATAAATGCATATCCAATGGCTAAAAATGGTTATGATAATTTTTTTGATGTAGCTTTGGAAGGATGCAATATTTTACTAAATAAAGAAATAACTAATGTAGATATGGATAATTTAAATGTTTATTGTGGAAATGAAAAATTTAGTTCTGATTTAATTATTTCTACAGTTTCTCCTGACTTTTTATACAATAATTGTTGGGGAGAGTTAGCTTATGTAGGAAGAGATTTTTTTAAAATTGTATTACCTATAAAACAAGTTTTGCCTGATGATGTATATTTTGTTTATTATCCTAATGAAAATGAAAAACAAACTAGAGTTGTTGAGTTCAAGAAGTTTACACAACACAAGAGTGAAAATTCATTAATTACACTAGAAGTACCTTCAATGAAAAATAAATTATATCCCACTATGATACAGTCTCAACTTGATTTAGCTAATAAATATATTGATAGCTTACCTGATGGCATTAAGTCTGTGGGAAGAATGGGTACATATAAATATGTTGATATTGATGATATAATTTTACAAGGATTAGAGTTTAAAAAAGAAATTTAAATGCTTAACAAATCAGAAATAAACTTCTTTAAAAAAAATGGCTATTTGATTAAAAAATCAAGTGATCAAGTATCTTTAAACAAAATTCAGGATCTAATATTTAAATATTTTTTTAAGAGTAAAAAAGTTGTTTCAAAAAATAAAAAAGAATATTTTCAAAATTTACATAAAAAAATTAATAAAAAACAAGTAAATGAATTTAGAGTAAATGCGATCAATTTAATTAATAGAAATACAGAATTTAGAAACTTATATTATAATTCCGCTAAAGAATTATTAGATGATTTAGTGGGCAATGAAATTGCTATGCAAAAAAAAATTAATTTATCTATTCAAATGCCATCTGATACAAAATCAATGTTACAAATGCATTCTGATATTTATGCTGGAGAAAGTCCTTTTGAGGTCGTTGTGTGGATACCTATGATGGATGTAAAAAAAAGTACTCATTCAATGTTCATAACAAATCCCAAAGATAATATTAAAATTAATCAAGAAATTACAAAAAGTAAAAATCAAACCATAATTAACATCTATAATAAATATAAAAAAAAGTTTAAATTTCTAAAAATTAACTTTGGGGAAATTTTGATATTTAGTCCAATAATTCAACATGGAAATGTTGTAAATACAACAAAGGAAACAAGAATATCTTTAAACTGCAGATTTAAAAGTTTACTCTCTCCTTATGATGTCT
>MDTA01073535.1_pt1 | contig 20415 bp, 23 predicted proteins | sample 811151 | NCBI WGS metagenome assembly MDTA01 (sample SAMN05326648, study PRJNA326480) | marine metagenome | isolation source: seawater | place: Indian Ocean: South | collected 2010 | reverse complement strand
ATAAAACTAGCCGCGTCTATGACCTTAATGCCTTCCAATAAATAATCAGATTTTGATTTCAACTTCTTTTCTCCCTTTTGTATAAATAATCATAACTAATTTCTAAAATTATTTTTACTTAATCTAATAAAAATGTATCTTATATCTAGAAAAGGGGAGAAAAGAAAAAATGCTACAGAGATATAAGGTTATTTCGCTTACAGTTGCTGCGGTTTTTATTTGCTATATAGATAGAGTGGTCATCTCTTTAGCAATTATCCCAATGAGTGAGGGAATGGGGTGGTCAGAAACTCAAAGAGGTTTTATTCTTTCAAGCTTTTATATTGGATATATATTAACTCAGATTATAGGAGGTATGTTATCAGATAGAATTGGCGCGAAAATAGTCCTTGGCGTAGGTCTTATTGTCTGGTCTTTATTCACTTTTATCACTCCATGGGCTTTCTATGGAGGGTTTGCTGCTCTAATTATTGCAAGGATAGGAATGGGATTAGGAGAAGGTATTACTTTTCCAGCATGGCATAGTTTATATGCTAGATGGATTCCTTTCAGTGAAAGGGCACGTTCTGTAGCAATAACTAATAGCGCTATACCAATAGGAACTATATTTGGTCTTGTGGTAACTCCAGTAATCATCTTGAGGTTAGGTTGGGAATGGGCTTTTTATTTATACGGAGGTCTGGGTTTTATTTGGTATTTCTATTGGCAAAAAATTGTCTTTTCCACTCCAAAAGAAGATCCTAATATATCTGACGAAGAACTTAATTTTATAATTGAGAATGCACCTGCATCTGACAAAGGAGAGGCTTTATCTTTCTCAAAATGGCGAGGGAATCTACCTTTATGGGCCATAGCTGTAGCGCATTTTTGTAATAACTATAGCTTATTTGTATTCCTATCATGGCTTCCTATATTTATAAAAGATGGTTTAGGGGTTCCAATGGCTGCAGTTGGCTTACTTGCAATGTTGCCACATATAGCCTCTTTCTTATTCTTAAATATAGGTGGATATTTTGCCGATTACCTTACTAATAAAGGAATTAAATTATTATCAGTGAGAAAGCTATGCAATAGTATAGCCTTTGGTGGAAGTGGTATTTGCCTTTGTATTGTTCCTGAATTAACAAGTGTAGCAGGAGTAATTGCGATCATGTGTTTAGGTAATGTTTTTGGGGGTTTTAGTGCCGGAGGCTTTATTGTCAATCATGCTGACATTGGACCAAAACACACTGGGAGACTTATGGGTATAACTAATATGTTTGCTGCCATACCTGGATTTATAGGAGCAATAATTACAGGGATGATATTAGATGCAACAAACTCTTGGGATATGGTATTTTATGTTGTGGCTGGAATAACTTTCTTTGGGGGAATTTTTTATTTCCTATTTGCCAGTACCGAAAAACAATTTGATTAAGGAGAAATTATGAGTGAAGTGATCCTAAAAGAACTAAATAATGATGGAGTTCTTAAGTTAAGTCTGAATAGGCCTGATGTTTTAAATGCAATGAATGCAGACCTAATTATGGGACTCCTAGAGGCACTCAATGAAGCAAAGGGTAGTAAAAAAGTAAGATCCATCATAATTACAGGAATTGGAAGAGGATTTTGTTCAGGAGCAGATCTTATAGAAGGAGGCTGGCCTGCTACTGAAGGTCTTTCTGCTGGTGAAGCAGCATCCGTAAATATGGAAAATGCATTTAATCCATTAGTAAAAGCCATTACACAGTCATCTAAGCCAGTGGTAAATGCTATAAATGGAATAGCTGCTGGCGGAGGTGTAGGCTTGGCATTGGCAGGCGATATTGTTGTTGCAGCTGAATCGGCTAAATTCAAATTAGTATTTGGTCCAAATCTTGGAATAATATCTGATGTTGGTGCTTCTTGGTTTGTTCCTAATCTAATAGGCAGAGCTAGAGCTAATGGTATGGGCTTATTGGGCGAAGACATACCTGCAAAACAAGCAAAAGACTGGGGATTAATATGGGATTGTGTCCCAGATGGGGAATTAATAATGGCTTGTGAAAAAATAGCAACAAAATTAGCCAATGGTCCGATAGAAGGTCTAAAGGCAATTGTTAAAGCTCACGACAAAGCTTTGGCAGGAACTTTAAGTGAGCAATTGGACTACGAGAAAGAAACCCAAAGGGTTAGATTAGACTCTAAAGACTTTAAAGAGGGAGTCTCTGCTTTCGCAGAAAAAAGAAAACCTAACTTTAAAGATTTAGCTTAATAAAGTTCAAGCGCTGAAACATCAATGTTTGCATAAAAATCTTTTCCGTACGCAACTACCCCAATATTCTTTACTGTTGTAGGATTAAATTCTTCTGGAACAAATCTACTAAATCTACCCCCGCTTTTTTTAAAAGAAGAAAAAGGTATTTCAACCCATTGCCACTCCTCTGAGGTTTTAAAAGTAGCGCCATAATAAAGCCACGGTAATCTTGTTTTTGAAGTTCTTAAAAAAAGGTAATACTCTTCTCCATTACCCCTAGTTCTTATTCTAAAGCCCTCGAAAGCCTTATCTTCTATTCCTAAATCGGCCCGAAATTGAATAAATCCACCATTGTTCTCTGTACTTACATTCCCTTCCATGTGATAAAAAGAAATACCATCTTCAGATTTCTCAGAGAACTTAACTTCAGAGATCCCTCCCATTACTTGATCAGAAAAAGGGACCCATTCAGCTCTTTTATCTTTTAAATTATCTATTACTTTTGTCATACCTAAAGTAGGAAATATTAGTATAAAAATAGCTATAAATTTCTTCATAATAAAGTCAATCATATACCAAATATTATTAAGGTGTTATATTCCAAATCATTATAAAAAAGGTTAGAGTAAATAAAAATTTGGGGGAATTGATGAGACATAAAATAATCTACTTTGTATTTGTATTAACCTTATTTCTATCTTCTTGTAGTGAAAATTCTAAAGAGGAAATAAATCCAGTAGAGACCTATTCAGGTTCAACTAAGATTGGCTTGATCAATGACGAAAGGATTCTTGCTGCGGAGTCTGAACCAGGAAATTGGCTGGCACACGGCAGGACTTATGAAGAAAACAGATTTTCGCCTCTTACACAGATTAATAAAGAGAATGTCTCACAATTATCTCTAGCATGGTATAAAGACATGGGAACTAATAGAGCTCAAGAGTCGACGCCTATAGTCGTAGATGGAATTATGTTCTTAACAAGCTCTTGGAGTAAGGTTTTTGCAATAGATGCGATTACCGGAGAAACAATTTGGTCCTTTGATCCCAAAGTTCCAGGAGAGGTTGCCAGGAGGGCTTGCTGCGATGTAGTAAATCGTGGCGTAGCCGTATATAACGGTAAGGTCTACTTTGGAAGCTTGGATGGAAGATTATTCGCTTTAAATGCCGAAACTGGAGAAAAGGTTTGGGAAGTTAATACACTTGATAATACCGATAGGTTTTACACCATTACTGGCGCTCCAAGAGCCGCTAAAGGAAAAGTCTTTATTGGAAATGGTGGTGCTGAATTTGGTGTCAGGGGCTACGTCACTGCATACAATTCGGAAACTGGTGAACAAGAATGGAGATTCTATACGGTTCCTGGAGATCCTAGTCTTGGCTTTGAAGACCCAATTATGGAAGTTGCTGCAGAAACCTGGAAAGGCAGCAATTGGTGGGAATTTGGTGGTGGCGGAACTGTATGGAATTCTATTGTCTATGATGCAGAATTTAATAATCTTTACTTAGGGGTTGGAAATGGATCTCCCTGGACAAGAGAGATAAGATCTCCAGGTGGAGGAGACAACCTATTCCTATCATCGATTGTGGCCTTAGATATTGATACTGGGACCTATAAGTGGCATTACCAAACTACACCAGGAGATAATTGGGATTTCACTGCGGTACAAGACATGGCTTTGGCAGAGATGGAAATAGATGGCGAAAAAAGAAAAGTACTTTTACAAGCACCGAAAAATGGATTCTTTTATGTTATTGATAGAACAGATGGCAAATTACTAAGAGCTAATCCTTTTGCAACTGTAACTTGGGCTTCGCATGTTGATTTAGAGACTGGAAGGCCTGTAGAAAATCCTGGTTTAGACTATTCTGAAGAAGCTAAATGGATCCTGCCAGGACCATTGGGAGCGCATAATTGGCAAGCTATGTCAGTAGATGCTAAGTCGGGAATGGTGTATATACCTGCGCAAGACAATCCCCTTATATATTCGATCGCTGATGAATATAAGAAAACGGGCATTTACAAGAGAAATCCTGGTAGAGCTAATTTGGGATTAGAATTTGGCAGAATAACACAGTTATTCTTAGATAATATTGACGATTGGCCTACTCCTAAAGGTTACTTAAAGGCTTTCGATCCTCTGACTGGAGAAGAGTCATGGTCTGTGGAAATTCCTCATTATTGGAATGGAGGTGTAGTTGCAACCGAGGGAGGATTAGTTTTCCAAGGTGATGCTTTAGGTATGTTTACTGCTTATGACAAAGATACGGGTGAGCAACTTTGGCAGTTTAATACCTATACATCTATGTTAGCACCCCCAATTACTTACATGATTGATGGAGTTCAATATGTATCAATCCTTACCGGTACAGGCGGTGGAGACCTTTTCTCAGGCGAACCATTGGATCCAGTTCAAAAACCTGCCTCACTAAATTACAACAACTCTGGTAGGTTGTTAGTATTCAAACTTAATGGGCAAGATGAATTACCTCAACCTAATTTAAGAAATAGAGATATTCCTAAACAATTTCTAACAAGTGCCAGCAATTCTGAAATGAAGAAAGGAGAAATCTTATATCATGACTATTGTGCAGGTTGTCATGGATTGGTTGCAAGGTCAGGTGGCGTAATTCCAGATCTAAGGTTAGTTGCGCATACAGATGAGACATTTGATCTAATTGTATTAGAAGGAATTCTGTCAAGTAACGGTATGGCTGCTTTTAATGATGTTGTAACTAAAGAAGACACTAGGTTAATTCATAACTATGTTCGAGGAAGGGCGGAACAAGATCGATTAGTTGCGATAGGAGAAATTGAAGCTGGTCAAGAACGACTAACTTGGCAAGATCTTGAAGATTAATTCATCCATTAACTGGACTCTTCGGAGGCAGAATGGGTGGAGCTACTTCCTTGAACTCAAAAGAAGGCTCTCCTGCTTCACTGCTTGAAGAGCCTTCCTCTTCATAAATATTCCCTTCAGACTTTTCTCTGTCCCCTGAAAGGATATTCCTACTAATATTTCCATTGAGGATCTCACCATCATCCATTTTGTTTAAAGCTTCTTCTGCTTTTTGGGCATTTTCTTCTGACCAACGAATTGAATATGCTCTGGGTTTGCCATATGGTTGCTCTAATGAGTTGAGATTCTTAACCCAAAAGTAGATTTCCCCTTCATTACCCTCTTTCTTTTGTGGTTCTTGTACATCAATCCAAAGTATTCTAAATTTATCAGGCATATCTTGTTGCGAAGGCCAACCCAACAGGCCTTCTAAAGAGTACCAAGTAAAAAAGTAGAAAAGAGTAACTAACAAGATGGTTAAATTCTTTACGGTTTTAGAAAAAGTTGAATAAAAGTAGAAACTTAATAGCAAAGCTGCAATTGCCAAATAAGCGATTATCAGAAACAACCTTTCTTCAATCAATTTCTATTTTTCCGTGGTTTGAGCACCTAATGCTCTAGTTAAAAGTCTCTTAGTTAACTGATTTACGTTAATAATATTCTTGTTACCATCCACCGTGAATCTGACAGCTGTCCTTTCATCTCCTACGCCTTGTAAATTATGAGTACCGTAATAGATTAACTCAACTTCAGGATTAAGCTTTTCAACTTTAACATCAACTTCAAGAGGTTCAGGATAGTTAGCTTTGTAATGAAGCAAATTAACTACATATTCTCCTGGTTGAAGTTTTCTAACTGTTACTATTTCTTGATTGATTGGATTAGATATTGCGGCTCCATTAACATTCATCTTATCAGCAAAAATTCCTCTATCGTCCCTATCAAGATGCATTAATCCGCTATCCCTATTATGGTACCAGACCAAACCTCCTTGAGGATCCTCTACTATTGCATCTACGTCGTCTGGGTGGCTATCCGCCCAACTTACAGAGATTAAAACCTCAGCTTTAGATTCGATTTTTCCACTTTCTTCAGAACTATTGATGAGCATAAATGCTATTGCAAACATAAAGGCAAATCCTAAAAGAGCATTAAAAAGTAAATCAGTGAAGACATCTTGCTCGTCACCCTTATGAAGCAATTTATTTTTCATCTAAAATTCTAGAAGATAAATAATTCATTAGGCTAGTTAGACTAGAATCAAGCAAAAAATATTGAAGCTTTAATAATACACTTGTTATCAAACCAGTGAGAGTTGTATAAAGGGCCACCGCCATACCTCCACTCATCTTAGACAAGAGTTGCTGAATAATTTGGGTATCAAAATCTTTAATTTCTCCAATCGGGAGTAACATCAAGATAAAACCTATAACGGTACCTGTGAGACCCAACTTCAAAAGAATGTCTACAGTCATGTAACCTAGGGCATGTTTGTTAGAAAGCTCATCTTCCATGATTGATAAAAGGCTGTCAGTCTTAGAAGTATTATCATTTGATTTATCACCATTTATAAAGAAACTTGAAAACGGACCTTCATAAGCATAAGCATCTTCAATCTGCTTATTCAGTGAATAACTCAACACATACCAATGAATAGTTGCTAAGAAATATATGCTTAATATTACTATCGAGATCCTGCTCTTGTCGGAATTGATTATTAAACTTAGGACACCCAAGTCATAGATCAAATACAGAAAAAATAAGAGAATTCCAAGTATTGCTGAAGATTTAAGGAAAAGAAATTTATTCTTTTTGTCTACAATCATTTGTCAATTATGACTTGCGCCATTTACAGTTTTTATAAATATATTATCGGGTATAAATATATCATCAACACACCTGATGTTAATACTAATCTGATTTGGATCTCTTCTGCGTATGTGATGAGTATATACTCCACAATCACTGCAAAAGAAGTGTTTAGCTATATTCTTGTTCCATTGATATTCGATAATGTTTTTTTCACCTGACAAAAGAGAGAAATTTTCTTTTGGAATTGATTTCATGGTTATCGACTTCTTAAGGCATAAAGAACAATCGCATTTATATAAATCATCTAATATTCTTTCAGTATAAAACTTAAATCTAACAAGACCGCAATGACAACAACCATGAAATTCACTCATTTATATGTGGCCAGCCTGCCCTCCATCTACTTCTATAGAAGTGCCACTTATATAGGATGCAGATTCAGAACATAAGAAAGTGACAAGTGCAGCGACTTCTTCAGATGTTCCGTACCTACCAACAGGAACTGAAGCTCCATTGCCCTTTATTACATCTTCCATCTTGCCTCCTGTTGCTTCAGCGATCTCCGTTGCAGCCCTTTCCCACATAGCTGTATGTATTAAGCCTGGAAGAACAGAATTAATTAAAACTCCATCTGATCCATATTTTTTTGCCAACGATTTAGAAATTGAGATCATGGCGGCTTTGGTTGCTCCATAATCTATTAAGGCAGCATTAGGATACTTTCCTGCCGAACTAGAGATCATGACAACCCTACCCCATTTATTTTCTCTCATAGCTGGAAGAAATGATCTAGTGCACCTTACAGCGGAAAGTAAATTGAGTTCATGCAATTGCTGCCAATCTTCATCTGTCATATATAAAAAATTTCTAGAAGGTGATGCACCAACGTTATTTACCAGGATATCTACTGGACCCTCAGCTAGAGTATTATCTATGAAGGCTTGAGTTGACTCTTTATTGCCCATATCTGCCACAAAACCATTTATTGACCCGCTATCAACTTCAGTTGCAGCCAACTTTTGTACGGATTCTTCAGTTCGTGCACAAAAGAAAACATCTGCCCCATGTTCTGCTAGCATTTTGACCGTTGCTTCTCCTATACCCAAACTGGCCCCTGTAACTACTGCTTTTTTTCCACTTAGATCTAAATTAATCATATTCCTCTCCTAAAATTAAATTCATCTTGGTATTTCCCCTATCATACCTTTCATCATCATTTAGTTCATTTAATACAAAACCAAATGAAAGGTATAAGTTTAGAGCTGGTTTTAAAGAATCATTGGTTATTAAGAAGATCTCACTAGCTCGTTTTTCTTTTGAAAAATCTATACAACGCTTTAATAGCTTTTTTCCTATGCCGAGGCCCTGAAAGTCTTTTGAAACAGCCATTTTTGCTAATTCATAAATATCTTCTTTTGTTGGAATCATTGCAGCAGTTCCAACTACAACATCATCAAAAACAGCAAAAAAAATCTCTCCTCCTCTATTAATTATATAAGACTCAGGATTTTGAAGCGTTTTGAGATCTTCTTCTTCCATCACAAAATACTCCTCTATCCACTGTCTATTGAGGTATTCAAATTCTGCCTTATACCTATTTTTGAAAGGAACAATTTTTAGTTTATCCATCCAAAGTTTCCAAGTGAAGTTGGAAAGCTTTACCTCCCATTGATAAATTTTTATTCCAATCCTCAGATGCACTATCATTTGCATCATCACTAATATATTTAAAACAAAAGTAGTTAATTTTTTCTTTTAAGCAAAGCTTAGCGAGTGCATAGGCTTCCATATCATATAAATCAGTCTTAATTCCTTGGCTTGAAGTGACAAAACTATCTCCGGTACCACAACTCAACCCGGATCTATCCAAGATAATGTCATTTATTTCGTCATTAAGAGTAACGCCGAGAGGAAGTCCTATACCTCTGAGGTCCATATCTCTCTGCTTAAAAGTAGTAACCTCATGCAAACCTTCTAAATCACTCCTCGAGGAGCCAGCAGTTCCAAAGTTAATAATATTTACTGGTTTATATTCGTTTATTGCTCTATAAACTGAAATTAAAGCATTAACCTTGCCTATTCCCGTATAGACGACCCTCCAGCCTTGCGCTTGTTGCGGGCTTAACTCCTCTTTCATTGCGACTGCGATCAGTGTATTTTCTTTTGTTAAGTTAGTCTTCATAGCTTATGAGACTAAAGAGTGGCATATCAAGCTTAGATGAACCTTTTAAGGATTTTAGTTCTATAACAACAGCACCTCCTAGCACATTGGCTCCGGCGGACTCTAATAATTCTTTTGAACATTGCATAGATCCACCTGTTGCTAATAAATCATCTATGATTACGACAGATTTCCCTCTCAAATCTCTCTTTTGAATACTAAGAGAATTACTACCATATTCTAGTTTATAACTTTTCTCCATCAGCTCGCCTGGAAGCTTGCCTGGCTTTCTTATCATCAATGCTCCGAGACCTAGTTGCTCTGCAATCATAGTGCAGAATAGAAAGCCTCTCGCATCTATACCTGCAATATAATCAGGAAAAAGAGGTCTAATAACTGCTAAAAACCTATTTTTCAAAATTCTCAAAGCTTCAGGATCAGCCAATAAAGGACTTATATCCCTAAATAAAATTCCCTTAGAGGGAAAGTCAGGGTAATTATCAATCCATTTTTCAAGATCATCCATGAATTCAAGTTCTTCTTAAGAAAGGAATAAAAGCAATATTCAGTAGTAAATAGGCAAGTAAAATATTAAAGAGGAGTATTTCTGGACTTGAAATATAAAGATAAGTAAGACCTACAAGAATAATTACCAACTTTAAATATTCTAAATTCATTATCTTCTCAGCATCAAGCCATTTTGCAGTGCAGAACATAGAAAAAATAACTATACAAAGGATAATGACACCATGATCATATTCCATATTCTTATCAGCAAATATGACGACTGCAGCATATGTCATACATAAAAACTGGATCAGTGCATAAAATTTTGTGAATGGCGGCACTACTGGATCATGTTTTTCAAAATCTTCATAAATAAACTTTTCTTTTGACGAACCTAGGGTAGATCCATTTGGTGACCATCCAGTTCGAGCAGTTAGGACATTGAAAAAATTTTTAAAAGATATAGAGAAAGCTAGATCTCGAATAATTTTTTGATAGACATGGATATTAGCTTTAACTGGATCAAATGTTTTGATGGCACCTCTAATTCCATAAATACATTCTTCGTTCTCTTGTTCTTCTTGAAAAGTAGAGAAAAGCCTATCCCAAACTATAAACACTCCTCCATAATTCTTATCTATATAAATATCATTTTGAGCATGATGTACACGATGGTTAGAAGGAGTAACAAAGAATAACTCATACCATCCTAGTTTTGGTATGTGTCTTGAATGAACCCAAAATTGATATATTAAATTTATAGATGCTACTGATACCATCACATACGAAGGAACACCTATTAAAAATAAAGGAATGTAGAAAATCCAGGATATAAAAAATCCTGTTCCAGTCTGTCTTAGTGCAGTAGATAAGTTGTATTCTTCGCTTTGATGATGTGCCACATGTGAAGCCCAGAAAATTTGTCTTTCATGACTTATTCTATGGAACCAATAATAAAAGAAATCATAGGCAATAAAAGCAAAAATCCATGTTGTCCAAAGGCTACTATCCATTCTCCAAAGAACAAAATAAGTTTCAATCTGATAATAAATATAACCGCTGAAACCTATCTTAAGAATCCCACTTGTACCTCGCAAAGAACCCATAAATAGACTACTTATAGTGTCATTTAAGCGATAAGTATTGTTGTTTATTATTTTTCCATAAGCTAATTCTGATAATAAAGCCAAAAGAAAAAAGGGTACTGCTATTTCAACGTAATCCATCTTTACATTTCATACCAATCCAAGTACGAACCCATAACATCTGAAAATTCTTTTTTATTACAAAGAAATTTAAAGTGTTTGAAAGTTAGGGGATATTCGGTTTGAAAATTTTTACTAATCAATGATAAGTTTTTGCTTTCTAGTTGATCTAAATAGTGACCTTCTCTTAAAAATTGTGCAAATTCACATGCAAAAGATATATCAGCAATAGTTAACTGATCTCCAGTAATATAGGATGAAAGAGATAGTGATTTTTCTAAGCCATCTAGATAGAACTCGTAAGCAGCTTTAGTGCGTTCGTAAGTATATTTAGTAATGTCTTCAAGCTCTAAAAGATAGACTTGAAATTCTCTAGAGAAAACTAGATTGGCATCTAAATAACTATCAATACGAGATGTAGCATTTATGTCATTACCTCCATAAAGGGATTTATCTGTACATTCCCTTGCTACTGCCCTCAAGATACTATTAGATTCAAAAACTCCAAGACGCTCTTGACCGATAAATCCAGCTGGTACAGTTCCAAAAGGATGTTGTTCAATAAAATCATCTGTCTTATATAGTGATCCTTTAAAGCCCCGTTTGCTTTTTATCTCAAATGACTTGAGTTCAGTTTTTTCTTCTTCAGATATTGGCTTTGCATCGAAATCCCATAACCAATTTGGCATATTATTAGGTTTATCTCCAATGACCTCTAAATCCACACCACCAATCTTGGCAGCAATAATGGACTTCCATACCCTAGGGTTAGGAAGATAAGAAAATATCCTTATCTTGCTCAAAATTTATTGCGTCTCAATAGCCTTTTTGAAAGCAGGTCTGCTCTCTAATTTCTCTACATAAGCTTTTATATTGGTCATTTCATCAGAGACACATCCCAATCTATTACTCATAAAACAAGAATGTCCAAGCATGATGTCAGCGCCTGAAAAATCACCTATCAAGTAATCTTTACCTTCTAAATTTTCATTAACAGGTTTCAAGGCATTATTTAAAAGCCTTTGTGCTTGGCCTAAGACTGTTTCGTCTCGTCTTTCAGGCGGAAGAATAACAGTATGAACTACAATGGTATTCATAGGTGGCATGACCATTCCTTCACAATAATGAAACCACTGCAGATATTTTGCAAAATGTTCGGAGTCTACTGAAGGTTTCAACCCTCCATTTTTGTGTTTCTCTAAAATATAGTCAGTAATTGCTCCAGACTCCCAAATTTGGGTATCTCCATCTTCTAAAACTGGAACTCTTCCTAATGGATGTCTTGCTCTATGTTCATCAGATTTTAAATCAGTTGGACTGAATGCCATCTTATTGAGCTCATAAGGTAACTCAAGCTCTTCAAGTAACCAAAGAATCCTTCCAGCTCTAGAATTAGGTGCAAAATGTAGCTTCAACATAACTTTCTCCTTTTGTGAGCAATCATTATAAGCATAAAAATTAGAGTGAGAAATCCTAAGAACTTCTAATTGAGGAGATAATTTCTAAAGCTTTTTCCGCTTTATTACTTGGAACAAAAATATGGTCATGAAAATATCCTGCAAAAACATTTGCAGGTATATCTTGCTTTGATAATTCACCTGAAATTATTGCTATTAATCCACTGCTCTCGAGGCTAGAGTGAACACCTAATGATATACATTTAAAGACAGCGTCATAGTGAATAGAATTTCTATCAGCTATTTCTTTTGTAATCACTAAAGTAGAACCCTCATTTTCAATAAACATAGCTATAGGATTTAAAGAATTGACTAAATTATTTATAGGCTCTTTTGAGGTCATAAAAATAAAGAATTCATCAACCAAAGAGGGATTAATAGCTTTTAGAATATCTTGTAAATCCTTCTTAGCAGACATTTCTAATGGCAAGCTATATTATATTTCTTCAATCTATAATAGTTATAGGGCAATGGGGTAATGAAACCTGCTAGCAACATGAAAGGTATTACCCACAGAACTAACACTCCCCCCGCAAAGACTACATCTACAGTATTCATCGCAACTTCCATTGAAATCATAGAAATTAAAGACATTCCTGTAGCAGTATTGAATGCCTCTTTTAGATTCATTTGTCGCGATAGAACTATTGTCTCAAGAATAATTGAGGTGATTAGGCCATTAATGATTGCCAGGGTCATAATACCCAACATAGGAAAAGGAATTTCGTTTACTTGAAAGAAGAGAATTGTTCCAAAGTCACCTATAGAACAACCTAACAAGCACCAAAGAGTATTTTTTGATGACCGCTTCCAAGTATGACTGCAAGTCCAAGATATACCTACTTCTTGTGTATTGTTAATCTGTGTGTCATTCATTATTTTCCTTTTTTGTTGAAGCGAAAGCCTCTAGAGCAATTTCTCTTGAAATCTTTAGATCTACTATAGGCTCAGGGTAATCCTTACCAAGTTCAATTCCAGCAGATTTAAGAACTTCCTTGGGAGCCTCCCAGGGACTAAACAAATATTTATTTGGTAAATTCTTTAGTTCAGGAATATATTTTTTTGTATATTCCCCTTCAGAGTCAAACTTCAAACCCTGGGTTACAGGATTAAAAATTCTAAAATAAGGGGCTGCGTCAGCACCTGAACCAGCCACCCACTGCCAACTGGCACTATTGCTAGCTAGATCAGCATCTACTAGACAATCCCAAAACCATTTCTCACCTTCTCTCCAATCAATAAGTAAATTCTTTACTAAAAAAGACCCTACCACCATTCTTAATCTATTATGCATATATCCTGTCAGCCACAGTTCTCTCATCCCAGCATCTACTATTGGATATCCTGTTTGTCCTTTTTGCCAGAGTCTTAAGAAATCTTTATTTTCCTTCCAGGGAAAAATGTCAAATTTCTTTTGGAAATTAGTATTTGGAAGATCAGGAAAGTGATAAAGAAGATAATATGAAAATTCTCGCCACCCTAATTCGCTATGAAAATGTGCCAGACTCTTTTCTATTCCGGTTGTTGTTTCCTTTGTTTTTGCTCTATACCAAACTTCATTAGGCGATATTTCTCCAAAATGTAAATGTGGTGATAGTCTTGATACAAAACTTTTAGAAGGAAAATTGCGGCCTTCTTTATAATTTAATAAGCCTTGTTCTAAGAACTTATCAAGGTTATCTTCAGCTCCTTGTTCACCGGGATTCCATTCTTTTTCAAAGCCTTTATACCAATCTATTTCTGGCATCAGGTTCAAGTCATCAAGACTATCTGACTCAATGTAATCAGTGTATAAATTACTTATTTTATAATCCTCCGCAGGAAGTCTAGGCTCATCATAATTTAGACATCCTTTTTTATAAAAAGGAGTAAAAACTCTATAGGGTGTTCCATCATCTTTTGAAATATTCCAAGGCTCCCAGAGCAAAGACCCACAAAAACTTTCAGTTATTATTCCCTTATCTTCTAGTTCTTTTTTGATTACTTTATCCCGACTTATCCTCCAAGGTTCATAACATCTATTCCAAGATATATATGAAATTTCATGTTGTTGTATAAGTTGCTCAAATACTTCAGAAGGATTACCTTTGAAGGTTAATAATTTCCCATCAAGGCTGGCATTTAATTTCTTCAAAGATTCATGTAACCACCATCTGCTCGCAGATCCTATAGAAAATTCTCCTGAATTAACATCATCAAGAATATAGATGGGAATCAAAGTGCCAGCTTTGCTTGCTTCTTCTAAAGAAGGATTATCTTTAATTCTCAGGTCTTGTCTAAACCAATGAATTGATTTCTTAACCTGCATCTTAGGCGGTATAGCCTCCATCTATAGTGTGGACAGATCCAGTTATAAATTCACTATCATCTCCAGCAAGGAAAAGCATCAATTTGGCTATTTCTTTTGCTTCTGCATACCTCCCTAGTGGTATCTGTTCTTCAAAAGCTTCCTTTGGATTTTCTTCTTCATTAATCTCTGAAATGCCATCTTCTAATACTCTCATCATATTTGTTTCTACTGGTGAAGGGTTTACAGAATTAACTCTAATATTCATTTCTGCACACTCCTTGGCTGCTGATTTTGTAAGACCTACTACTGCATGTTTACTCATGACATAAGGTGACAATAATGGTGCTCCAGTAACACCGGCAACACTTGAAGTAATTACAACGCTTCCTCCTCCTCTTTCAGTTAAAGCAGGTATGGCGGCTTTTAACCCTAAAAAAGGACCTTTAGCATTTACTGACATAACATTATCAAAGGTATTTTCATCATATTCTGTTATTGGCATTATTTCTCCAGCAACGCCAGCATTTGCGATAAGAATATCTAAACCACCATATCTTTCTATGGCTAACTCAACGGCCTTCTGATTATCAGAAAAATTTGATACGTCCCCTTGAAAATAACTTAATTTATTTGAATTAATTTCTTTCGTTACCTTAACAAGATCATCCTCATTCAAGTCGACCATAAGAACATTAGCACCTTCCTTTAGGAAAAGTTCCGTAACAGCTTTTCCTATGCCTCCTGTAGCTCCTGTAATAATAGCTACTTTATCTTCTAATCTATTCATAAATATTCACTCAGGAGATTTATTCCTGCATTATTGAGTTAATAAAAAGAGACCTCTAATGATAAAAATAGATGCAACAGATAAAACTATAATCTGGGTCCATCTGAAAAAAATCTCATCGTCTATTATATCTAAAACCTTCTTGCCTAGTGTAGTGCCCAATACCGATAAAATGATTGCACAGAATAGAAATAGCGGATCTGGCCAGTTCTCAAAGCTAAAAGATATCAATAAGCCTCCAAAAAATATAATCTTTGCGAAGTGACCTAGCGTCTGTGCTACAGCCTTTGTTGCTACAACTTGATGTCTAGTCATGTCTACTCTTTGAAAGAAAACATCGAGTAGCGGGCCCCCAACACCGGCTGTTAGGTTGGTGCCAACTACTACGACTCCAGCCAGAACTCCGATACTTGGTTTAGTAATATCTAAAGCTAATTCTTTAGGGACTGCCCATGCAATGTAAGGTAAGAGTCCTAAAGCAAAAATAACAATAATCTGACTTGGTTCGAAAGCAATAAAAAATAAGATTATCAAAGATATTCCGCATCCTATTAATAAGGTAAAAATAATAGACCATTGAACATCCTTTCTATTCAGCCAAGCTCGATAGCCGTTTGATGTGGCTTGAATTAATCCATGTAGGACCATGGCAGGACCAACAGATAGAAAACTTATCAATATCCCCATTAAAATCAGACCGCCTAACATTCCAAATATTGAAGACAGGAATGCGGTACCAAAGGTGGCAACAAGAACTAGAAATAAGATTAAATCAAATTCCATATGAGAACTATTTTAAGAGAAAGCTTTCTATACCTCTTCCTGTAAAGTTCAGATAGAGAGAATACATCTTGATTAAAAATTGCATAATATAAGGCGTTTGTACTTCTGAGCTGAATGTTTTGTCTTGATATAGGCTCTGATACCAACTAAAAACATTTGGGTGTAATTTTTTTAATGGATAGCTGGCATGCTGGATTCTAGTTACATATATAAACCACGCTATGTCTATTAGAGAAAGACTGGGGCCCAATATGTAGTCATTTTGTGAAAGAATCTTATCTATATCATTTAATGCATTCTTAATTCTAATCAATGAATCCTTTGCATCTTTGTCTTTAATTCCATATTTACCATAATTTAACCAAAAATCTCTATTCTTATCGTCCATTTCATCGGTCCTTCCGTGTAATGTGGCTTTCTCATTAGCTTTGGGTTTGGGTGACTTGCCTTTATTTAAGATCTTGGGAACCATAAATTTAAAAGTTATATTCCTAATATCTATATGCAATTTGTCTTCGAATTCCAATAATTCACTTACTTCATGTTTCCGGTCTTCAGGAATCAAAGGGTTTTCTTTGTAAATGCTTTCAAGGTATTGAAGAATGTCATTGCTTTCAATGTGAACTTCGCCTTCATGTATTAAGACAGGTACTAGAGATCTAGGATTGATACCCTGAAACCAATCCGAAAAGTTTTCTCCCATGGATAAATTTATTTGATGAGACTTAAATTCAATTTTTTTTAAGTTCATGTAAATTCTTGTCTTCATGGAACAAGCAGAAAACTGGTAGTTCAAAAGGTGAATCCCCTTCCACTCCAAAATCTCTCTAGTCTTGATATCTGAATCTAATAATCTCATATAAAAAATTTCTCCGATGACAATATTTCGCCTGTTTCCCCATTCTCAGGATTATTTCCTCCACAGCTTATTATTTCAGCAAAAGCTTGTTTATTGTCTATGTTGAAAAAAGTAAAACCATTCTCTTCCCTGGTAGAGTAAATTGATTCACAAACTAAATAACTTGGATTGTCTGCAGCTATGCCTCTTGCAAATGATGGCCATGTGCCTGTTGAACTGCTAATAGGGCCTACCAAGAATGATTTTAATTCATTTTCTAATTTTAAACTTCCTGATCGAACAATTGAGGTGGCACCAATAGCGTGGATATCTCCTGAAAAAATAAATCTCGATCCTTTTCTGTTTGCTAAAGATTGGAGGAGACGCTGATGCTGAAGAAACCATCCCTCTTGCCATAAATATTTATTAGCATTGACCGTAAGAGAGCCTCTTCTTCCAGACAACAATTCATTAACTACTGTACCTTGGGCGCCCTCCTCAGCTACTACATCAGGATACCATTCTCTCCATTTACCTGCCGTATAGCCAAATGGATGTGACGGAATAAATGCCAAATGTTTTGCTTCAGACTCTTCGATTCTTTTATCTAGCCACTCTTCATCTTTATGTGAAATTAGTAATGCATTCTTATTGCCTAATGTCATATTTCCTGCGCAGTCAGCCATTAACCCTTCAAAGGCATTACCGTATCTAATTCTACCTATACTTCTGCCAGGATTGCCATCAGGGGTATCTAATAAAGGAGGATAAAATAGGTCAGCCATTTTCTTAAAAGCACTTTTACTAAATTCATCAGCTGGAAAGGTTACGATTTCTTCCTCTGCATCGTCATTCTCAAAATAATCATGATCATCAGGTATAAAGAAAATAGGTGTACTTTTAAATCTAGTTCCGTAAAGAGATGCTATCTGTTCATTACCTATTTTTTTTAAAACATTCTCATTTTTCTCGCTGTCTGCGCTTTCATCTCTATTAAAAGAACCATATCTAAGCCTCAAATAACCTCCCAAGAAAAACTTTATCAATTTACTATTCCTGCCTACTGGAGGTGAGCTCTCTCCTCTCAAGTCCCAATAAACATGATCTCCAATGGATATTACAAAGTCTGGTTTCTTAGATAGTCCCTCTTGGAAAATAGTTTGTCTGAATTTAAATGGTTTAAAGAATTCTCTTCCTGAAGCACGAAAAGCATCGCCACCACCAGGACAAGTAAATGACATAAAAGAAAGATTTTTAATATCTGAATCAGGATCTGGAAAGGTTTTAAGTCTCCATGATTGATATATGGGAATACTATCTGACAGTAATTGGAGTTGATAAGTTGTATTAGGTACAAGTTTATTAGAAATAAATTGCCAGTGCTTTCCTTCTTTATCTATTTGCTTGCCTAAAATTTTATATGCATCATCGACTAAAATTTCTAGCTTTGAAGAGCTTCTTGCTAAAGATAAAGAAACTCCTAATCTGTCATGACTTGCAGTGGATAAAATATGTCTTACTTTTTGATTACTAGAATTTTTTAAAACAAAACCACCAGCAACTATGGCAGCTAATGTCGCCGAAATCTTTAAAAAAGCTCTTCTTGAATACAAATGAGATCTATAAATTATCGAAAGCCTGCTTTGCTGCAGATTCTATGAAATCTATATCTTCATCAGTATGCGCCAAAGAAACAAAATGGTTGTGGTAGGAAAGCATGTATACACCTCTTTTTACACATTCATCTATCCATTTGACATGAGTTTCAAAACTCTCCCCTTCTAAGCGATAGTAGGGCATTGAAGGCATACCCGAAGCTACAAGATTGAAGCCTTTTTCATGTGCGACCTTTTCTAATCTCTCGTTAAGCTTCTCACCATACTTAATAAGGGCTCTAGGAGCATCAGCTTTTTCTAATTCATTTAGTGTAGCAAGTGCTGCAGCCATTGGTGGACCACTAAAGAATTGAGTACCAGTAAAATATACCCTTTCAGCTGATTTTTTTAATTCGTCAGTTCCTACCAATGAAGCGAGAGGGTGACCATTTGCTATAGCCTTTCCAAAACAAATCATATCTGGATCAAAACCAAAGGTGACGTTCGAACCTCTCAAATTTATTCTAAATCCTGCCCTTACATCGTCAACGATAGTAATTACTTCATGTTTTTTACATAACTGAGTAATTTTTTTCCAATAACCTGATCCTGGTAACGAATTATCTCTTGTTACAGGATGGTCGTACGGAGAAGAAATGAAACAAGCTATATCTGTATTTTCATTAAGAAGCTTTTCTAAGGCTTCTAAATCATTCCATTTTACTTTCAATACATGTTCACTATCTGAAGGAATGATTCCTGGTCTTTCTTTTTCTTGCATCCATGGAGCCACTCCATGATAGCCATCATCTATTTTTATTATTTTCTTCTTACCAGTATGTTCTCGAGCAATCATCACAGCAAGGCTAGTTGCATCTCCACCATTTTTCCCAAAAAGTGCCCAATCAGCTATATCAATCATCTCGACCAACTTAGAAGCTAGATCGACCATCACAGGTGAAGCAACGCTAACAGTATTACCTCTATCTGAAGATGATTTAAATGCTTCCTCAACTTCAGGATGGTTATATCCCAATATTGAGGGACCATATCCACACATGAGGTCTACATAACGATTATCATCGAGATCCCAAAAATAGGCACCTTGAGACTTGGAAAAGAACTTTGGACCAGAATCTCTAACAGCATATTTGTAATGTCCAAATATTCCCCCCGGAATGACTTCTTTGGCTTTATTAAAATACTCGTCAGATTTTTTAACTTCGTATGTTGTATTCTTCATCAATAGTTTAATTGAAGAAACATACGGCTCTTACTTCAATACTTTCTCTTGGAGCTACTCCTGTGGGTGCATCAGGTGAATCAAAGGCGCTATGTAAGGTAGGAATGAAGGGATTCTCATTTGAGTCATAAGTACTAAACATTAGCACTTCTTCCTTTTTCATTTTGGGATAAAAATACCATTTATGAGCTTCGCTATGGGAGGATTGACAAATTTCAACTGTTAACGCATCCGCCTGATCAGGGAGATAGTTGAATAAATCGGTTGGTATCAATTCTTTTTCTGTTACCGTTCTTTTATCACAGACTGCAAAAGGTGTATCAAGTCCATCTTTATCAAATCTACGCCAAAGATTATAAACAACAATTCTTTTCGGATTCATGCCTGTTTCTTTAAGAAAAGGTTCAAGTGTTTTACCAAAGTTAGTAGTGAAATCATTGTGTACCAATCTATGTCCCCCTTTTCTTTCACCTGATTCCGCTTGGGCTTCATTTCTAGTTATGTGTGAGACTATCTGCACTAAATCAGCTCCTACTTTTTCCTTAACAAGTTTACTCATTTCTTCGTAATAAGTGGCTGCAACTTCCTCATCATTATAGAAATCAACTACCGCAGATTTATGATCAATAAGCTCAAACCCTCCCATGCTAATATCAAAATTAGATTCTCTCGCGTTATGAACT
>MDTA01000122.1_pt1 | contig 20419 bp, 17 predicted proteins | sample 811151 | NCBI WGS metagenome assembly MDTA01 (sample SAMN05326648, study PRJNA326480) | marine metagenome | isolation source: seawater | place: Indian Ocean: South | collected 2010 | reverse complement strand
GCCAAATGGAATTAAAACCGATACTTTTACATTTTTTCTTTTATTTTTTTATAGCAACATAATTGGTCTTAATCCTGCTTTAGCAGGTGCAGCTATTTTTATTGCGTTGTGTGTTGATGCTGTTACTGATCCATTAATGGGAACGATCTCTGATAGAACTAATTCAGTATTTGGAAGAAGACATCCTTATATGTTTATTTCATTTATACCAATGTCATTGGGATATATATTTCTATTTGCACCAAGGCAAGACTGGGATATGTCACAGAATGATCTCTTTATATGGATGACGCTGTTTACAATCATTACAAGAATCGGAATGACTTTATTTGATATTCCGCATAGAGCATTTGGTGGTGAGGTGACAAAAAACTATGAAGAAAGAACTCTTCTAATGTCATGGCGCGAGATGTTTGCTTGGACCGCAGGTCTAGGTAATGCATTCTTAGGATATGGAGTGTTCTTTTCATCAACATCAGCATACCCTCAAGGTCAATTAAATCCGGATGCATGGTTTCCTTTTGCTCTGACCGGTGCTGCAATTATGGTAATCTCATCTCTTTACTGTTCTATTTCTACAAAAGATAATGCAAAGAATTTATCAAGATGGTCTGGAGCTATTTCTTTAATATCAATATTAAATGAATTGAAAATTGCACTAGGCAATAAATCATTTGTTATTTTCTTTTTTGGGAATTTATTTCTTTCTCTATCATGGGGTTTGGCAAATACGTTAACATTATTTGTAAATACTTATTTTTGGGAATTTGAAGCTACTCAAATTAAATATTTTTTACCAATATACTTAATTGCAACTATTTTTGCTTTTTACTTAACTCCCAAAATGGTCAAACGATTTGATAAAAGAAATATAGTTTTAATATGTATTGGAATGGTTGGAATTTTGTCCCCAGCAGCTTTTATATTTTATAATCTAGGATTGACGCCTCCAAATGGATCAATGGAATTAGTCGCCTTTATTAGTTCATTTTTATTCATCTTAATAACCTTCAATATTATTGGAATAATGGTTAGAGATTCAATGGTTGGTGATATTGCTGACGAGGTTGAATTACAAAGCGGAAAAAGACAAGAGGGCATACTTTTTGCAGCGGTAGGTTTCATGCAGAAGCTTAATGCTGGCCTAGGTACATTTTTTGCTGGTCAAGTATTAAGCTTTATCAACTTTGATAGATTAAATCATACAGCGGAACAAGCATATACACTTGCATTTGTTCAGGGACCAATAACAACTCTATTAATGGTAGTTCCAATATTAATTTTTTCTACTTATAGTTTATCTGAACGAAAACACAGAGAAATATTAGATAAATTAAATTAATTTATCAAAAGAAGCATCAATTCTACTCCATAGCTTCTTATGCTCTGTTTTTGCATCTTGATTTGAAAAATTATTAATAAAATAACTTATCAAAGAATGAAGATCATCATTTTTTGTTCGGTTATTTTTATTAAATTTATTAGTAAGAAGCTCCAATTGTATTTTATTTCTGAGTTCTTGATCTTTTTTTAATGACTCGATGCCTGCTAAAACTTCAATTTTTATGCAAGCATATTTTAAATTATCAATATTAGATTTTTTTGACTCATATGATTTTTTTATATCATCAATAAATATATTAGGAGCCATATCTGTGTCCAATTTTTTTAATAAAATGTCGTAGATATTTTTATATGCTAAAACCTTAGCTTCTTTTTTTTCAAGGCGTTTCGCCTCATTAGCAATTCTTATGTCTTTAAGGATTGATTTATATTCTTTGGTATTTTTTATATTTTCTAGCGAACTAATTTCAAGTTTAACTTCATCTACTGTTTTTAGATTATTTTTAAAGTCTTTTTTAATAGCAGCTAATAAATTTATTTCTTCTATGATTAAATTATTTTTTTCTTCAAAAAATCTATCTGCAGATTTATTGAACTTATTCCAAAGAGTTTTTTCTATTTTCTTTCCCGCAGGCCCAATCTTTGACCATTCCAGTTTTATTTTTTTGAATTCATTAATACATTGCTCATTATCTTCAAGTTGAATATTTTCAACCCTATTTATTAATAATTCCTTTTGTTCCTTATTTAAGCTTTCTTGTCTGCGTATCTCGTCATTTATAGGTTTTCTAGCATTGAAATAATCTGATTTAAGTTTTTCAATGTCTGTATCAAGAACAGGTGCATATGTTTGCCATTCCTCATATGTTTGTTTTAAAAATTTTACTAATTTTATTAGAGGAGGCCACTTATTTTTGCTTTGTTCAGAGAAATCATTAATTTTTTGAATAATAATTTTTCTATTACTAGCATTATTAATTTTTATTTGTTTTATTTCTTCAAAGTAGTCTTTACATGATTCCCAGGCCTTGTTTGTTAATTCATTAAATTTTAGCCATTGCGAACGTGATGCAGGTTTTCCGGATATATCAAGTAGTTGCCACTGCCTTTGAAAATTATGAATAGAATGCGCATGTTCTCGAGGGTTTTTATTTGGATTAGCAACAAGTTTTGATATTTCAGTAATTAAACTTTCTCTTTTTGGATTTGTAGCAAACGATGACATATCATCAAAATATCTTGATTTACTAATCACAGAGTTAATTTTATGCCGAAGCTTATTTGGAATTTTTTTTAAATTTTTAGAGGTTTTTATGGCTTCCCTTAGTATTTTTTGACCATTCTTAATAGAGCCGTCTGAAAATAGCTGCTCAGCTTTTTCTAACTCGTTAAATAAATGTTTACTAGTTTCCACAATATTTATATATGAAGTTTATAATTATACCTAATGAATAAACGAATTCTAACAGGTATCACAACAACTGGTACACCTCATATTGGTAACTTTATTGGTGCAATAAGACCTGCGCTTGAAATGTCTAATGAATATGACGAATCTTTTTTCTTTTTAGCTGACTATCATTCAATCATTAAAAATAATAATACTAATGACATCAAAGAGTCAGTAAAAAACATAGCTCTTGCTTGGCTCTCATGCGGACTCGATCCTGCAAAGACTATTTTTTACAGACAATCTGACGTACCTGAAATACTTGAGTTAACCTGGATCTTAAATTGTGTAACTGCAAAAGGCTTGATGAATAGAGCGCATGCATATAAAGCAGCTGTTTCTCTTAATAAGGATGATCCTGATAAAGGCATAAATATGGGTTTATTTTCATATCCTGTTCTTATGGCTGCTGATATTTTAATGTTTGATAGCACTCATGTACCAGTTGGCTCCGATCAAAATCAGCATATTGAAATGACCAGAGATATTGCAACCAGATTTAATCATCTTTATGGCCCTGTTTTAACAGTTCCTGAATCAATTATCCAAGATAAAGAAAAAGTAGTTTTAGGCCTAGATGGAAGAAAAATGAGTAAATCATATGGAAATGTTATACCTCTTCTAGAATCAGAAAAAACTCTAAAAAAATCAATAATGAAAATTGTTACTAATTCACTTGAACCTGGTGAGCCAAAAGACTCTAAAGATTGTACTGTTTTTGATTTATATAAGCATTTTGCAACAGAAGATGAGGTTCTTGCTTTGCAGAATGCTTATGATGAAGGTATTTCTTGGGGAGATGCTAAAGAAAAACTATTTCTTAAAATTAATTCTCAGCTAGAGCCTATAAGAAATAAACATGACGAGCTTCATCAAAATAAAGATTATATAAATGATGTACTGCATGATGGAGCAAAAAAAGCAAAATCTTATGCAGTAGAAAAGATCTCTCAAATAAAAGAAGTAATAGGAATTTCAAAGATTACTTAATGTCAATATCTGGATCTTCTTGGTTAAAATTTGGCCTGTTTACAGTTGGTCTAGGTCAATCTTTTGTATTTGTGCTCGTGCCCCCCCTTGCTAGAGATCTGGGCTTAACTGAAATACAAACCTCGTCTATATTTGCAATTTCAGCACTAGCTTGGGCAACAACAAGTGCATTTTGGGGCAGAGCCAGCGATCGATATGGAAGACGAAATATAGCAATTTTAGGCCTTATGGGTTATTCAGTTTCATTAATTGCTTTAATAACACCTCTTTTTCTAGCTGAAAGAAACTTATTAAACTTATCTCTTTTATTTCCAGCTTTAATATTAGGCAGACTTATAAACGGTCTCATAGGATCTGCAACAAGACCAGCATCCTTCGCATATGTTGCTGACGTTACATCAAAAGAGAATAGGACACTTAAATTTGCAAGGCTAGAATCAAGTTTTTTATTGGGCACAGTCGCAGGACCTTTATTAGGTGGGTTTTTATTTCTCATAACAAAAGAGACGCCTTTTTACGTATTTTCATTTTTTGCAATGGTAGCTGCTATGGGAATATATAAAAATCTTAAACCAGCTAAAAAGACTAATGAATCAAAAGAAAATACAAAAAAAATTAGCTGGTTTTCATCAACTATATGGCCTTTTTTAGTATTTGCAGCAATTATGAGTCTTTGTCAGGCATCATTATTACAATCAATTGGTTTCTACATTACTGATTTATTTAGTGATTTAGATAACTTACCAACTTTAATAAGTATGACCTTTGCTTTGTTATCTATTTCAACTATCTTTAGCCAATATATTTTTACTGATGCATTTCCAGTTAATAACTTCAATTTATTATTATTTGGAACTATCTTGTTGATATTTTCATATTTTACGATGGCATTTTTTCAGACTATCTCAGTTTATTACTTATCTATTATTATTCTAGGTTTTGGATTTGGAATGACAAGACCAGCATTAGCATCATCTCTTTCATTATCACAAAATCCAGAAAATCAAGGCTCTGCTGCAGGTTATCTAGGTTCTGTAATACCTATTGGTCATATGACAACACCATTTATAGCAATGCCAATATATGCTATTAATCCAGCATACTTGTATTATTTCAGTTCAATCTTATGTATAACATTAGTATTATTTATAATTTTGCATCCAAAACTTAGAAATTTAAAAGATTTATGAAGAAATCATTACTAATAATCAATTTAGGTACTCCAAATAAGCCTACATATTTAAGTGTCTTTAAGTACTTAAGACAGTTCCTTATGGATGGAAGGGTGATAAATATAAATCCAATATTAAGATTTATTCTTGTGAATTTTATAATTGTTCCAATTAGATCTTTTTCATCATCAAAAATATACAAGCAAGTGTGGGATAAAGATACTGGTTCACCTTTGCTTCATAATACAGAAAAACTTGCAGAAAAATTAAGAGATGAACTTACAGATTATGATGTGGAATTTGCTATGCGTTATCAAAACCCTTCGATTGAAAGTGTCATAGATAAAATGCTTTTAAAAAACCCAGACGAGATAATTGTATTACCACTTTTCCCACACTATGCCGCAGCAACAACTGGTTCAGTTTACGAGGAAATTTCAAGAATTATTTCAAAAAAATGGGTTGTCCCAAAAATTACTTTTATTAATCAATTTTATGATAATGAGAAATTTATTGATGCTTGGGTTGAAAAAGCTAATAAGTTTGATATCAATGAATATGACAAGATAATTTTCAGTTACCACGGTATTCCTAATAGCCATGTTGACAATGTATATCAAAACTCCATATGTAGTGACCATGATTGCGAACTAAAAATAACGGATAAGAATAAATTTTGTTATAAAGCTACAACATATGAAACTACGAAAATATTAGCCAAAAGACTAAATATTTCATCTGATAAATATATTGTTACTTTTCAATCAAGATTAACTAATAAATGGCTTACACCTTTTACTGATTCAGTTCTCGAGGCTATGCCAAAAGAAGGAAATAAAAAAATACTAGTTTTTTCACCTGCATTTACAGCGGACTGCCTTGAAACAATTATTGAAATTGGTGATGAGTATACTGAACTATTCTTAGAGGCCGGTGGAGAGCAATTGGATTATGTTGAGTCATTAAATTATTCAGATAGCTGGACAAATGCTATTATTGACATTATTAAATAAGAAAAATACTTACTATGTTTAAAAAAGACTTATTAAAAGATAAAAGAATACTTATTACTGGTGGTGGTACTGGTTTAGGTAAAGAAATGGCTAATCATTTTGCTGAACATGGAGCTGAATTATATATATGTGGCCGAAGAAGTAATGTTCTTGTTGAAACAGCAAACGAAATTATTGATAAATATAAAACTCAAGTTCATACACAAGTTCTAGATATTAGAGCATCTAAAGATGTTGATGATTATGTTCAAAGCATCTTTGATAATAAACCTCTAGATGGTTTGATAAATAATGCCGCAGGTAATTTTATTTCACCTACAAAAGATTTGTCGCATAAAGGTTTTGATGCTATTGCTAATATAGTATTTCACGGAACATTTTATATGACTCATTCAGTAGGAAAAAGATGGATTGAATCTAATCATAAGGGTTCTATAGTAAATATTCTTACAACATGGATATGGACTGGATCTCCTTATGTAGTTCCTTCAGCTATGTCAAAATCTGGAATTCATGCAATGACACAATCTTTAGCTGCTGAATGGGGGAAGTATGGAATTAAAATTAATGGTATTGCGCCAGGACCTTTCCCAACAAAAGGTGCATGGGATAGGCTAAATCCTGATAGCAAAAATGAAGGTGATGGAATGATGAGCAGTGTTCCGCTTGGAAGAGTAGGAGATATGATTGAACTTCAAAATTTAGCTACTTTTTTAATGGCTGATGGGTGCGATTACCTGACCGGTCAGACTATTGGTTTAGATGGCGCACAATATTTAACTGGTGGAGGTACATTTTCACAACTCGATAAACTTTCAGAAGAAGATTGGTCTAATATGAGAGAGATGATTAGAGGCGCTAATAATAAAGATAAGGCAGATAGAGGTTAAAAAATAATGAATACATATGATGAAATGAACAAAGTTCTCAATGAACAAAAAGAATTTTTTAACAAAAATGGTGCTCCATCTATTGAGCTAAGAATTGATAGATTACAGAGATTAAAATCTTTAATAATGGATAATCGTTATGATTTTGTTGATGCATTAAATGCAGATTTTGGAAATAGATCAAAAAACGCCTCAATGCTTTCAGATGTTTACGGAATAATGCCAGCAATAAATCTTGCTATTAAAAATGTTAAAAAATGGAATAAAGTTGAAAAAAAATCATCTAATTTTCCATTTGGATTATTAGGTGCGAAATCTTACATCAAATATGAGCCATTGGGTACGGTAGGGATGATATCTCCATGGAATTTCCCTGTTAATTTAGCTTTTGTCCCTTTGGTGTCAATTTTTGCTGCTGGAAATCAAGTTATGCATAAGCCAAGTGAACATACACCGATTACTTCTGCACTATTAAAAGAATTGTGTGATAAATCATATGACCAAAATGAATTTGCTACATTTTTAGGTGGTCCCGAAGTTGGCGAAGCATTTACTAAATTAAAGTTCGACCATCTTTTGTATACAGGAGGAGGTTCAGTTGCTAAACATGTAATGAACTCAGCATCACAAAACTTAGTACCTCTTACATTAGAGCTTGGGGGTAAATCACCTGTAGTAATAAGCAAGACAGCAGATTTAAACACTTCTGCTAAAAGAATAATGTTTGGAAAAACTTTGAATGCTGGACAGATATGCTTGGCTCCTGATTATGTGGTCGTTCACAAAGATCAAAAAGATGAATTCATTGAAGCCACCAAAAACGCGGTAACTGAATACTTTCCAAATCTCAAAGACAATGATGACTATACATCGATTATTAATGAAAAACATTATGATCGTTTGAAAGATCTTTTAGATGATGCTATTGAAAAAGGCGCAAAAGTTGATGAAATAAATCCAGCAAATGAAGATTTTAGTCAACAGGAATTCTATAAAATGCCCCCTACAATTGTCTCTAATACGACTGATGACATGAAAATTATGCAAGAAGAGATATTTGGTCCTTTATTACCTGTTGTTGAGTATGATGATATAGCAGAAGCTACGCATCTTATTAACTCTAAAGATAGACCTCTAGGCTTATATTACTTTGGTACTGATAAAGTGGAAGAAGATAATCTTTTAAATAAAACTTCTTCAGGAGGTGTAACAGTCAACAATGTAATAAGTCATCTTCAGCAAAATGATTTGTCATTTGGCGGAGTTGGACCAAGTGGAATGGGAAGATACAAATCTTTTGATGGTTTTAAAAATTTCTCTAATCCAAGAGCTTATTATAAAGAAGTAGGTTATAAATTAGATAAGTTCTTTGATGCTGTTAGACCGCCTTATAAAGATAATATAGAGAAAGTGCTAAAACAATTAATGAAATAGGAAAGTGTCCTCAATTTCTTTTAAATTAGGTTACAGGTACCTAAGGTCAACAAAAGGAGGTATATTTTCCTTTACAACCATTTTAGCAATCTTAGGATTAACTATAGGTGTATCAAGTTTAATAATTGTTACATCTGTAATGAATGGTTTTCAAAAAGAGCTTGAAAATAGGATATTAGGGGTAATACCTCATTCAATAATATTATCAAATAATCAAATTAAAAATTATGATTCTTTGATTGAACAAGTATTAAAGAATCCTAATATAACTGCAGCAGCTCCATATATAAATATTCAAGGACTCATCTCTTCATCGTACGATGACAAACCAATAAGTTTAATTGGAACAATCCCAAAATATGAGAAAAATATTTCAATAATTCCAGATTATATGGTTGTTGGCGATATTCAAAATTTATATCAAAAAAATTCTGCAATAATAGGAGCCTCTCTGGCAGCAAATCTAGGTGCATATGTTGGTGACGATATAACTCTTACAACCACAGAAATAAGAACTAGCATGATTGGATCATATCCAATATCTTTAAGATTAAAAATTGTTGGAATATACGAACTAAAAACTGAAATTGATCAATATTTAGTCTTAACATCTCATGAAACAGCTCAACGAATAAAGAAATTTTCATCTCAAGAAACCTCATCAATTCGAATAAAAACTAACAACCTTTTTAAAGCTGATGAAATTTCTAATGAATTATTAGACTTGCTTGGAAAAGATTATTATTACCAATCATGGAAAGAAACTCATGGCACATTATTTGAAGCAATTAAATTTGAAAAATTACTTATTAGTTTGATGTTATTTTTAATCGTAGCTGTAGCCTCAATATTGGTTTTATCTACAATAGTAATGACAGTTAAATCAAAAGAAAGAGAAATAGCAATCTTAAGAACATTAGGAGCTAACTCTAATCAGCTAATCTTAATCTTTTTTACTCAAGGGCTGATTGTTAGCGTCATTGGGATATTTTTTGGACTAATCATTGGATATTTATTTACTATAAATATTAACAATATGGTTTATTTAATAGAATTAATGCTTAACAGAAATCTTTTAGATGCATATTTTATAAACTATTTTCCATACTATATTGATTCATATCAAATTCTATTTATATGTCTTATATCTTTTCTGATAAGCATTATCACTTCATTTATCCCATCATTAAAAGCAACCAAGCTTGATCCATTACAAATACTTAGACATGAATAAGTTAGAGTGTATCAATTTATCTAAAACATTTTCTATGAATGATGACAATATTCATGTTTTAGACAATATTAATTTAACAATAGAAAATGGTGATAGTGTTGCAATAACTGGTAAATCTGGAGCTGGTAAATCTACATTGCTTCATATACTAGCTACTCTTGATAGACCCACCTCCGGTTCTGTTCTGCTTGATAGTAACGATCTTACAAATTCTTCAAATGAAACTTTATCTAAAATTAGACTTAATAATTTTGGTTTTGTGTATCAATTTCATCATTTATTGGAAGATTTAACAGTTCTTGAAAATATTTCAATGCCATTACATTTAAATAATTCATACAACATAAATTCAAAAAAGAAAATTAATAACATTATGAAAGAATTAGATATTCATAATAGAGCCAATCACCTACCTTGGAAACTTTCTGGTGGAGAAAAACAAAGAGTGGCAATAGCAAGGTCTATCATTAATAATCCTAAGTATTTATTTCTTGATGAGCCAACTGGAAACTTGGATGTTGAAAGCGCATCTTTAATTCAAAATCTAATATTTAATATGTCACATAAATACGGTATTGCTTTAATTGCGGCTACTCATGATAATAAATTTACAAGTTCCTTTAAAAGGGTATATAAGCTTAGTGATTCTATGTTAAATAAAGCTAATGAGTGAATTTATAACAGCTGGAGGTATATTTATGTGGCCATTATTAGCCTGCAGTGTGCTAATAATTGCTTTTTCAATTGAAAGATCTTGGTTTCTGCAAAAAAGATTAGTATGTCCAGATGGCCTTTCAAATCAGCTAAAAAATCTAATAGATAATAAGGATATTGATAATAAACAGGCAGAAGAAATATCACATCTTTCTTCATTAGGTTTTTTGCTAATAAATTGTTTGAAATACAGAAACTTACCTAGAGAAAATTTAGAATCAAAAATTGAAGAGAAGGCTGCTGAAGTTCAATACAGCCTTGAAAGAAATTTAACAATGCTTGGTACCATTGCAACAATAAGCCCTTTACTTGGATTGCTTGGAACAGTAGTAGGTATGATTACAGCTTTTACAGGGTTAACTGAAACAGCTGGTGCAAACCCAGATTTACTTGCAGCTGGTATCTCACAGGCTCTTATAACAACTGCATTCGGCCTTTTGATTGCTGTTCCAGGATTAGTTCTTCATAAGTACTTTGAACATAAAATTAAATACTTGTTAATTAACTTACAAAAAGAAGTATCTGATTTTATAGACATAATTAACAAATGAAATTTTTATCTCAAAAAGAATCTAATTTCTCAATTGAAATAACTCCATTGATTGATATTGTTTTTCTTTTAGTTATTTTTTTTGTTGTTACTTCTAAAGTTGGTGACTCTCAATTCCTTAGTCTTGACTTACCTAAAACTGAATCATTTGAATACAAAGCTGTCCAATCATTAAATGAAATTGTAATTATGAATGACGGCACCATATATATTAATGACGAAGTATTTGATATTAATGACATGAATACAATTGAGAACAATATTTTTAACCTTGAAAAAAATGAGGATTCTGTAATTTTAAGTGCTCATAGTGAGTCATTGCATATCTGGGTTATATCTATTATGGATATTTTAAATAAATATGGTTTTGATGAAGTTCAAATAAGAACAATTGAGAAATGAAACAAGGAAGTTTAAGAAGGCTTTTAGGATATACATTTAGGTATAAATGGTCTTTTGCCATAAGTGTAGTTGGTTTTATAAGCTTTGCCTTTGCAGATATTGCAGCTGTCGAATGGATAAGAAGAATTATTGGTTACATAAATTCTGAAGAAGAGAACTTTAGTTCTTTGTTAGCACTATCACTTATATTTATAGCATTAGGTCGAGGCATAGGTTTTTTTGTCGGTAATTATTTTATGTCCAAAGTTGGTTTTGGAATTGTTCATGATTTAAGAGAAGAGCTTTTTAAGAAATTACATGATTTACCAAAATCATATTTTGATTCAAATCAATCAGGACAATTAATTAATAGAATAACGTTTACCACAACTCAAGTATCTGGAGCAGCATCAAATGCTGTAAAAACTTTAATTAGAGAGGGTTTTCTTTTAATAGGATTATTTATTTATTTATTAATATTAAATTATAAATTAACTATGTTACTGATTGGAACGGCACCACTAATAGCAATAATAGTTTATGTTGCTGGCAAAAGATTAAAAAAACTTGCTACAAAAATACAAACAGCTATGGGTGATGTGACGCATATTGCATCTGAAGCAGTCGATGGACATGTAGAAATTAAAAGTTTTAATGCTCAAGATTATGAGAATTCAAGGTTCGCATCAGCAAACATATCAAATAAAAATCAAAACCTAAAACTTGAGGCTACAGGAAATATAGCTACTCCAATTATTCAGGTACTCGTATCAATATCATTATCAATAGTCGCTTATTTTGCCCTTGGTTCTCAGCTTGGTATATCCCTTGATGCTGAAACATTCGTCGCTTTCTTTACTGCAGCAGGTCTAATGGCAAAACCTATTAGGCAACTTTCAAATATAAATATTATTGTTCAAAAGGGATTAGCTGCAGCAAATGAAATCTTTGATCAATTAGATCAAAATATTGAAAGAGATTCTGGTAAAAACGATGACAAAATTAATGGAAATATAGAATTTAAAGATGTTAACTTTTCATACGATACTGGTAGTCAGATATTATCTAATATTAGTTTTAGTATAAATAAAAATGATACAGTTGCGATTGTTGGAAAATCAGGTTCAGGTAAATCCACAATTGCAAATTTAATTCCAAGATTCTATAACCATACATCAGGTGAGATTTTAATTGATGATATAAAGGTTTCAGATTTTAGCTTAAAACATTTACGATCTTCCATTTCAATTGTTAATCAATCTCCATCATTATTTAACGACACAATTTCTAAAAACATAGCTTATGGTGATGACAAAATTGATGTAGAAAAGCTTAAAGAGTCTGCAAAGTTATCTGGTTGCACTGAGTTTATTGAAAAACTACCTGAAGGATTTGAATCAGAAATAGGTGATGATGGTGTTTTACTATCAGGTGGCCAGCGTCAACGTCTTGCAATAGCAAGAGCATTTTACAAAGATTCACCAATTATCATTTTAGATGAAGCAACGTCTGCTTTAGACACAGAATCAGAGTTAATTGTTCAAGAAGCTTTGGAAAAACTTACCACTAACAGAACCACTATTGTTATCGCACATAGACTATCAACCATTGAGAATGCTACAAAAATTATAGTTTTAGATAATGGTGAAATTGTTGAAACCGGTTCGCATGAAGAGTTGATCAGTAATGAATCAATTTATCATTCTTTATATAAGAATAAATTTGAAGATTCTCCAAAATCTAAGTCCCCAACATCTAAGTCAGTGCAACTATATATGCCCGAATATGACGACGAAGCATCAAGAAGTTTTGTGGTTGATAGTTGGTATAACAAAAGTATATGGTTATATTTACTTTATCCGTTCTCATTAATATTTTCTTATTTAACTTCGAGGAGAAGAAGAAACTTCTTAAAAGATAAAACTAAATCACATAAATCAGATACCCCAATAATAGTGGTTGGCAATTTAACAATTGGTGGTACAGGAAAAACACCTCTAGTAAAGCACATTGCAACAGAGCTTATTAAGAGAGGATATAAGCCCGGTATAGTAAGCAGGGGCTATGGCGGTAAATTTAAAGAAACATTAAAAGTTGATGAAAATACATCTGTAAAAGAGACCGGTGATGAAGCACAGATACTTTCTAAATTAAATATTCCATTTTATATTGATAAAAATAGAGTTCGTGCAGTTGAAAAGATTAATAAAAATCATGATTGTGATGTGATTATCTCTGATGATGGTCTTCAACATTACAAGATGAAACGTGATATTGAAATAGCAGTTATTGATGGAAAAAGAAGGTTTGGAAATAAGCTCACATTTCCAGCAGGACCACTAAGAGAGTCTATTAAAAGATTAGATTCAGTTGACTTTATAGTAAATAATAGTGGTCCAACTGAGGAAGACGAATTTTTAATGAATATAAGTCCGTCTGAATTTGTTCATTTGAAATCTGGTAAAACATACAAAATTGATGAATGGCCAATGCATAATCAAGTCCATGCTATTGCTGGGTTGGGTAATCCTGGCAGATTTTTTGATTTACTAGGTAAGCTTGGTTTTGATATTATTAGACACCCATTTCCAGATCATCATAATTTTGTTTCAAGCGATATTTTTTATCTAGACCATCTTCCTATAGTAATGACTGAAAAAGATGCTTCAAAATGTAAAGATTTTGATAATAATAAAATTTGGTACCTTAAAATTGATGCAGATGTTAATAATAAGTTTATTGATCGATTACAAAATAAACTAGAAGAAATCTCATAATATGGAAGAAGTTTATATATTCATTCCAGCAAGGATTGGTTCAACACGTTTACCAAACAAACCTTTAATAGATTTAAATGGCAAGTCTTTAATACAAAGAGTTTATCTAAACGCTTCTAAAATATCTAAAAATGTATTTATAGCAACAGATTCAGAAGAAATCGAACAAAATTTATCAAAATACACTTCAAAAGTTATTATGACATCCTCAGATCATATATCTGGAACTGATCGTATATTTGAGGCAGCAGAGAAATTAAATGTAAATAGCGACTCTTTAATAATTAACCTTCAAGGTGATGAGCCATTCCTTCCTTTAGATGCTGTTAATCAAATAATTGAAAAATACCAATCAATTCAACCAGATGTAATAACACTATCTTGTCCATTGAATGATATAAGTGATCTCAATAACCCAAATTGCGTCAAAGTTAGTACAAATATTGACAATTATGCTTTGGACTTCTTAAGAATATCTCATGAAAAAAATTTGAATAAGCATATTGGCATTTATGGTTATTCATTAAAAACACTAAAGAAACTTGTTGCCTTAAATCCATCTAGCAGAGAAATTGAATTTAAATTAGAGCAGCTAAGGTTTCTTGATAATGATTTTTCGATATATGTATCTCACTATAATAATATTGTGCCTCATGGAATTGATACTGATTCAGATGTTAAAAAAGCAAAAGAAATTTTAAAAAATTTATGATTATTTCTAAGAATATAAATATAAATAATTCTTTAAAAATTAATTCAACTGCAGAACTATATACACAAATAAGTAGTAAAGATGATTTTGGTCAATTGTATGAATATATAAAAAATAATGATCTCCCTTATTTAATAATTGGAGAAGGTACAAATATTGTTCTTCCAGAAACCTTTAATGGAATAGTTATAGCTTTAGACTTTAGAGAGTTAACTTTTGATTATGAGTCCAAAACTATAACAGCAGGGGCTTCTCTTAATTGGCATAATTTTGTCTGTGATTGTATTAAAAATAATATTTACGGTTTTGAAAACCTATCATTAATACCTGGAAGTGTTGGTGCTGCTCCAATTCAAAATATAGGTGCTTATGGTCAAGAGGTCTCTAATTTAATAAAAAATGTAAATTGTTATGACTTAAACTCCGGTAAATTTGTAACATTGGATAACAAATCATGTAATTTTTCATATAGAGATTCTGTTTTAAAAAATAATTCTTTAATTATTTATTCAGTAGACTTTTATAGTGATAATGATGAATCCCTCAATATAGAATACGAATCCATAAAACAGTATTTAGACAAGCATAGAATTGATACAAAAACATTAAATTTAGAGAATGTATCTGAAGCAATCTGCAACATTAGAAATAAAAACCTTCCAAATCCAAATGTTATTCCAAATGCAGGTAGCTTTTTTAAAAATGTCATAGTTAGCAAAAATAAAATTAATACCTCAGAGTTTAAATTCGATGATTTAGTAATTTGGGAAATTAAAGGTGATGTCGTAAAAGTTGGTAGCGCTAGATTAATTGAATTGATTCAAAATAGACTATCTAAACCAGCTAACGTAGAAATCTACTCAAAACATTCACTTATTTTAATAACAAACGGCTCAGCATCACAAATAGATGTAATTGATTACGCAAATGAAATTATTAGAACTGTTAAGATTGTATTTAATATCAATCTTGAAATTGAACCAGTAGTCATAAATTAATCTATATGTTCATTTGGTCAGCCCTCGCACATTTAATCGCATTGACAAGTCCAGGTCCAGATACTGCTGTTGTTTTGCGTCAAGTTTCTCTTTATGGAAGAGCAGAAGGATATAAAACTTCTTTAGGAATTGGAATAGGAATATATATTCATTGTGTACTAGCCGTAAATGGAATCTCTTTGATTATTATTTCAAATGATTTTTATAAATTTGCGATAAGTCTTGTTGGAGGGATATACATTTTATACCTTGGCATAAGCATGCTTAGAAGCGATTTAAGAGAGCTGCCTGTTCTTCAAGATAATCATATAAAAAAAGCAAATAGTTTTTTAAATGGGCTAATTACAAATATATTTAATGTAAAAGCTTTTTTATTTTTTGTATCTCTATTCACCGTTTTAATAGATGGATTAAACAATTTCTATTTTTATCTTTACCCAATTTATTTTGCAGTTACATCATCAGCATGGTTTATGTTATTGAGTTATTTGACTACTATATCAACAAATAAATCATTTAATATTTATTCAAACACTTTTATTTCTTACGCTATGTCAATTACATTATGTTTAATAGCTTTATTTATTTTAGTAAGGTCTTTTAATGAATATTTCTAAAATTGTAGATAATCTAAAAGGTCACGAAAAAGGATTTCCACCTGTTGAAAATTGGAACCCTGAACTCTGCATTGGACCAGAATTCAAAATAGATAGGGAAGGAGATTGGTATTATGATAATTCACAAATTAAGAATACTAAGTTAATTAATTTATTTGCTAGTGTTCTGAAAAAAGAAAAACAAAATTATTATTTAGTTACACCTGTAGAAAAAATTCTAGTAAATGTAGACCTAGCTCCATACAAAATAATTGATTTTGAAATTATTAATGAGAACATAAAATTTATTACCAATCTTAATTATGACTTTTACCTAGACAAGAATCATTCAACTCGATTAATTGAGATTGATGATGCTTTACTGCCACTGGTCAATGTTAGAAGTAATATAGAGGGCTTTATTAATAGGAATACATACTACAAGCTAATTGATTTTGCTTTAGAAAAAAATTTTAAATATAAAAATGATTTATATGTTCCAAGTTTTAATAAAAATCACATCATAGGTAAAATTGCATAAAAAAAATAACTTACCATCAAAGGTTTGTCCAAAATGCGGAAGACCATTTTCGTGGCGTAAGAAGTGGAGAAGAGACTGGGATAATGTTATCTACTGCAGTGAAAAATGTAAGAAATCTAGGAATTCAAAGTCTCAGTAATCCATTCGTCGATATAAAACTCCAATAATTCTAAGGGAAGGGAACCTCTTTTTAATACTTCGTGATGAAAATCTTTTATATCATATTTATCGCCAAGCATGCTTTCAGCTTTATTTCTAAGCTCAAGAATTTTAAGTTGACCAATTTTATAAGCAAGAGCTTGGCCAGGCCACGCTATATATCTATCCACTTCGTTTTCTATATCTAATTTAGATTTTGCTGAATTTTCTATGAATAAATTGATTGCATCTTCTCTAGTCCAATCCATATAATGCATGCCTGTATCAACTACTAGTCTTATTGCTCTCCACATATCATAAGTCAGTTGGCCAAATTTATCGTATGGATCATCATATATACCTATAAACTCTCCAAGCTCTTCGCTGTATAACCCCCAACCCTCAACGAAAGCTGTAATGCCTTGGTATTTTCTAAACTTTGGTACATTCTCAAGTTCTTGAGCAATCGATATTTGAAAATGATGTCCAGGTACAGCCTCATGAACAGTTAATACTGGGATTTCATACTTTGGTCTAGATTCTGGCTTATATAGATTTGCATAAAAATAACCTGGTCTACCAGGACTCGGGCTATTGTAATAAGCAGTGGTTGTGAATGGGGCTGTTTCATCAGGTATAGGTATCACACCGTAAGGAGCTCTTGGAAAAACTTTAAAAATTTTTGGTAAAAGAGGGTCAATTGTTTTAGACATAATAAGATAGGCATTAAATAAATCCTCGGCATTGTCATAGTAAAATCTTGGACTTGTTCTAAGATAATTTAAAAATGATAAAAAATCACCATCCCAATCTACATCTTTAATGATTTGTTCCATCTCAGAACGAATACGGTCTATCTCATTCAATCCTATAGAATGTATCTCATCTGGTGTTAAGTTTGTTGTTGTATAGTATTTAGCAAGGTATTCATAATACTTTTTACCGTTCGGTATATCTTTTATTCCTATACTATCTCTTGAATTGGGTAGGTAGTCGTTTAATAAAAAATCATGAAGTCTTTTGTATGCCGGATTAATTTTGTTTTCGATTAATAGAATAGCGTCATCAATAAGTTTATTTTTATCATCTATATCAATAATAGATTCATCAGCCTCCTTAAAAACTTTTAAGTATGGATTTGAATCTATATCTGATTCTATGATTGCATTTAATTGTGCGATTACACCTTTTGTTACTAGTTTTGGCTGTGTGTGACCTTTTGCAAGACCCTCTTTATTTATAATGAGTGAGTTATCAATGTTATCAACAAATTGTTCCAGTCTTTTAAACCAATCGTAATAATCTTTTTTCGTTGTATAGACTAATCTATTACCTGTTTCATAAAAGCTTTGGATTCCACCACGTTGATTTAATCGTAAATAGTATGTTGGAAATTCAATAGCGTTAACACTATTTTTCAGTCCGAACTCTTTTAATTTATAATTTAACTGATTTTCTTTCGAAAGTTTTAATATTTCAAATTGTTCCAGTAAATACAATGAATTTTGGTCAGATTTTTTATCTTTAATGAATTGTTCAATGCTATTTGAATTAATTTTGTCATTTAATGACTTGTCACCGGTATATGAAGCAAACAAAGGATTATCTTTAAGATTATTTTTCCAATCGTTCTCTAAATATTCTACGAATAATTTATTTTCATCGGTTTTTATTGGCACATCAATTTCATTTGGCTCCTCAGTTATAACAATATTATTATTCTGTGTTTCAACAGTTGCACAGGATATTAAAATTAATAGAGGGATTATTTTTATATATGTATATTTATTCATTACATATTTGGATAATTAGGTCCACCAGGACCCTCAGGACTAACCCAATTTATATTTTGTGACGGATCTTTGATATCACAGGTCTTACAATGAACACAGTTCTGGGCATTTATTACAAACTTACTTTCATTATCTTTTTCAACTACTTCGTAAACACCTGCTGGGCAGTATCTTTGCGCTGGCTCATCGTACATAGGCAAATTAACACTTATAGGTATTGTTGAATCCTTCAATTGAAGATGGCAGGGTTGGTCTTCTTCATGATTAGTATTTGATAAATATACTGAAGATAACTTATCGAATGAATATATTCCGTCCGGTTTTGGATAATCTATTTTTGGCATTTCATCCGCTTTTTTTAAACATGCATAGTCTGGAGTAGGATGATTTAATGTAAAGGGTAGATTTCCTCTGAATATAAATTGATCAATAGCGTTAAATGCTGCACCAATTAAAGCGCCATATTTGTGGAAGATGGGACCAAAGTTTCTAGATTTATGAAGTTCTGTATGTATCCAGGAATTTTTTATCTTTTCATCAAATGATTCAGTTGTTATACCCTGAAGAGTTTCATATATATGCTCACCTGCTACAGCACCCGATTTCATGGCAGTATGCGAACCCTTTATCTTAGAGAAAACTAAAGTTCCAGCATTATCTCCTACTATAAGACCTCCTGGGAATTCCATCTTTGGTAATGATTGCAATCCACCTTTAATAAGCGCTCTTGCTCCATAGGATAATCTTTCAGCTCCCTCTAGATATTTTTTAATTGATGGGTGTGTTTTCCATTTTTGAAATTCATCAAAAGGGCTTAAGTGTGGGTTTTTGTAATCCAGTGGAATCACATAACCGATGTAAGCTTCACTATTTTCACCATGATAAAAATAAGACCCTGAAGGTGTGTCAACATTGGTAGGCCATCCATTAGTATGTATAACCAAACCTTCTTCATGAAGTTCGGGTTTTAATTTCCATACTTCCTTAAAACCTATGCCGTAATGCTGGGGGTCTTTACCATCACTTAAATTAAATTTGTGAATTACTTGTTTTCCTAAATGACCTCTGCAACCTTCTCCAAGAATTGTATATTTAGCTTTTATATTTATACCAGGCTCATGTCCTGGCTTTAATTCTCCAGATTCAGCAATACCCATATCACCTGTCTGAACTCCTACGACTTGATCCTCTTCTATTATTAATTGGCTTGCTGGAAAACCAGGAAAAACTTCAACCCCTAGATTTTCAGCTTGTTCACCAAGCCATCGACACAAATTTCCAAGACTAATAACATAGTTGCCATGATTATTCATTGGAGGCATTACAAAAGAGGGCACTGGTATACCTATTTTTTCTAATAGGAAGAGTAGTTTATCTTTTTTTACAGGAACATTTAAAGGCGCCCCTAACTCCTTCCAATTAGGTAAGAGTTCATCTAATGCATTAGGCTGAAAAACGTTTCCAGATAGTATATGCGCACCAATTTCAGAACCTTTTTCAAGTAAACAAATACTATAGTCAGTTCCATTTTTTTGATTGAGTTGAGCAAATTTTATAGCTGTAGCAAGACCGGAGGGACCGCCTCCGACTACAACAACATCATACTCCATAGTTTCTCTGTGCATAAGATCTTATTTGTATTGTAATTGCTTATCTAAATACATTATAATTATAGCCTATTATAAGTAGAAT
>MDTA01085470.1_pt1 | contig 20423 bp, 20 predicted proteins | sample 811151 | NCBI WGS metagenome assembly MDTA01 (sample SAMN05326648, study PRJNA326480) | marine metagenome | isolation source: seawater | place: Indian Ocean: South | collected 2010 | reverse complement strand
ATGATTTCATATGAGACCTTAGCTGTTGGACTGTGTCACCTCCAAATTTTTCTAAAAGCGAATCAGCCAAAACTATACAAAGCATGCTCTCTGCGATAATTGAGGCTGCAGGAACCGCACAACTATCTGTACGTTCTTTATGCGCTAGTTTTGATTCTTTAGTATTTATATCAACTGATCTTAGTGGTTTTATAAGAGTAGCTATTGGTTTCATCGCCATTGAAACGATAATTGGTTGAGCATTACTCATTCCTCCTTCAATTCCTCCTGCATTATTTGTATATCTGATAAATCTTTTTCCATCCCAACCTATTTCATCATGAACTTCGCTACCAAATTTCTCTGATTTACCAAAGCCACCACCAATTTCAACACCCTTAAATGCATTCACGCTCATCATCATAGCAGAAATCTTTGCTTGAAGCTTACGGTCCCATTGCATCGGAGAGCCTAGTCCGTAAGGAAGTCCAGTTGCAATTACTTCAAAAACACCTCCAACAGAATCTCCAGAAGTTTTTGCCTTGTCTATTACTTCTATCATTTGATTTTCTTTTTGTTTATCGAGGCATCTTACAGGTGATTTATCTGCTAAAGAACTAAGTTCATTTGGCATAAAGTTTTCAGAAATAGAAGTTGAGTCTATAACGTCATGAATCTGAGTTACGCGACTTCCAACTTCAATACCAAAATCCTCAATTAATTTCCTGCATATTGTCCCCAAGGCCACTCTCATAGTCGTCTCTCTTGCACTTGATCGTTCTAATATATTCCTTATATCCTTAGAATCATACTTTTGAACGCCTGCTAAATCTGCATGACCGGGTCTTGGGAGAGTAACTTTTTTAATCTTATCATCTGTAGGCAGAATCGACATTTTTTTTGTCCAATTTTCCCAATCTTTATTTTTTACTAATAAACCTACAGGGGACCCAAGAGTTTTTCCATGGCGAACACCGCACCAAATTTCTGCCCAGTCTTTTTCAATTTTCATTCTACCACCTCTACCATGTCCCATTTGTCTTCTTGCTAACTGAACTCCAATGAATTTTTCTGATATTTCTAATCCCGCAGGGATACCATCTATTATACCAAGCAATCCTTTGCCATGGGATTCACCAGCAGTGAGAAATTTTAATTTTTCTAGCATAACTTTGACTTTAATTCCTCTTTTATTGGTTCTAAATCAATTTTTTCTGATATGTTATCTCCATACCAAATATCAGCAGATGCTAACCCTTGCGCGATAAACATGTCAAGACCTCCAACAACTTTATTTACTTTTCTTTTGTTTAATTTTATCCATTTTGTTTCTATTGGATTATAAATTGTATCAATCAAAGTTTGCTCCTCAAAAGTCTCTACTGCAGGATTTTCAGTTATTTTAGGCCACATCCCTATTGGAGTACAGTTAATGATAAGGTGTGGAATTTTATTAGAAATCAAATCTGGAGAAATTGATCGCACCCAATCAATAAACTGATCAGAATGTAATTTTGTTCGATTTTTCACAGAAATAGAATTAGCATTACCAGTTACTAATCCATAAGCAACTGCTTTAGCTGCGCCACCTGAACCTAAGATTAAACAATCTTTTCCTTTTACAGTAATACTATTTTTATTCATTAAATACAGAAAACCAAGCCAGTCTGTGTTATAGCCTACTTTATGATGAATACAGTTTACCGCTCCAATTTTTCTAGCAGCCTCATCAACCCTATCTAAAAATGGGATAACAGATTGCTTGTGAGGTATTGTTACATTAAAACTAGCTACTTTTTTATTATTCATAAATGATGATAAAGTGTCTGATTTGACCAAAATTTTCTCATAACGTACATTAAAACCCATTTGCTTATTAATTGCATTATGCAAAATAGGACTAAGACTATGCTCAATCGGATCACCAATCACAGCAAAATTTTTCATTTGCAAACCCTACTTAGCTGTACAAAAAAGTCAGGGTAAGATATTTTCACACATTCGGGGTGATCAAGAAGTATAGCACCATCTGCAATAAGCCCAGCAATAGAAAATGCCATTGCAATTCGATGGTCCTTGAATGTTTCTATTTTAGCGCCCTTTAACACCGTAGGCCCTTGAATTATAAAGCCATCGTCAAGTTCCTTTATTTTAGCACCCATTTTGGTCAAATTTTTAGATATTGCATGAATTCGATCACATTCTTTCATTCGCAATTCTTTTGCTCCAGTTACTTTAGTAATCCCCTCTGCTTGAGTTGCAATAATTGCAATGATCGGTAATTCATCAATTATATCTGGAATTTCTTTGGCTGAAATTCTTACCCCATCCAATCTTCTCTGTGTAATATTAATATTTCCAATTAACTCTCCTACTTCTTCCTTCTTTTCTAAATATTTTACACTAGCGCCCATTCTTTCAAGAATTCTAAAAAACCCTATTCGTGTTGGATTAATTAAGACCCTATTAACTGTAATATTTGATCCTGATATTACAGAGGCAGCTCCTGCGAAGAATGCAGCTGTTGATGGATCGCCAGGAATATTAAAATCAAATGGGGATAAGGAAAATGATAAGGGCTTTAAAATGGTTTTATTATTTTTAAAATAAATATCCGCGCCTATATATTTTAACATACGTTCAGTGTGATCTCGGGAAAGAATGGGTTCCTTAAAACAGGTTTCCTCATTTGCACCTAAAGTAGCTAGTAATACTGATGATTTAACCTGAGCACTGGCAATTGGCGATTTGTAATCTAAACCTGTCAACTCACTTTTTAAAATCCTTATGGGTAATCTTTTATTTTCGCTCTTGAATTTAAGTCCCATTTTAGCAAGAGGTAATAATATCCGATTCATTGGTCGGGATGATAGGGAAGCGTCACCGATAAAGGTGGCGCTTATCTTGCGTCCAGCTAATAAACCAACCAGAAGCCGCGTAGTAGTCCCTGAATTTCCGCAATCTAGCTTTTGATTTGGGTCATTAAAAGTTCCCCCTTTTACAATAGTTTTATTTTTTTCTGAAATTATATTTATCCCGCAAGCTATTAAGCATTCTTTGGTCGAAGACACATCCATGCCTGTTGATAAATTCGAAAAAGAGCTTTCGCCTTTACACAAACTAGCAAGTATTAGAGCTCGATGAGATAAAGACTTATCACCTGGAAAACTAATTGTTCCTTTAATTACCATTTTCTTGTATTTCATCTGCAATTAAAAAGGCTAATTCAATTGCCTGATTTGCGTTTAATCTGGGGTCGCAATGAGTTCTATACCTATCAGCTAAATTATTTTCAGATATATCATCCATTCCTCCAGTACATTCGGTGACATTTTGACCTGTCATTTCAAGATGAATGCCACCTGCTCGGGAGCCTTCAGCCTGGTGGATTTGAATATTTTTTCTTACTTCATTCAAAATAGATTCAAAAGGTCGTGTTTTTATCCCATTTTTACTCTTGATTGTGTTTCCATGCATTGGGTCACAAGACCATACTACAGTTCTACCCTCTGAAATTATTCGTTTTATCAATTTTGGCAAAAAACGATCAATCTTCTTTTCTCCGAATCTGGTTATTAACGTGATTCTGCCTGCTTCATCGTCCGGATTTAAAATATCCAGCAATTCAATTAATTCAACTGGATCAAGGCTTGGTCCACACTTTATACCAATAGGGTTATTTATTCCACGACAAAATTCTACATGTGCACTATCTTTGAATCGGGTGCGATCTCCAATCCATAAAAAATGAGCTGATGTATTGTAAATATCCCCGGATGTTGAATCCATTCTAGTGAGAGCTTCTTCATAAGGCAATAATAAGGATTCATGGCTTGTATAAAAATCTACCTGACGAAGTTGAGGCGTATTTAGTGAGCTAACTCCAAGAGCTTCCATAAAATTTAAACTTTCTTGAATTTTATTTGCTAGATATCGATATCTTTCTCCTTGCGGACCACTCTTGACAAAACCCATATTCCATGAATTAACATGTTTTAAATCAGCGTAACCACCATCAGCAAAAGCTCTAATTAAATTTAAAGTGGACGCCGCTTGGGAATAGGCCTTTAACATCCTCTGAGGATCAGGCAAACGCTGAGTTTCACTAAACTCTATGTCATTAATAATATCACCACAATAACTATTGTATTCGTTATTACCTACTCTCTCTGTTGGATTACTTCTGGGCTTGGCAAACTGCCCAGCCATTCGACCTACTTTGATCACAGGTAAATTAGCACCGGATGTAAGAATTACAGCCATTTGTAAAATTACTCTAAAGGAGTCTCTAATATTATCCGCATGAAATTCAGAAAAACTCTCTGCACAATCTCCACCCTGTAATAAGAAGCCATTTCCCTCTGCCACCTCCCCAAGTGCAGTTTTCAATGATCTCACTTCCCCAGCGAAAACAAGGGGCGGAAAACCCTTAAGTGTTTCTACAATTCTAGATAAATCATCTGGGTCTGGATAATTTGGTATGTGCTTTGCGGTGTAATTCTTCCAACTATCAATTTTCCACATTTTTTTGATCCTCAAGTCTTTTATCAAGTTTATTGGTAGCAGTTTTAAGTTTATTTATCATTTGTTTTGTATATGGATTATAAGATTGCAGATCATTATAAAGATCCCAAGTATCATTACATGTTTGATCCACAAGATCTAGAAGGTCGCGAAAACCCTTTGTATCAATCTTTGTTTTTTGAATTCCATATTCTTTAAGCATTCTACCTAGATAATGAGTCACGCCTTGCGTTTCTGCAGCAAGCTCATCATGTTCCTCTGGAGACATCTGTACTATCTCTATACCTTGGTCAGAGAAATATTGTACCCAAAAACTGAATTGCCCATTAATGTCCCGTGTGTTATTCATCATCATTTTTAAATGGTTATTTGAAAAAAATGAATCTGGACCAAACATTGGATGAGTACCTATAATTCCAATATTTTGAGGAAGGTTTTTTTTCATTATTTCAATTGGATATTGTTTAACAGAACAGACATCTATGATTGTAGTTCCCTTAATTAATTCTGGGGCAATCTCTTCAATTAAATGATGAAATTTTCTAATTGGGACAGCGATAAAAATTGCACTCTCTTTTAAGACCTCGTCCAAACTAAGCATTCTAACTCCTGAAATATTTTCATTATCATCTGGATCATATGCTTTAATAATGAAAACTTTTTGCAAAATATTGGCTAATACTTTTCCAAAACGTCCAAACCCAATTATCCCTACACTTTTCATTAATTCTTAATTTTTTCTACTGCAAGAAATAATGTTAGATTATTTTTTAAGTCATGAATGCTTTTTGCCAAAATTTCAAGGTTATATAGATCTGCACATGATTTATTTGCAATGACACCTACATACGGCTCTAGCTTACCTTCTGATAGACGCCTTGCAGCCTCTGCTGTATCATCTTCTTCAATTAGAGGCCTTGTCCAAAAATTCTCAGTCAAATAATCCTTGCATTGGCGAAGTGCCTGTTGATGAGAATGAATTTCTTTAATATCACCAATTTTAGTACCAGGCAATGCTAATAGATTTTGATCTACAGCAATATGAAACATCTCAATAATTAAACATCTATATTTTGCTAACGCTTCTACGCTTTCAATCACTACACCTCCTTGCGCAATTTCCATAGCAAAAATACCATATTCTACAGCCTCCCTCTCAACGCTCTCAAGGACCGAGGAAGATGAAATAAGGTATCTAATTTTAGCATCTTTGAGTTGATGATTCTTCTTAAACAGATTTGCTGCTTGCTCTGAAAAACTTCCCTCGCCGCCTTGAATACCTATTTTAATCATTTTAACCCCCTTAGCTGTTTGATAAACTGTTTTGTTTCATGGATTGGGTTATTCGATTTCTCTAATATCTTGATAATGGCTGACCCAACCACCGCACCATCAGAAAACTTATTTACCCAAGTAACATCGTCGCGTGTGGAGATACCAAAACCTACAATAAACGGGGTATGGCTAAAGTTACGCACACGATCAAGATAATTTTGAAGGTTCTTTTTATTTTCCAGCTTACTGCCTGTAATACCCAATATGCTTACTGCATAAATTAAAGTTCCAGAGAGTTTAGATATTTTTTTGATTCTATCATTCGAGGTATTTGGAGCGACTAAAAGTATTGGTGCTATTTTCATGGATTTGGAAAGTAAACAAAACTCCTCTGCTTCATCAAGTGGAAGATCCGGGAGAATCAATCCATCAACACCTGAATTGCTACATCTTTTTAAAAATTTCTTGTGCCCCCATTTAAGAATTGGATTATAACAACCCATAATTACCAAGGGTATATCTGTTTTAGAACGTATGGATTTCACTTGATCAAAAATTATATCTAGTGTAATTCCATTATTTAATGCTTTCTGACTTGAGGCTTGAATTATTGGACCATCTGCAAGAGGATCAGAATATGGGATACCAATCTCTATCATGTCTGCACCTGCCTCAACAGCAGCTAATACTAATTTTTCAGTACTATTTTTTTCTGGATATCCAGCAGTGATGAAAGGAATAAGTTTATTATCTGATTGTTGGAAAAGTAATTGTATTCGATTCATTTGGCTACCAATGAGAATTTAGAGACCGTATTAACATCTTTATCCCCTCGTCCAGAAAGATTAACAATAACATGTTGATTTTTTTTAATATTATTCTTTTTGTCTCTAAGATATGCAAGGGCATGAGCTGTTTCCAGCGCGGGAATAATCCCCTCCTTTTCTGATAGCCAATGGAAGGCATCTAACGCTTCTTTATCCGTTGCTGTAACATATTGAATCCGATTGATGGTTTTTAAATAGCTATGTTCAGGTCCCACTCCAGGGTAATCTAACCCTGCAGAGATTGAATAAGGCAGTTCTACCTGACCATCATGATTTTGGAGTATTAATGATGCAGCACCATGAAGAACACCAAACTCTCCTTTGCTTAACGTTGCCGCATGTTTTCCAGTATCTAAACCTTTCCCGCCTGCCTCGACACCAACCATTTTAACATCATCATTTAGGTATGGAAAAAATAATCCTAGAGCGTTAGATCCACCCCCTACGCATGCTAGTAAAATATCTGGGTTATCATTCCCAGTACAGTTTTTAAACTGGTATTTCGTTTCTTTTCCAATCACAGATTGAAAATCCCTAACCAACATTGGATAGGGGTGTGGCCCAACAGAAGAACCGATAATATAAAATGTTTCGTTAACGTTTGAGACCCAATCTCTGATAGCTTCGTTTGTAGCATCTTTCAAAGTCATACTACCAGATGTGACGGACCTAACCTCAGCTCCAAGTAAATTCATTCTGAAAACATTTAACTTCTGACGTTCAATGTCCTCCTCACCCATGTAGACAATGCACTTAAGACCAAATCTTGCTGCTACAGTGGCTGTTGCGACTCCATGTTGACCAGCCCCAGTTTCAGCAATAATTCTATTTTTCCCCATAAGTTTCGCCAATAAAACTTGACCTAATGCATTATTTATTTTATGAGCTCCTGTGTGACTAAGATCTTCCCTTTTTAACCAAATATTATATCCAAGTTCTCTTGAGATACGTTCTGCAAAATAAAGTGGCGTTTCTCTTCCAACAAAATCTGTAAGGAGATTTTTAAGTTGCTTTTGAAAACTAGAATCAAACTTTGCCTTTTCATAGTTCTTCTCTAAATCAATTAAGGCAGGAATAAGTGTCTCTGGAACATATTTACCTCCGAATTTCTGAAAATGTCCTTTGGAGTCTGGAAGATTATATTTTTTTGGAAGCTTATGTGAAATTAAAACCATTCGGCACCTCAATGTTTTTTAAAATAGATATCATACTTTTAATCTTTTCATGGTCCTTAACACCAGGAGATTTCTCTACACCACTATTTATATCTAATGCTGCCGGATGTACTGTGGAAACTGCTTTTATTATATTTTCAGGATTTAGTCCTCCTGATAAAATAAAGGGTGATTTAAAATCCCTATTTAATATAGACCAGTCGAATGTTTTTCCTGTACCTCCGAATAGATGCTGGGAGAACTTGTCAAAAAGGTACCCATACACTTTATAATCGTTCATAGAAGATAAGCTATTTTTATCTTTAATTCGAAAGGCTTTAATTACTGGAATAGAAAACTTCGTGCAATAATTGGGAGACTCACTCCCATGCAATTGCAACATAGATAGTGGTATTTTTTTTATTAGATATTTGATATCTTCTTCATCATCATCAACAAAAACACCCACCCTAGCTATGCTTGGAGGAATTTTTGAGGAAATTTCAATAGCTTTATCCATTGATACATAACGTGGGCTTTTTTTATAGAAAATCATCCCTATTGCGGAAACGCCAGATTTTGCAGAAAACATAGCGTCCTCTATATTTGTAATGCCACAGATTTTTATTGGAATCATGAAATTTATCCTCTCAGAAGCTTCTCTAAAGCCTTCCCAGGGTTTTTTGTTTTCATCAGTGATGTACCGATTAAGGCCGCATCATATCCTTGATCGGCCACATATGAAAGATCATCTCTTGTATTAATTCCACTCTCTGCAACTTTTATCAATTGATCAGGCAATAGCCCGGCAATTTCAGAAAAATACTTTATATCTGTCTGCATCGTTTTGAGATTACGACAATTAACGCCAACCAAACTTGGGCTTGAATCAACTACTATTTCTAAATTTTCTTTAGAGTGAAATTCAACAAGCGTCTCTAGGTTAATTTTTTTTGCATATTTGATAAATGATTTAAGTTCATAATTTTTGATAGCCTCGGCTATAAGAAGGAAAGCATCAGCAGTTGCTAAAAAAGTTTCATCTATCTGAAGTTTGTTAATGATAAAGTCTTTCCTTAGAACAGGAATGGAAACTGCCTTTTTGACTGATTCTAAAGTTTCTATGCTTCCTCCAAAATATAGTCTATCAGTTAAAACTGAAATAGCTACAGCTCCCGCAGATTCGTAATCTTTTGCAATTTGAATTGGATCAGCATTAGAAAAAATAACACCCTCACTTGGAGATTTCATCTTTATTTCTGCGATGACTGATATTCCTGGTGAAGAAAGACATTTTTTCAAACTAATTGTTTTATTAATCTTTGGAGGCAAATTTTTGCATTCTAGACTAGAAATTTCATCTCGCTTGTTGGAAATTATTTTCTCTAGAATATTCATACTCGTAAGCGATTTAAAACTTTTAAAGCAGCTCCACTGTCAATTGATTCTTTTGCTAGATCAAAAGACTCTTCAAACGTTTTTGCTTTACCACCAACTAATATTCCAGCAGCAGAATTTAAGAGTACAACATCACGCTTCGGGCCAGTCTTGCCCTTTAAAATATTTATAATAATATTAGCATTTTGATGCGGAGTACCTCCCACTATATCATTCAAACTAGCTCTTTTTACACCTAAGTTTTCTGGATCAAACTCATATGTGGTAACTTCTCCATCATTAAGAAATTGACTGATTTTTGTTTTAGATGTATTTGATATTTCATCAAGACCATCGTCACTATGAAATACCATTACATTGGTAGACCCTAAAGATTTTAATACATTACACTGTACTTCAGTTAAATCAGGACTAAATATACCCATGGCTTGAGCTTTTACATTTGCAGGATTAGATAAAGGACCAAGAATATTAAAAACAGTTCTACAAGCAATAGATTTTCTGACGGGCATTGCATACTTCATCGCTGGATGAAACGATGGCGCGAATAAAAAACCAAGACCTATTTTATCTATGTTGGCAGCAGATTTCTGTAAGGGTAAATTGATATCAATACCCAAAGACTCTAATACATCAGCGGATCCTGATTTAGAGGTCATAGAGCGATTTCCATGTTTAGCAACGTGAACGCCCGCACCTGCCACAACGAATGAAGCAGCCGTTGAAATATTAAAAGTCCCAGATTCATCGCCCCCTGTACCGCACATATCAATAGCAGAAGAACTAATTGGTACTGTTATCATTTTTTCTCTCATACCTTTTGCAAAACCAATAATTTCATCTACAGCTTCACCCTTAGCTCGTAACGCAATCAAAAGACCAGAAATTTGTGCTTCATCATAATCACCTGACATGATCGAAACCATCAAATTATATGATTCATCAACAGAAAGATCTCTACCATTTAAAAGCTTTTCTAAAATATTTTTCATAGTTAAATCCCTAAAAAATTTTTTATGATTTGAAAGCCAGCTTTTGTGGCAATGGATTCCGGATGAAATTGGACGCCAAATATCTGAAATTTTTCATGCGCAATACCCATTATAGTACCATCTTCCAATTTCGCTGTGATTTTTATTTTTTTAGGCAAATCCTTTCTATTCGCAACAAGGGAATGATATCTTGTCGCAGTGAAAGGTGTTGATATTCCTTCAAATAATTTTGATCCGTCATGATGAATATTGGAGGTTTTCCCATGAACAATTTTGGTCGCATTAATTATTGTTCCTCCGTTGGCTAAAACAATGGCTTGATGTCCTAGGCAAACACCTAAGATGGGGATTTCTCCGCCAAATTTTTTTACAACATCTACGGTTTTCCCCGCATCCTCAGGTCGACCAGGTCCTGGAGAAATGACAATATTAGTTGGCTTCCAGTCAAATATATCATCTAATTTAAATTCTAAATTTCTTACTACTTTTATATCTTTTTTTATTGAACCAATATATTGTACAAGATTAAAAGTGAAAGAATCGTAATTGTCTATAACTAATATCATGAGATTAATCCATCTTCAGCAAAATTAATCGCATCTATAATCGCTTGGGATTTATTTATTGTCTCAAGATATTCTTTTGAAGGATCTGAATCATGTACTATCCCTGCGCCTGATTGGAAAAAGGCACATCCATTTTTTACAACCATAGTCCTAATAGAAATACATGTATTCATATTACCCCTAAAATCAAAAAAACCGACAGCTCCTGAATATACATCTCTACGATCTGGCTCAAGAGAATTAATTATTTCCATGGCCCTAATTTTTGGGGCTCCAGTAACAGTTCCTGCAGGAAAACCACTCATCAGGGCATCAAATGAATCCATATTATCAAGTAATTCGCCTTTTACATCAGAAACAATATGCATTACATGTGAGTACTTCTCAACTATCATATATTCAGGGATTTTAACGGAACCATATTTTGAAACGCGACCTACATCATTCCTACCAAGGTCTAATAGCATTAAATGTTCAGCTTTTTCTTTCTCATCATTTATCAACTCTTTTGCTAGCTTTTCATCTTCTTTGTTTGTCTTCCCACGCCTTCTGGTGCCAGCAATCGGTCTTATTTCTACGGTCCGATCTTCAACCTTTACCAATAATTCTGGAGAGGCACCAATTATATCAAAATCTTTCACTTTTAAGTGAAACATATAAGGTGACGGATTTATTGTTCTTAAAGCACGATACAAAATAGTTGGATCTGCATCAGTTTTGCGCTCAAAACGTTGGCTCAACACAAGTTGAAAAACATCTCCTTTGATAATGTGTTTTTTTATTTTTTTTACAGCTGATATAAATGACCTTTCATCAAAATTTGAAATAGTAGGGCTTCTATTTATTTTTATGGGGGTTTGATATTCAATATCAGAATGTAACAATTCTCCAATTGTATCCACACGATTATGCGCATGCTTAAATTGTTTTTTAATATCGATATCATTTTTTATGTTTATGTTTGATATCACTAACGCTGTATTCTTCAAATGATCAAATGCGATCAAGTCCTCAAATAGCATAAATATTGAATCAGGAATATCAATTTTAGACTCATTATGTGTTGGTACATCTTCAATCCATTTCACAGTTTCATAACTAAAATAACCAACTAATCCGCCTGTGAAAGGTGGCATTTCTTCAAGTTTTACAGTATTGTATGCAGACTGAATTTCTCGTAAAAGGTCAAGAAAGTTTATTCCAATTTTAAAAGTTTTTCCACCTTCATTAATATAGGTTTTATTGTTTTTATTGGTAATAATCTTCTGAGGATTAATACCTACATAAGAAAAACGTGAGTACTGTGAGCCTTTTTCAACAGATTCTAAGAAAAAGGCATATTCAACGTTTTGAGATAGGTGCATCCAAGCGGAAACAGGTGTGAGCATATCTGAAAGCACTTTTTTGTAAACAGGAATGGTTTTGCATCCCTGAGAAGCTAGCGCTTTAAATTGTTTAAATGTAAGTTTTGATTTATCCATTTTTTGCAAAAAAAAACCCCGATAATAAATCGGGGTTCGGTGCAGTCTGAATGCAGTGGTCTTTTTAAGACTGCATGAACCCTATTTGGCTAAAATACCAATACCAGACATAAATACTGCTTGTTTTATTACTTTTCATAAGGATTAATATTAAGATAAGTATATTTTGGTTACCAACATTATTTTTCTTTCGCCTGTAATTTCTTTGAAACTTCATAGATTGGTCTAAAGATTGACGCAATATCGTCTCGTTTTATTTTTCCCGCTGACCTCAATGAAAGTCTATTAATTATCTCTTCTTCTCGGCTGGAATCAACTATTTTGATTTCTAATTCTCCTTTTATCGCACCGATCTTTTTAACGAGATCAAATCTCTGTAATAATAATTTTAATAATTCGTCATCAATTGAATTAATATGCACACGCAAATCTTTAATTTTTTTGTTTCCACTCATTTTTTTACTCGAAAATCTAAATTATTTCAAACTCAATACGTGTAATCCCAGTGATTTCTGCATTAACCTTATCGCCTCTTTTAATTTTACCAACCCCTGCTGGTGTGCCTGTGAAAATCAGATCTCCTGGCTTTAAATCAACTTCTTTAGATAATTCTTTGACTATCTCAGTTGGATTCCAAATCATTTTTGAGCAGTAAGCCTCTTGTCTAATTAAGTCATTTACTTTTAAAGTTAAATATAATTTTGAAAAATCATAATTATTTTCAATACAAAAAATTGATGATATTGGCGAGGCTCCAGAAAACACCTTGGATGAAAACCAAGGCGCTCCAGTTTGTTTGGACTTTTTTTGTACATCGCGCTTTGTGAGGTCTACCCCTACAGCAATCCCATAAATAGTTCTATTATTACCTAATGCAATTACTAATTCTACTTCATGTTGCAAATCAATCGTTGAGGGAGGATAAGTTATTTTACTTCCCGATAGGCAAACTGTCCATGCTGGCTTTGAAAAAAAAATGGGGGGCTGATTTGTATCATTCCCTAATTCTTTTACATGTTCAACATAATTTCTACCAACACAGTAAACCACATTTACGGGAAACTTTTCGTCTCTGTTAATAATAGGAACTTTAATTGGATTTTGAACTTTTACTGCAAATTCAGACATTTAAACAATAGTTTTCATTTTAGAGCAATTAGATTTTATCAAGATTATTATAAATTTTAGAGTTGTAATTATTTAAATGGATATCAAAATACATATATATACCTTATAATTTATCTTGTAAAATAAATACTTATTAAATCGTTAACTGTAATGTAATCAAAAAAAGAATCTACATTATGAAAAGATTATTTATAATAATTTTTCAAAACTTAGTAATCATTTTTGGGCAATCATTTGAAGAGGATTGGGACCAGGGTGTTTTTAAAACTAATTATTTATCATTCGAGGTAACTACTTTTTGCGCCGGATTTGATATTCCATGGGGAATGGTATTTTTACCTAGTGGTGAATTACTTGTCACGGATATTTCAGGAACCTTGTGGCAAGTTTCAAAAAATGGTGACACAAAAATAAAAATTAAAAATACCCCCAAAGTTCGATATGCTGGGCAAGGTGGTTTACTTGATGTCCAAATACATCCAGATTTTAATACTAATCGATATGTATATCTATCATACAGCGATATCTCTAAAAGAAATCGTAGCCATACCACAATTTCAAGGGCAGTACTTGGTGAAAATTCTTTAAAAAACTTTGAGGTATTATTTAGGGCGGAGGAGGAGTTATTTACAAATATAACCAGACACTACGGATCTCGAATTGTATTTGATAAAAATGGTTTTTTATATTTTAGTATTGGTGATAGAGGCGTACGTAATGAAGCACAAGATATTTCACTACCTAATGGTAAAATACATCGTATAAAAGATAATGGAATCATTCCATCCGATAATCCATTTTTTGGACAAAAGGGCGCCCTTCATACTATTTGGTCTTTCGGAAATCGGAATCCTCAAGGGCTTGCAATACACCCTTTGACGGGTCAGTTGTGGGAATCAGAGCATGGACCCCGTGGTGGTGATGAATTAAATATCATCTTGAAGGGGCATAACTACGGATGGCCAAAAATTACATACGGAAAAAATTATAGTGGTACTAAAATAACAAACTATACCCATATGGATGGCATGGAACAACCTGAATTATATTGGACTCCTTCAATTGCAGTCTGTGGTATACAATTTTATAAAGGAAAAAAATTTAAGCCTTGGGAGAACAATCTTTTAGCAACCTCTTTAAAATTTGAACGTCTGCATCGTGTAAAATTTCTGGATGATGGGGAAATTGAGGATGAAATAATATATAGCGCAGGTAGCAGAGTAAGAGATGTGGAAGTGGATAATAGCGGGTTTATATACGTTGCATTAGAGGACCCGGGCAGAATTGTTAAACTCTCACCAATAGTGGATTAAGGAAATAAACTAAATTAATTTTCCTAACAAACCAATGAGATCTACAACCCTATTTGAATATCCCCATTCGTTATCATACCAATTTAAAGTTTTAACAAAATTTCCTTCAATAACCCTAGTAAACGGGGCATCGAAAATTGAAGAGTGACTGTTACCTATAATATCAGTTGAAACAACTGGTAATGTTGAGTACTGGAGAACTTTTGATACAGACCCTTCATCAGAAGCGGCCCGCACAGCATCATTTATATCAGAAACTGTTACATCTTTTTTTAACCTAATATTAAAATCAACAACTGAAACATCAGGAACGGGTACCCTCATTGAAATACCATCTAGTTTACCATCTAATTCTGGAAGTACTTTCCCCACTGCTCGGGCTGCTCCAGTTGTAGTTGGTATGACATTTTCAGCAGCGGCTCGACTTCTTCTCCAATCTGAGTGAGGAACATCTGCCAGACGCTGATCGTTTGTATATGCGTGAATTGTGTTTATAACACCTAGTTCTATTCCGAACTCTTCATGTAATACTTTAGCCATGGGAGCTAAACAATTAGTTGTACAACTTGCATTAGAAACAATACGATGATCAGAGGATAATCCATCGTCATTTACACCCAGAACAACAGTGTAATCAATATCATCCTTTGCAGGGACAGTTAAAACAACTTTTTTTGCACCAGCCTTGATATGATTTTCTATTTGTGATTTTTTCCTAAAAATACCGGTTGATTCTACAACAATATCAATACCTAAATCCTCCCATGGTAATTCTTCGGGAACACGCTCAGCAAGTAATTTAACATTTTGATTTCCTGCAGTCAATTTGTCTCCTTCTAAACTAACCTTTCCTGGGAACCTTCCCATTACTGTATCATATTTCAATAGGTAAACAAGAGCCTCCTTATCAAATATATCATTGATTGCAACTAACTCAATATCTTGGGTGTTATTTAACACACGAAACACGGATCGACCAATTCTTCCAAATCCATTTATAGCAACTCTAGTCAAGGCTAATCCTTTCTGTTGTAAAGCTCTATTGTATCTAGTATTCTTTTAGAAAAACCCCAGCCATTATCGTACCAGCAAATAGTTTTCAGTAAACTTCCTGCAGTGATCATTGTTGCTTTCGCATCAAAAACCAAAGTTTCTTGTCTTCCTCTCACATCACTACTTACAATTGGATCTTCAGTATAGCCTACTATTCCATGGAGACCATTTTTAGATTTTTCTAACATTAATTCATTGACCTGATCGATATTAGGTAACGTTTTTAGATCAGTGGTAAGATCAACGCATGATCCATTTGGAACAGGAACGTTAAATGCCATTCCATCTAATTTACCACTAAACTTTGGCATCAATCGTTCTACGGCAGCAGGTGCATGAGTTGTATTTGGAATTATATTTTCTACTGCAGACCTACTCCTTCGCAGATCCAATCTAACTGCATCAGAAAGTGGCTGGTCAGCGGTAAAAGCATGAACAGTAGTCATCATGGCCCTGTTCAGAGAGTATTTTTCGTCCAAGATTTTCACCATCAACGCTAATACCTGCGTTGTTGAAGAAGTGGCTGAGATTATTTTATCCGAGGTTTGTATTTCATCATCATTTATACCATTAATTACAACCCGATCAATATGATCTTCAGGCATGGATGAAACAATAACCCTTTTTGCTCCAGATGATATATGTTTCTCTAAATCAGATCGTCTAAGGTATTTTCCAGTTGCATCAATAACAAAATCTATATCGAATTTATCCCAATTTAGCCCTCCAGGCTTCTCTCCGGGTAAAATTTTCACCTTTTTCCCATTAATCACAAATGAATCCTTTTCAAAGCCAATCTCATCTTCTAGGACACCATGAACTGAATCTCTTGCTAGCAGATAATGAAGCGTTTCGATGTGACTGTATTCGCTAATAGCAACAATATTAAAAAGAGGGTTTTTGTACGCTTGGCGAAATATATTTCTGCCTATGCGACCGAAACCAAACAAAGCTATATTTATTGTATCTTTAATTGTGGTTTTATGTATTTATGATTTATATAAATGAACAAACGATTGTCCAGCCCAAAATTAAAGAAAAAAAATGCAACAATACAATCGATTACTAATAAAATATTGTTTTATTGATTATTTAAAATAATCCAAGTGACATTACTCTTTAAAAGGCACTAGACTTTAATTGTGATACATCACAGCTAAAAAAATTGGGCAGTCAATTAAAACTGCCCAATCTTCGGTTCAAAAAGAACCTTTTTGTGAGGTGGTATTTTGAGAGAGGATCATATCTTTAAATACTCTCAGATTACAAAATTATTTAGCTAATGATAATTTTGCATCAACCGATCGCATCTGCGCCTGTTTCTCCAGTACGTATTCTTATACATTCTTCTAAAGAAGAAATGAATATTTTTCCTCGTCCTTTTACTCCATCTTTTTTCGCTACAGTTGTAATCGCTTCAACAACAGAATCAACAAATTCATCATTCACTGCAATTTCAAGTCTTACTTTTGATAAAAGAGACAATTCATGAGATATACCTCTGTATACTTCTGTTACAGGTATTTCTTTTCCCTGACCCCTCGCTGCTGAGACAGTGAACTTGTAGATTTTTCTTTTAATTAGCTCATCTTTAATATCTGGAAGTTCCTCTGGCTGAATAATTGCTAAAATTAGTTTCATTTTTACCTCCTTTTATTCAACGGTAAATATTTGAAATCCAGCATAAGATTCCATATCATGTTCACCAATATCTAGTCCAATAATTTCTTCTTGTTCTGAAACTCTCAAACCCATGATTGATTTTATTAATGTAAAAAGTATAACTGAAGCAATTAAACAAAAAATGCCATATGATACAACACCAAGTGCTTGAACCCCAATACTATGGTCAGGACTGAATATTCCAACCGCTAAGGTTCCCCATATTCCACATACTAAGTGGACCGAAATTGCACCAACTGGATCATCAATTTGGATTTTGTCTATCTGGATTACTGATAGAACTACAATAACTCCTGCTATGATTCCAACAATTACTGAATTCATCGGGCTTATCACATCAGCACCCGCTGTTATTCCTACTAAGCCAGCAAGAGATCCATTAAGCACCATTGACAAATCGGGTTTTTTACTTATTGACCAAGATGTTATCATGGCTCCAACTATTCCACCTGCTGCAGCCAGACTAGTTGTCACAAATACTAGAGAAACAAGACCTGGGTCTGCTGAAAGGACAGAGCCTCCATTGAAACCGTACCAACCAAACCATAGTAAAAAAACTCCAATAGCAGCTAAAGGTAAATTATGTCCTTTAATTGGTTTGATGTCACCGCTCTTCGAATACTTTCCTATCCGAGGTCCAAGTAAATACGCACCGACTAGTGCGGCCCAGCCCCCCACGCTGTGTACGAGAGTAGATCCTGCAAAATCATAAAAACCTCTTTGGTCAAGCCAACCGCCTCCCCACTTCCATGATCCCGCGATAGGGTAAATAATTGCTACATAAATTGCTGTAAATACAAGGAAAGAAGGTAATTTGATTCTTTCAGCCACAGCACCAGAGACTATCGTTGCAGCAGTCGCTGCAAACATTGCCTGAAAAATGAAATCGGTGTAATAGGTGTATGCTCCTCCAGCATATCCAATAAGTCCTGCTGCTCCATCAGGGTTCTTGATTCCTGCGCCAGCAAAACCTACAAAACCATTAAAGTCCCCGGGATACATCAGATTAAAGCCGCAGAGTGCATATGTTAATATACCTATTGCTATTATTCCGGTGTTTTTGAACAATATATTGACAGTGTTTTTCGATTGTGTTAATCCTGTCTCCAGGCTTGCAAAACCCAAATGCATTATGAACACTAGGAATGTTGAAACCAGCATCCAAGTGTTGTTTGCAGTAAACATAGCCTCTGCAGCTGAAGGACCTTCATTTGCAAACACAAATGATAGGCTCGATAAAACAAGACTTAATGTAAGTAATCTATTTTTTTTCATTTCTAATCCTCCTACTAAAGACTCATACCAACAACTAAAAATGCTAATCCAGTATCAGGGTTCAAAATCCAGGAACAGCTGTACTTATCATTACTCGCACTTACTCCTATTTCAATTGGAGCAAACTCACCATCAGAGGTATAACCACCATCGCCAAGACCAAGCATAAATGGCCCGTACGAAAGACCTATGTATTTTGAAAGAGGTGCTTCATCAGCTTTATAGGCACCATAAAATCCTGGCTCTATCACAAACATTCCTGCTGTTAAACCAACTCCACCAAAGGATCCGCCAAATGAGACCTCTATATTATGAGCTCCAGTATCAGATGCAAATTCAGTAAAATCACCTCCCGGGGGAGCTCCTGGAAAATAATAATCTGTAACAGTTAGAGAATAGTCTCCCATGGTATATGTTGCATATAAGTCATTTTCAGAACCTGCACCACTATATTGCCATGCACTCCATGCGCCTAGAGTAAGAGGGCCTGCTGTATAAGATATTCCGGGTTGAATGGATGGACTATTTCCAAAATCAGTCCCCCTCCATACATAACGACTATATACGTCACAAGAGACAGAGAATCCATCTTGAGCACTTAAAATATTTCCACCAAGAATTGTAATTACAATAATCGACGCGGATATGATTTTTTTAAATATCAACATTGTATTTCCTTATTTTTTTTAGTTTTATTGTTACATTTGTTTATTTTATTAACCGGTAAGGCCAATCACGTTGTAATATTAAAAACTAATTGCAAGGAATGCAATAGAAAATTTTATAATATAAGGTTTATTAGGTTATTTAGGAAATAAACTAAAGAATTTGAGTTGTATTAATAAAAATTATCAATAATTGGAGATTTATACTGCCAATTTACTCGTTTAAAATCACGTTCATACGATCTGAGACATGTAGACTGTATATATCTTCGAGATCGATAATATCCAGTGCTTTTGGAGTCAATTTTCTAAAATGTGCGATCTCTTGTTTCCAATCATTTATTATTTTTTTTCCAATTGAAGAATCCGTATGAAAAACATGATTCCTAATTAGTCGAATTACTAGATTTTGATCCTTTAGAGCCAGATCCGATTCTTTGACAAAATCCTTGTTAATATAGTTATTTAATTTTTTTCGTTTAGAGTAAACAAATGCAATACCGCCTGTCATCCCTGCGCCAAAATTCTTACCTATCTCACCTAAAACTACTATAGTCCCTTGTGTCATATACTCGCAACCGTGATTGCCTACTCCCTCAATTACTCCTGATGCTCCACTATTTCTTACTGCAAAGCGTTCGCCACCTTTCCCCGCTATAAATATTTCACCGCCTGTAGCTCCATAAAGCGCAACATTCCCAATTACTGTATGATCATTATCTTGCCTGCGAATTTTATTTGGCATTCTAATTGTAATTAATCCAGAAGACATCCCTTTTCCTACGTAATCGTTTGCGATACCTTTGAGTCTCAACTCAACACCTTTGCCTAGGAAAGCCCCAAAGCTTTGTCCTGCTGTTCCAAAAAGTCTACATTGAACACTGCCTTTGAAATTATTTTTCCCAAACAAGAATGATATCTCTCCTGAAATACGCGCTCCAATGGACCGATCAGTATTGGAAATATTCTTATAAATCACCGCATGCCCATGGGTCAATATTTCGGATCTTATCTCTTCGAGTACTTGCTCATCAATACTTTTCTTTTTTCTAGCATCTGTATAATTAATTTTAACATCGTATTCCAATGGAAGACCTAATTTGTTTTTTT